>OLNE01002879.1_pt1 | contig 10247 bp, 13 predicted proteins | sample 1672431 | NCBI WGS metagenome assembly OLNE01 (sample SAMEA3136685, study PRJEB25190) | human gut metagenome | reverse complement strand
TGGTAAGCATGCCTTGCCGGGGTATTTTTTATATAACGGGAAATTACAATGGAGCTGCCTGTTATACAAAAAACTTTCAGGCAGGATTCTTTTTACACAAATGAAAAAGGAAGGTTGAGAGAAGAGGCAGGGTGTGATAGAATCAGAAAAGAACAATTCTGGAAGCAGACGGTGTTCTGGCTTCAGAGAAAAATAGGAGAATATCAATGACAAAGGAAGAGCTGGCGCTGGAGATTATCCGGCGCTTGAAAAAGGAGTATCCGGATGCAGGCTGCACCCTGGATTATAATGAAGCCTGGAAGCTTCTGGTAAGTGTACGGCTGGCAGCCCAGTGCACCGATGCCAGAGTCAATGTGGTCGTGCAGGATCTCTATGCGAAATACCCGACAGTCGAAGCCCTGGCAGAGGCCGAGCCCGAGGAGATCGAAGCCATCGTAAGACCCTGCGGTCTGGGAAAAAGCAAAGCCCGGGACATCAGCGCCTGTATGCGTATGCTGCGGGATGAGTACGGCGGAAAAGTACCCGATGATTTTAATGCCCTCTTAAAATTGCCGGGTGTGGGAAGAAAAAGCGCCAACCTTATCATGGGTGACGTTTTTGGCAAGCCTGCTATTGTCACAGACACCCACTGCATTCGCCTGACCAATCGCATGGGTCTCGTGGACGGCATCAAGGAGCCGAAGAAAGTCGAGATGGCTCTCTGGAAAATCATTCCCCCGGAGGAAGGCAGCGATTTCTGCCACCGCCTGGTCATGCACGGCCGCGAAGTCTGTACCGCCCGTACCAAACCCTACTGCGACCGCTGCTGCCTGAAAGACATCTGCCCGAAGATTGGGGTGTAGATCGGAGGAACCAATGAATAAAAAAATAACCGTTTATTACGCCAAAGACGCCGACGAGGCTGCCCGCATTCAGGCGGTGCTTCAGGCCAACGGGATCGAGGCGGAGGAGAAAAGCCTGGGAGAGCAGGTCTACCATGATATTTACGGTGGAAACGGCGCTTACGGAAGAGAGATCCAGGTGGAGGAAGAGAAGGAAGCACAGGCCAGGGCCGCCATCAATGCCTGGTGCTCTGGAAAAGAAACTACGGAAAAATCCAGAAATCTTTCCGGAAAAATCCTCATTGCCGTTGCCGTCCTTCTTGTTATCATCCTTCTGTTTCTGAGATAAATCAGACGATAGAAAATGGTTGTACAAGAATCACATTTCGTATACAATAGTAACAGCATAGAAAACAAGGAGGAAACATTTTGATTGGAAAATATTTATGGGTATTTCTGATTTCCATGGTGCCCATCATTGAACTGAGAGGAGCCATTCCCGTGGCTGTGGGAATGGGACTGCCCCTGATCCCGTCCTACATCATCTGCATTATCGGAAATATGCTTCCGGTGCCCTTCATCTATTTTTTCGCACGGAAAGTGCTGATATGGGGCTCCGATAAACCCGTCATCGGAAAATTTTTCACCTTCTGCCTGGAAAAAGGCGAAAAAGGTGGCAAAAAACTCCAGGCAAAAGCGGGCAGAGGCCTCTTCGTTGCCCTGCTCCTTTTCGTGGGAATCCCCCTTCCCGGAACCGGAGCTTGGACAGGTACCCTGGCAGCCAGCCTTCTGGATATGGATTTCAAGTCCAGCGTCGTGGCTGTTATGTGCGGCGTTCTCCTGGCAGGCGTGATCATGGCGCTGATCAGTAACGGCGTTCTGGGAGCTTTAAGTTTTATGCTGTAAAATCAAACCGCTATCCTGGAAAAATCCGGGAGAAGCGGTTTTTTTGGTTGACAGTAAGGGGGCAACGTGGGAAAATTAAAGTAAAGTGTGAGGGAAAAATGACAGAAAAGGCAGAGGAGACGATCCATGAAAAAGCAGCAAAAGAAAAAGCAGACAGCAGGAATCCGAAAAATTTTAAAGCTGAAACCCACCTGTTTCAGCGCGATGGCTCTTCTGATCCTTCTGGTGCTGGCCTTTCAAGTGTGGCACAGGGACGAGAATCCCCTTCTGAAAAAGAACAACTCCATCACTCTGTACCGGGAGGTATACGAGGGGCAGATGCCGGAGTTCCGAACAGAGGTTTTCTTCCCAAACAATCATTTTGACTACGAAAAAGTGACCTACGATACCTCGGCGCTGGACGTCAACACGCCGGGCGTCTATACGGTTCCGGTGCTGTACGACGGCGAAGCCACCAACTGCGTGGTGGAGGTGACGGTGAAAGCCTCAGAAACGGATGAAACCCAGGAGACAGCTCCTGCCGGTTCCGGAGAGGCCTGGGAAGAGGCAGAGACAGAATAGGAAGGCGGGAGTGCAATGGGAATGTTACTGGCATATGAACTGGAAAAAGGAACGGAACGGGAGATGAAAAGCCTGGCGGCGGCCCTGGGCCATCAGGTGAAAATGGTGAGCAGCTCCAATTATGGCGAACCTCTTGGCTATGTGGCCGGGATCACAGGCTTTAAAAAGACCAACGCCAAAGATACAGGAGAAAAAATAGGCAGCGAAATGCTGATTTTCTGCGGATTGGACAGTGAGGCCATGGATGCACTTCTGGCAGCCCTAAAGGAGCGAAAGCTTCGGATTCCCTTAAAAGCGGTGGTGACTCCCTACAACATCCAGTGGTCCTCCAGAATGCTTTACGAAGAACTGAAAAAAGAACATGAGAGTATGACAGCAATGAAAAACAGCCCCCGATAATGCGGAAGGGCTGTTTGCTTTGTCAGGCGTTAAAGAGCAGCAGAGTGAAATAAGTGACCGTGTCATTTCCATAATTGAAGCAGATGTTCATGGCTTCTACGGTCTGCATAAGCAGGATTCCGTGGCTTTCCACGGTGGCCACCCGCTTGTCCGGATGACGGCAGGGAGCGTTCGGATAGGCACAGGTTTCACACTGCATGCAGCCGGTAGAGAGAGCCAGAACTTCGCCGAATTCCTGGCGGAAACGGTCGCGAAGCTCCAGAGTCAGGTCCTCATGCTCCTTCCGGGCCTTGAGACAGGCCTCAAAATTCAGGCTGTCCTCCACCTGGGCAATGGTGGCAAAAAGAAAAGCCCTGGAAAATTTTTCGCATTTTTTGATACAGCTTTCAATGGAACCAATGGCTGGCGGACAGGCCCAGGAATGGCCGTAATGCTCACATTCGTGTTCACACAGAAAGCGGACCTTTTCCGAAAAAATCAGGTCCTTCCGGTCCAGATAATGAAACTCCAGGATCGGATAATCATAGATAAAAGATTCAATGGTTTCTTTATATGACATAAAATAACTCCTTCAAAGATTGGATAAAAGATTGTTCCGCAATCTTACTTACTTCAAGTATAAGCTCAGGACATCGGAACGTCAACCAGAGATAGAACAAAGAGAGGAAACAGGAATGAAACGACAGGTAAGTATTGAAGAAATCTGGGATGGCCGCTTTTACGGCCCCGGAGATATGGTAAAAATTGGCTGCGGCGAGTGCAGCGGCTGCTCCGACTGCTGCAGGGGCATGGGAAAAACGATCATTTTGGACCCGCTGGACATATACCGGTTGACAGAAGGCCTCCATACGGATTTCCAGCAGCTCATCGGCAGCCATCTGGAGCTCAACGTGGTGGATGGCGTGATTCTCCCCAACCTTCTGGAGGCAGGCGCCGAAGAAGTCTGCACCTTTTTAACAAGGAAGGCCGCTGCAGCATTCACAGCATCCGTCCCGGCGTCTGTCGCCTCTTCCCCATGGGACGCTACTACGAAGGTGGCAGCTTCCGGTATTTTCTCCAGGCCGGCGAGTGCCAGAAAGAGCCAAAAACCAAAGTGAAACTGAAAAAATGGCTCGACACCCCGGAACTTTCTCGTTACGAGAAATTTGTCAACGACTGGCACTACTTCCTGGAGGCCGTGGAACACATCCTCGGCGATCTCTCCAACGAAGCCACCGCCAAAAAGATCAACCTCTACATCCTCCAGAACTTCTTCCTCCAGCCCTGGAGCGGCGATTTCTACGAAGAATTTGACCGCCGCCTGACCGAAGCCAGAAGGATGATCGGGCTGGCATGACAGGAGAACCTATTTTATGATACAGACACTGAAAAACGTAAAAGAATATAAAGAGGAACTGATTCGTCCGGCCATCCGCGAGATGTTGAATGCCTTGGATATTTCCAAAGACTTGAAACCCGGCATGAAGGTAGTCATCAAACCAAACCTTGTCATGGCGAAGAAACCGGAGGTAGCTCCGGTGACAACGCATCCTCTGGTAGTGAAAGCTGTGGCAGAATGGCTTCGGGAGCAGGGGATTGAAGATATTACCCTGGCAGAGAGTTCTGGCGGCCCCTATACGCCGGAGCATATGAAGCGGATTTACCACGTCTGCGGCATGGACGCGATCGGTGACAGCATCTGGCTGAACGAGGACTGCTCCGCTGAGACGGTGAACTGTAAGGAAGGCTTTGCCAACCACAGCTTTCACCTCATCACGCCGATCGTGAAGGCGGACTATATCATCAACATCTGCAAGCTCAAGACCCATGCCATGACCGGCTATTCCGGCGGCATCAAGAACCTTTTCGGAACGATTCCGGGCCTTGAGAAACCGCAGATGCACTACCGCTGGCCTGAGATCGAGGATTTCTCCCGGATGCTGGTGGAGCTCGCTGAGACCGTAAATCCGAATCTTACGATCATTGACGCCATTGACGCCATGGAAGGAAACGGCCCCACCGGTGGCACCTCCCATCCACTGAACCTTCTTCTGGCTTCCAGGGATATCTGGACCCAGGACTATTTTGCAGCAGGCCTCATGGGCCTTGATCCGATGGAGATTGTCATGATTCGTCAGGCCGTGGAAAAAGGCCTCGCGAAACCGGATGAACTCAAACTGGTGGGCGCCCCGGTCCCTGGAAGTCTCACACCTTTTAAAAAGCCGGATTCCATCAGCCTGGATTTCACGGGAAACGTGCCGGGCTTTTTGCGGAAACCCTTCGTCTTCGTGGCCTCCCGCCTCCTCAAATCCTACCCCCAGGTGAATCCCAAACTCTGTGTGGGCTGCGGAAAATGCGCCGAGAGCTGCCCCGCAGGCATCATCCGCATCGAAAACAAAAAAGCGAAATTCCGAAAAAAAGGCTGCATCTCCTGCTTCTGCTGCCAGGAAATGTGCCCGAAAAAGGCGATTTATGTGCGAAAAGCGCTGTAAAAAGGGAAAAATGTCTGGTTTCACCTGCTAAATGTTATATTGACATGTCATTAAATAATACATATAATACATTTAAAAAGAATGGAAAGCGTTCCTTTGTGAATGCTTGTGGCAGAGGTGAAAAGGTGAAAAGAGACCCGTTATATCTGAAAATTTATAATGATCTGCTGGCCGGAATCAAAAACGGTACTTATGCTTCGGGAAGCAGGCTCCCATCGGAGAAGGAACTGTCCAGTAACTATGATGTGAGTCGTATCACGAGCAAGAAAGCGCTGGAGATGCTGGCAGAGCAGAATATGATAACGAGAATGCCGGGAAAAGGTTCTTATGTGTCTTATTCCGGTGAAAGAGTAGATGAAATTGTGGATGGAATCCTGATCGAACGGCAGCTAGAAGGAAAAAAAGTAATCGGAGTGATCATCGATTCCTTTGGTGTTGCCTTTGGAAGCCAGCTGGTTTGCGGTATCGAGTGGGAATGCCGGGAGCAGGGCTACTATATGATGCTGCGGTGTACCTACGGAAGCGTGGAGGAGGAGGCGAAAGCTATTGAGGATCTCAGGGGCTTCGGGGTCTGCGGCATCATTCTGATGTGCGTGCAGGATGAAACCTATAATGCGGCAGTGCTGAAGCTTTCTGTGGAAAAATATCCGGTTGTCCTGGTGGACCGGGAAATGAAGGGAGTACCCATTCCCTGCGTGGGAACGGATAACTACAATGCGGTGAAGGAACTGATGAACATTCTGTTTGAGGATGGTCATAAAAATATCTGTTTTCTATCACATCCCTTCCTTCGGACTTCTACGGTGGAGGCCCGGTTTGAGGGCTATAAGGACAGTTATCTGGAGCATAACCTTGTGACGAACGAAGGTCTCTGGATCACGGATATCGGTTCCATGGTTCCACAGCATGACAGGAAACAGGAACAGGAAGAGGCGGATCAGCACAGAATCGAGAACTATATTCGGGAGAATCCCCAGGTGACTGCATTCCTAGCAGTGGATCATACGACCGCTGTTATGACTTATAAGATATTGAAAAAACTAAATTTAGATCAGGAAAAAGAACTGGTATTTTTTGACGGCGTTGATGAGAAAAATGACGCCAGCCCGATTTTTACCCATGTTATGCAGGGAGAAGGAGAGATTGGGAGAACGGCCGTCAGGTATCTGATCGATCGGATAAGAGGAAGAGAAGTACCGGAGAGAACCTACATCCCATATGATATTGTCCGGGGAAAATAGAAAAAAGCAGGACAAAAGACTGGAATCCTACAGACAGGATTTCCGGTCTTCTTTTTTTATGGAATGAAACAATCTGTCTGAACAATACAATAAATGATATATAACAGCTTCTGAACTTCAAAGTTGCCAAAAACAGGAACAAACAGAATGATATAACTGATATAATACATATGTTTATGTAAAAAATGCTTGACATATCACAAAAATGTTGGTAATATATGGGCATATTAACAAGATAAGACGGAGAAAATGAGAGGAAAAACCTAAAAACTTCAAAAAAATCAAGAATAAAAAATAAATAATATAAATAATATATATAACATAAACAAACCGGAAAGGGGAAGAAGCATGAGAAAGGGAAAAAAGAGAAAAGAAACGGAGCAGGTAATTGGCAAGCAGGATCGGATGGGACGGCTGTTTGTGGCGCCGCCGGTAATTTTGTTTTTGATGTTTACGTTGATCCCGATGATCATGGCCATCGGAATGAGCTTCACAAAGTACGATGTCATCAATCCTCCTTCCTTCGTGGGACTGGCGAACTTCAAGAAGCTGATCCATGATGAATTTTTCTGGATTGCACTGAAAAACACCTGTGTTTATACCATCTTATATGTACCGCTGGGACTTCTGATTTCCCTGGGAGCAGCCCTGTTCCTGAATGCGGATCAGAAATTTGTCGGATTATTCCGGACCTTGTTTTATCTGCCGGTGCTTTCTTCCACGGTTGCGACGGCAACCCTGTGGTTCTGGATTCTGAATCCGCAGCTTGGTCTTCTGAATGGCATCTTAAGAATCTTCGGCATTCCGAATCAGGCATGGCTTTACAATTCCAGACTGGCGATGATCTCCATTGTTATGATGAGCCTCTGGGCCGGCTTTGGCGGAAACATGATGATCTTCCTCGCAGGACTCAAGGGAATTTCCCCGGTCTATTATGAGGCGGCGAAGATCGAGGGTGCGAACCGCTGGCAGATGTTCACCCGGATCACGATGCCTTCCATCACCAAAACAACTTTTCTGGTATCTACGATGCTTATTATCGGTACCTTCCAGGTATTCGACCAGGCCTTTGTTCTTACGAAGGGCGGACCTGGAAATGCGACGATCACATTGGTTTACTACATTTACAACAACGGCTTCAAAAATCTGAATATGGGATATGCGTCCAGTATTTCACTGGTTCTGTTTGCGATTATTTTACTGATGACAGTCATAAATACCAAGATCAACAAAGCGGATATCTGACAGGAGGCAGAGCATTATGGGAATGAAAAAAGCAAAAAAAGTAAGAAGCGTATTCTGGTACATAGGAGCGATCTTCATTTCTCTGATCACGGTCTATCCGTTCTTGTGGATGATCGCAACCTCGTTTAAACCGGAGATGGAAATTTACTCCAAATCCCTGGCTTTGTTCTCGGAGAATTTTTCTCTGCAGAACTATAAGAAAGCCTTTGACGTAATTCCTTTTGGAAGATATTTCCTGAACTCCTTTTATCTGGCAGGAATGGGAGTGCTGACCAATGTATTTCTGGGAGCGCTGGCTGGTTATTCCTTCGCAAAATTAAAAGTCAGAGGCAGAAAAGTCACCTTCAGCCTGCTTCTGTCCTCCATGATGATTCCCGGAGTGATCACGATGATTCCGCAGTTCCTGGTTCTGAAAAACTTCCCGCTGGTAGGCGGAAACAATATCTTCGGACAGGGCGGTCAGGGACTGATCAACCACTATGCGGCTATTATTCTGCCGGGTGCAGTAGGAGCCTATGCAGTCTTCTTTATGAAACAGTTTTTTGAAACGCTTCCGGATGAACTGGCGGAGGCGGCCAGAGTGGATGGATGCAGCGAGTTTAGGATCTTCTGGAACATTTACCTGCCGCTGATTCTTCCTGCAGCAGTCACCCTTGGAATCATGACCTTCCAGAGCGGATGGAACAGCTTTATGTGGCCGATGATCGTCCTGAACTCAAGGGATATGATGACGATTCAGGTGGGACTTTCCACCTTCCAGTATCAGTACAACACACAGTACGGTCCGCTGATGGCCGGCACTGTGATTTCCGTTTTACCCACCTTATTACTTTTCCTGTTTGCACAGAAATATTACATTCAGGGTATTGCTTTCTCAGGAAGCAAGGATTGACAGCCCTTCGGGCGGGATTTTTTATCAAAGATCGTTCGGCGAAAGCCTGATGATAAGTACAGAAGTTTTTAAAAAAGGAGGAAACAGATTATGAGAAGAAAGAGCGTAGCATTGGTTATGGCAGCCGCAACGGTACTGAGCCTGATGGCAGGCAGCGGCGTAACTGCGCTGGCAGATGAGGAAACTGTAGAACTGACCATGTGGGGAGGCTGGGCAGGAGACCAGATCGGACAGCTGGAGAAACAGCTGGAAGGCTTTAACAATTCCCAGGATAAGATTCACGTTACTTACATGGCACAGGATTCCATGGAGCAGAAGCTCCTGACCGCCATCGCTTCCGATGAGGTACCGGATATCGTGCTTTGGGACCGTTTCAATACAAGCGTATATGCCCCCAAGGGAGCACTGATGGCACTGGATGATTATGTGGAGAAAGACAGCATCGACCTGGATCAGTTTTATGAGCCGGCAGTAGACGAGCTCAGATCCGGCGATAACTTATATGGTATTCCGCTGACAGTTGATACCCGAATCATTTTCTACAACAAGGATCTCCTGGAAGAGGCAGGCGTAGATCCGGCTTCCATCACCGACTGGAACAGCCTGGAAGAGGCAGCTGTGAAGCTGACAAAATGGGATGGCAATGTTCTGGAGCAGTCCGGTTTCTCCATGAAAGACGTAGGCTTATTCAATAACTGGATCGCACAGGCAGGCGGCCAGATGATCGATGACACCACAAATCCGCCGACAACTGCTTTCAATTCTGAAGCAGGTCTTACCGTATTAGAGTACTGGAACAAACTGCTTAATGAGGACAAAGTATACCAGCTCGGTTTCGAGGATGGCCTGGGCGGAGATGGCTTCAAAGCAGGTAAAGTGGCAATGACCTTCAATGGTCCCTGGGTTCTGAAACAGTACAAAGAAGCTGGCCTGAACTTTGGTGTAATCGGACAGCCGAAAGGCCCCTCTGGCGATATGCACGCAATGATGGGTGGTTTTGGTCTGGCAATCCCGAACAAAGCAAAACATGCAGACGAAGCCTGGGAGTTCATCAAATGGTGGACCACACAGCCGGAGAACGGTGTAGAGTTCTGCAAGATCAGCGGAAATATGCCGGCAAACAAGGCTGCAGCAGAAGATCCTTACTTCGCAGACGATGACGTTTTTGAAGTATTTACAGAGGCTTATACCTATGCCGGAATCCGTTCCAAAGTACTGGGTTATTCTGACGTAGAAGGTCTGGCACTGATTCCTCAGCTGCAGAAATATGTAGCAGGCGAGATCAGCGCAGAAGAAGCTTTGGCAAACGCACAGTCACAGGGCGACAGCATTTTAGCAGAGGCTGCACAGCAGTAAACATGCAATGGTGGAAAAAGTCTGCTGACAGAAGTCAGCAGGCTTTTTTTAAAACCAGGAAAGGACAGAAAACATGAATATCTATGAATCAGCCTGCGAGAAAGCACAGGAAGGCTTATGGAATTGTTTTTTTGACGAAAAAACGGGAGTAATGGTAAATCACATGCCCGTCCGGGAAGAGGAAAACTGGATCTACTGGTGGCATGCCCATGCTCTGGATGCACTGCTGGACGGATATTTGAGAAAAACGGAAGGGGAATATCTGGAGCGCTTTCGCAAAGAATATGCAGGTACTTATCGGGAAAATGGCAATACGCTTCTGCATAACTGGTACGATGACATGGAGTGGATGACG
>OLNE01002878.1_pt1 | contig 10249 bp, 8 predicted proteins | sample 1672431 | NCBI WGS metagenome assembly OLNE01 (sample SAMEA3136685, study PRJEB25190) | human gut metagenome | reverse complement strand
CTGGGAGGATTGACCACCCTATGCTCCGCCGTTTGCTTTATTATTGAATTTTTAAAGACAGTGATCGTCGGCAAGGATACACCGGGATACGCATCGACCATTTGCCTGATACTGTTTTTTGGCGGGTTGATCATTGCCATACTCAGTCTGATCGCAGAGTATATCGGAAGAATGTATATGGAGACGAAAGGAAGACCGATTTACATCGAAAAGGAAAGCAACATAGATGAAGACAAGGAAAGAAAAGCCGATTAAGATCGGCACATCCTGCAGGGAAATTTTACAACGAAACAAACTGATCCTGGCAGCGTTCTGTCTGCCGGTGATTTTAATGCTCCTGGCATTTCTGGTGATGGGGATCTATCCGGCAGGGGAAAATCAGATCGCAGTCATCGATATGTATCATCAGTATGTCCCGTTCCTGGGAGAACTGCAGTCCAAGCTGCAGAGCGGCGGCAGCCTGTTTTACACCTGGAACGGTGCCGGAGGGAGCAATTTCTGGAATCTGCTGGCATATTACGGTGCCAGTCCTCTGAATCTGATCCTGGTACTTTTTCCGAAAAAGTTTCTAATGGAAGGGGTCACGCTGATCCTGCTTTTGAAGATCGGACTTGCCGGAAGTACGATGGCGGTGTATCTGCGTGCCATCGTCTGGGAAAAGGACAAGCGCAGTGCGGATATCTCCCTGGTGGGATTCGCGACTCTGTATGCGTTGTGCTCGTATGTGATGGCATACTACTGGTGCATCATGTGGATGGATGCAGTGGCACTGCTGCCACTTTGCATACTGGGACTTCATAAGATCCTGGACGGACGCAGCGGCGTGTTTTATACCGTATGCCTGGCACTGGTGGTTTTTATCAACTACTATATGGCTATCATGGTCTGTATTTTTATTCTGTTTTATTATCCTGTGCTGTATTTCATCAAGGTGCAGGGAGAGAGTGTGGGACATTTTTTTAAGACGACTGGCCGGGCTGTCGGGTATTCCCTGCTGGGAGTGCTTATGTCTGCTGTCATGCTGCTTCCGACCTGGATGAGCATGCAGTCCACATATTATATTTCAGCAGATATGCCGGAAAAAACGGAACTGTATAATGACCTTCTGGATATTTTGAACCAGATGCTGCCCAATGCGGAGCTGACCTATCGTGAGGGACTGCCGAATCTGTACTGCGGTATGTTCGTAGTGATCCTTCTGGTGTTTTACTGGATCAGCAGAACGATCCCGCTGCGGGAAAAATTACTTAACGGAGCCTTTCTGGTGTTCCTGATCTTCAGCCTCAACATCAATAAGCTGGATTTCATCTGGCATGGATTTCATTTCCCGAATCAGCTGCCGTATCGCTATACTTTTATGATCTGTTTTCTGCTCATCGCAATGGCGTATCAAGTATTCCAGCGGGTGGATGAGATCAGGGTCAATCATCTCTGGATCCTGCTGGCCGCCGGTGGGGGATACTATTTGCTGGCGCAGAAGATTTTGACGGAGCATATTAAAGATCTGGATCTGTTTGTCTACAGCGGTCTGGCGTGGCTGGCGCTGTACGTCGCGATCCTGCTCCTGTACAAGAAGGGAAGACTGCCAAAGAATCTTCTGCTGATCCTGACCGTTATTTTACTGACATGTGAGATGGCGTCTAACACCTGCACTTCCATCGATCAGGTCGGGACCACGCAGCGCAGCAATTATTATGCTAATGAGGCGGACATCGCGAAGCTGGTGAAGAAGACGGAAGGCACGGATGATCGATTCGGCCGCACCGAAATGAACGACAACTATATTTTAAACTGCCCTGCCATGTACCACTATAAAGGGATATCTCAGTTTTCATCTTCTCTGAATGCCAATGCGACTGCCTTGATGGAGCACATCGGTGTGGAGGGAGCACCGGACAAGAATCGATTCAATTATAATCAGACAGATCCGGTAACCAATGCGATGCTGAACATCCGCTACCTGATAGGAAAAAACCTGCCGATCGACGATAGTGATTTTAAACAGATCGCAAAATCGGGGAATTCCAGGCTCTATGAGAGCATATATCCCCTGTCCATCGGATATATGACGGCAGACACCATCAGGACGTGGAACTACGAGCAGGAAAATCCTTTCATGGTGCTTGATGATTACGTGCGTGCAGTGACTCAGAACAAATACACAAGTGTGTTTACAGAAATCGAACCAGTCGATGTATCTGCTGCGAATATAGAGCTGTCGAGTACAGGAGACGGCATGTGGGACAGCACCCTGAAAAACGAAACGAAAAAAAGCAAGACCATCTTGACCTATCAGGCACAGCAGACCGGAAAACAGTACCTGTTTATCGAGGCAGATGATGCGGATGCTATCACCGTCAGCCAGGAGAAAAAGGATGACAAGATCGAGATCCGAAATGACTGCGGCTCTATAGTCAATCTGGGCGAAATGGATAGCGGAACGGAATTTACCGTGACCATCGAATACAAGGAAGGAAAGGGTGGCAGTGTTGTCAGCCATGTCTGCACCATGGACGAGGCCGTATGGCAGGATGCATATAAGATGCTGTCCGCCAGCATGCTGGATGTGACGGACTATGGAGATTCCTGTCTGAAAGGAACCATCGATGTACAGGAAGACGGTGTGTTTGTCACGTCGGTGCCGTATGAAGCGGGTTGGAAGCTGAAAGTAGACGGTCACACCCGCGAAATCAACGAGCTGATAGGCGGAGCATGGATATCCACCAGTTTATCTGCCGGGGAGCATCAGATCGAACTCAGTTTCCGGCCGCCGGGACTGATCGCAGGTCTTTTGATCACGCTGGCCAGCATCGGGCTTCTCATCGCAGCGGAATGGTGGCGGAGAAGGCGTATGCTCCGGAAGCTGCAAAGCGTGCTGCCGGCGATCTTCGCGGACATGGAGGCTGTCGGTGAAGCGGGATTGACAGAAGGCCTGGATATTCCGGAGCACGCAGAAGCATATGATATTTCATCAGCTTCGCCACTTTTCGATGAGAGTTCGGAAGAGGCGAGGGATCTCCACTAGCGGGATCTGATTATAATACAGAGCGAGAAGTCCTTCTTTAGGATGAGGGACTGCAGGGATGCCGAGTTGTTCGGCATCCTTTTTTAATTCTTCCGTGGTTTTACGGGATTTCACATTGAGGATGACGCTGATCCCCGAGGATGTGTTTTTTACCGTGACGAAATCCGACGCTTCTTCTGCAAAGGTGTCGGTCACGGCGGAAAGCTTCTGAGAATACAGTTTTCTCAGCTTTTTAATGTGGGTCTGGTAGTGACCGCTTTCCATGAACATGGCCAGGGTCAGCTGCTCCAGCTTGGAACAGGTCTGGGAGTAGTCCTGAGCCATGGAAGAAAAGAGGCGGGCCATTTCCTCCGGGAGCACCATATAACTGATTTTTACTGCGGCAAACAAAGTGCTGGAAAAAGAACCGAGGTATATGACGCGGCTGCTGTTTTCCAGACTCTTGAGTGCGGGGATCGGTTTGCTGAAATACCGCAGTTCACTGTCGTAGTCGTCTTCGATAATGTAGCTGTCGTTGCTGGCCGCCCATCCCATCAGCTCGTAGCGGCGGCCGATGGGCATCACGGCACCGGTCGGCACGTGATTAGACGGACTGACGTAGACGGCGGGGCGGATATTGGTCGGAAGCTTTTCGATGATCAGGCCATCGTCAGCAACATCTACAGGAGTCAGTGCAAAGCCACGGTCGCGGAAGATGCTTCGAACCGGAAGATATCCCGGATCTTCCAGAGCAACGTGCTCGATAGAAAGCTTCCGAAGGAGAGTTGCCAGATGATTGGTGATCTGCTGGGTGCCTGCACCAATGATGATCTGCTCCGGATCGCAGGAAACGCCGCGTGACATATAGAGGTACCGGGAGATCTCTGCCCGAAGTTCAGGCTCTCCTTGGGGATCACTTTCAAAGAATAAGGAGGTGGAAAATTCAGTCAGGATCTTATTCATGCATTTTTTCCACTTGTTGAAATCGAAGCAGTCTGGATCACAGTGGAAAACAGGGCTCCCGTCGCCGGGGCTGGAAGTGTTTTCTGCAGTGCCCTGTGGTGCCAGCAGTTCGCTGGCGGAAGGCGTCTGTGTATGGCTGAGATGAGAAAACACATCGCGAACATAGTATCCGGACTGGGCTTTGCTGTACACATAACCTTCTACCAGTAGCTGATTGTAGCTCTGCTCCACAGTGGTCACACTTAGCCCTGTGGATCTTGAAAGGCTTCGAAGAGATGGCAGTTTTTCGTTTTCACGGATCTCGCCTTTTAAAATAGCCTCCTTTATGTAATCGTAAAGCTGCAGGTAATATGGCTTTTTTCGGCTGTCATCCAGCACGGGCATGATGGCTTTCATGGCTTCCTCCTGATTGTACTGATACTATAGTATAAAATAAACAGTGGGGTTTGAAAAGAGGCTATTATGTAAAGGCATCACTTCCCCTTTTCAAAGCAAATGAAAGATGGTAAAATAAATACCGTGTTTAGAAGAAGGGAAAGGATGGATTATGGAGATTCTGAAAATAAAAAATACTGTCTTGCAGGCTGGTCGGCCTAAGGTGGCGGTTCCGCTGATGAGTCAGCAGCCACAGGAGATCATCGCAGAGTGTGAACGAGCGGCATTGCTTCCGTGCGATTTGATCGAATGGCGTGCAGACAGCTATCTGTCGGGAATCGAAGATCTGGAGGAAGTTCTCCAGGAGAAAGATTTTTACCTGGACTTTCTGAAAATTTTAGATGATCTGGAATATATAGCGGCGGACAAGCCTCTGATCTTTACGATGAGAAGTGTGCAGCAGGGAGGGATGCTTCAGCTTTCGCAGATGCAGAAGGCTGAGATCTATCAGCTGGTGGCCCGATCCGGACTGGCGGGACTGATCGATGTGGAGCTTCCGGCGTCAGCACAGACGGCTGATGATATCTGCGAGGATGGCGGGATTTCTCTGCGGGAGCAGATCGATGAGATTCATGCCTTTGGCGGTAAAGTCATCTGTTCCTACCACGAGTTTGACCGGATGCTGGCTCCAGAGGAAATCCTGGGCAGGATCCACATCATGCAGGATGCAGGAGCAGACGTGTTCAAGATCGCAGCTATGGCTGTAACGAAAGAAGATGCGGAAAGCTTGTTGAAGACAACGGCATTCCTTCATCAGCATGGTATCGGACCGCTGGTGATGATGGCTATGGGTGAATGGGGCAAGACCACACGGGTGGCAGCCGGCCGTTATGGATCCTGTATCACCTTTGCAGCAGGACAGGAAGCCTCGGCGCCGGGACAGGTGGATGTGTTTACCATGCTCAAGTGGCTGAACGATTATTATGGAGAAGAATCATAGATACGGAGAAAGAAAGTGACGGATTTTATAAAAGTAGAAAATCTGGTTTTTGATTATATAAAGAGCGAGGACGAAAGCACTTTTCGTGCTATCGACGATGTGAGCTTTACCGTAGAAAAGGGAAGTTTCACAGCGATCATCGGACAGAATGGCTCGGGAAAATCCACGCTGGCAAAGAACATCAACGGCCTTTTGGTGCCTACTGCAGGAAAGATCTATGTAGACGGACTGGATTCGGCGGATCCGGAGAATATCTGGGAAGTGCGGCAGAGAGTGGCAATGGTGTTTCAGAACCCGGATAACCAGATCGTATCATCTGTAGTAGAGGACGATGTGGCCTTTGGTCCGGAAAACCTGGGAGTCGATCCTAAAGAGATCCGAAAGAGAGTGGATGAGGCTCTGAAAAGTGTAGAGATGTACGAATTTCGCAGGAAGGCGCCTCACCTTCTGTCGGGCGGTCAGAAGCAGCGGATCGCGATTGCCGGAGCAGTTGCAATGGAACCGGAATGCATCGTGTTCGATGAGCCGACGGCGATGCTGGACCCGCGTGGCAGAAGGGAAGTTATGAATGTGATCCATCGCCTGAATGAGAAGGGGATCACAGCGCTTCTGATCACTCATTTTATGGAGGAAGCAGCACAGGCAGATAAAGTCATCGTGCTGGATCAGGGTGAAGTCAAAATGATAGGAACGCCGCTGGAAATTTTTCGCCGCGCGGAAGAACTGAAGGCTCTCAGCCTTGGAGTTCCACCGGCTGTAGATCTGGCGGATCGTTTGCGGCAGCGCGGGATCGAGGTCCCGCAGGATCTGCTGGAAGTAGAAGATATTGTGAGGTATTTATGTCAATTGAAGTAAAGGGACTGACACATATATACAGTGAAGGACTGCCGGATGAATCCCTGGCTTTGGAAGATATCAGTTTCCGGGCGGAGGATGGCCAGCTGGTAGGACTCATCGGACATACCGGATCTGGGAAATCTACACTGGTACAGCATCTCAACGGATTGCTGAAGCCGAAGAAGGGACATATCATAGTTGGCGATGTGGATATTACGGCAGAAAATGTGGTCATGAGGGACATCCGCAGGAAAATCGGACTGGTGTTCCAGTATCCGGAGTATCAGCTGTTTGAAGAAACCGTTGCAAAGGATGTGGCATTTGGACCGTCCAATCTGGGTCTTACGGCAGAAGAAGTGGATGAACGTGTGCGTGAGGCCATAGAGCTTGTAGGACTGGATTATGATAAAGTAAAGAATCTTTCGCCGTTCGATCTTTCGGGTGGGCAGAAGCGGCGTGCAGCCATTGCGGGCGTCATCGCCATGAAGCCGGAGGTGCTTATTCTTGATGAGCCGACAGCAGGTCTTAATCCTAAAGCGCATGCTGATATTCTGTCTATGGTGGAGAAGATCCACGAGAGTGAGAAAAATATTATTTTTCTTGTATCGCATAACATGGACGATATCGCCAGGATGTCGGATAAAGTACTTGTTATGGATCACGGAAAACTGATGATGGATGGAACGCCGGAGGAAGTCTTTTCGCGTGGGGGCGAACTGAAAAAAATGGGACTGGCACTGCCGGCATCGATGGAGATCGCTGCTCAGCTGCGTGAAAACGGCTTTGCGGTGGGAGGAACGTGTCTGACGATGGAAGAGACGGCAGACGGGATAGCAGAGGTATTGAAACGATGATAAGAGATATTACTCTCGGACAGTTTTATCCGGGGAATTCATGGATACACCGACTGGACCCAAGGGTCAAGATCATGGTCACGGTGCTTTATATCGTGTCCATTTTTGTGGTGAAAGATTTCATCGGTTTTGCACTGGCTGCACTGGGACTTGCGGTAGTGATCGCTATTTCCCGGGTACCGCTGAAATTCATACTGCGGGGACTGAAACCGATTTTGATCCTGATCGCATTTACGTTTATTATCAATATGTTTATGATCAAAGGGGAAGTGCTGGTTTCCTTCTGGATCTTCAGCATCAGCAGAGAAGGGCTGCGAATGGCCGTATTTATGGCGATCCGGCTGATTTTACTGATCATCGGCTCGTCGCTTTTGACTCTGACCACCAAGCCTATAAGCCTGACGGATGGAATGGAAGCACTGCTGTCACCCTTTAAAAGATTCGGGCTTCCGGCTCACGATCTGGCAATGATGATGACCATCGCACTGCGATTTATCCCAACGCTGCTTGAGGAGACGGACAAGATCATGAAGGCTCAGATGGCTCGTGGAGCCGATTTTGAGAGCGGTAATATTTTAAGAAGAGCGAAAGCACTGATCCCGATCCTGGTGCCGCTGTTTATCAGTGCATTCCGGATCGCCCAGGATCTGGCCATGGCTATGGAAGCCAGATGCTACGGGAGCAACAGCAAAAAGACTCGCATGAATGGCATGAAGATTTGTTCGAGAGATATCGCGGCATGCCTGATATTTGCCGCATTTTTAGCGATGATCATACTGGAAAGGATCCTGCTGTGAGACAGAGAAAAGCAAAAGACCTGGACAAGAGACTGCAGGAATGCAGTGACTATATCGTGCCTCTTCCAGAGGACGGCGGGCGTTCTTATGGAGAAATCGGCAGCAAGGATCCGAACTTTCAGAGTCCGGAACATGAGGCGGCGCTCCGCCAGCTTTGGAAAGCGTGTTTTCCTCGCCAGTGCGATCTTTATTTAGAGATCGGATGCGGCAAGGGAGATTTTATCACCCGGAAAGCTGCAAAGGATCCGGCAAGCGATTTTCTGGCCATAGAAGGGCAGGAAACCGTTATTTTGCGTGCGCTGGAAAAAGCAAAAGGATTGACGTCCGAAGAACTGCCGGATGAAGCGGGGCGGGAGCCTTTGCAGAACCTGAAATTCATGTTGACCTTCGTGGATCACATGAGCGATTATTTTCTGGAAAATCAGCTCTCCGGCGTGTACCTTAATTTCAGCGATCCATGGCCAAAGGCGCGTCATGCCAAACGGCGGCTGACATATCGGAAACGGCTTTTAGATTACGGCTGGGCGGTGAGGCCGGGTGGATTTATCGAAATCAAGACGGACAATGATCCGCTGTATGCCTTTACGCTGGAGGAACTGGAGGCGGTCGGCTACGAGATCGTGGAACAGACAGCAGACCTGCACCACAGCGACTATGCAGCACGTCTGGTGATGACTGAATACGAAAAGAAGTTCCACAGCCGTGGCAAGAATATCAATTATGTGAAGGCACTGGTGCCATAGGACTATGATTTCCCTGGCGGCAAGAGGGAATGAAAATAGTGAAAAAATAAGGTGTATGAAAATAAAATACTTGTTATAATCTAAGATAAGATAATTGAAAATGGAGGGGTATTATGGCAGAAGAAAGTCTGTTTGCAGGTGAATCTAAAAATATCGAATATAAAGTTGCTGTACCTAAGAAGAGTGAAAAATACATGAAAACAGTGGTTGCTTTTGCCAATGGTAATGGTGGTAAAATTGTATTTGGCATTGATGATAAGACATTAGAAATAGTAGGAATGGATGAAGATAATATATTCAAAACCATGGATGCTATTACAAATGCGATATCTGATTCCTGTGAGCCGAGAATAAGACCGGATGTTACATTACAAACCGTAAATGATAGAACAGTCATTGTTGTTGAGATACTTCCAGGTGCGATGCGCCCGTATTATATAAAGTCGGAAGGAATGATAGAAGGAACTTATATGAGAGTGTCCGGGACAACAAGACCAGTAGAAGAATATATGCTGAAAGAGTTAATTCTAGAAGGTCAAAATCGATATTTTGACAGTGAGCTATGCAGAGAATTACAGATTACAGATGAAGATATTCAAAATCTTTGCAAGATCATGAAGGAAACTGCCATCAAGAACACGTGGCAGGATAGTGAAAAAGCAAAAATTAAAGACATTACAAAAAACACATTATTATCATGGGGAATATTAACAGAAGTTCAGGGAGAGATATTTCCAACAAATGCATATGCTCTTCTAACAGGACAATTGCGGATGCAGCCGATTATACAGTGTGGGTTTTTTAAAGGAAAAGACAGAGCATATTTTGTAGACCGAAGAGAATTTGATGGTCCAATTCAAAATCAGGTAGATGCAGCTTATCAATATGTATTGGAAAAAATTAATATGGGAATGCAGATTCATGGCATTTATCGTCAGGATGTATATGAATTACCAACTGACAGTGTGCGAGAGCTGATAGCAAATGCTGTCGCACACCGCAGTTATCTAGAGCCTGGAAATATACAAGTAGCAATATTTGATGATCGTCTGGAAGTTACTTCACCAGGAATGCTGTTAAATAACGTTTCAATCAAAAAAATGATAGAAGGATACTCCAAACCGAGAAATCCGGCGATAGCAAATGCATTTGCATACATGAAGATTATTGAAAAATGGGGAACCGGTATTCCAAGAATATTCCGTGAATGCAGAGACTATGGTTTGCCTGATCCAGAACTTATTGATTTTGATGGTGATTTTCGAGTGAATATGTATCGGAATAATACAAATAAAGCTTCAAATGAATCAACAAATGAATCAATAAGTGAATCAATAAGTGAATCTTTAAAATCAGATGAAGCAGTAATAATGGCTATAATTAAATCGAATCCACAAATAAGTCAAAAAGAAATGGCTACAAAATCTGGATTTTCAAGATCAAAAATTCAAAGAATTTTAAAGGTCTTACAAGGAAAAAAAGTACTCTATCGAGAGGGTGCAAGAAAAAATGGTTACTGGAAAATTCTATAAATTTGCCAGTCAAAAACGCATGGACAAACCGTCTTATATGCGGTATATTAATTATTATAGACAAGAAAATATCTTGTACCTACGATAGGAAGTTTAATTGAATACTGTTTACCATGATCGAACGTACGAAGCATGGTGGTCATA
>OLNE01002874.1_pt1 | contig 10259 bp, 6 predicted proteins | sample 1672431 | NCBI WGS metagenome assembly OLNE01 (sample SAMEA3136685, study PRJEB25190) | human gut metagenome | reverse complement strand
TCCGGCATGTACACCGCCAACAGCATGAACTGCCTGTGCGAGGCCATCGGCATCGGACTCCCGGGCAACGGAACCGTTCCGGCGGTAACCGGAAAGAGAGTAATGCTGGCAAAGCGCGCCGGTATGGCTATCATGGATTTGGTCGAAAAGAACATCTGCCCGAGAGATATCATCAATGAAAAATCCGTTCGGAATGCATTGACCTGTGATATGGCGCTGGGATGTTCCTCCAATACGGTGCTTCACCTTCTGGCAATCGCCAATGAAGCGGGCGTAAAGGTGGATTTGAACATGTTCAATGAAGTCAGCTCCGTTACGCCGAACCTTTGCCATTTGGCACCTGCCGGCGGCACTCATATGCACGATTTGAACAATGCCGGCGGCATTCAAGCCGTGCTGGCGGAACTAAACAAAAAGAACCTGATCGATACCACCGCCATCTGCGCCAACGGGCACACGGTAGCGGAGAATATCGACGGAAAGCGGATTCTGAACAACAACGCAATTCGAAGCATCGATAACCCGTACAGCGAAACCGGCGGATTGGCCATCCTCTTTGGAAATGTGGCTCCGGAAGGCGCTGTAGTAAAAAGAAGTGCGGTCGCACCGGAGATGCTGAAGCATACCGGTCCGGCTCGCGTATTCGACAGCGAAGATGAAGCGATTCAAGCTATTTACAACGGTGATATTCACGACGGAGATGTGGTGGTCATTCGCTACGAAGGACCGAAAGGCGGCCCGGGCATGAGAGAAATGCTGAATCCGACCAGCGCGTTGGCCGGAATGAAGCTGGACAAAACCGTCGCCCTGATTACGGACGGACGTTTCAGCGGCGCCAGCAGAGGTGCCTCCATCGGACACGTGTGCCCGGAAGCGGCAGCCGGCGGAAACATCGGTCTGATTCAGGAAGGGGATATCATCGAAATCGATATTCCGGAGTATCGAATTAACGTGCAGTTAAGCGATGAGGAATTGGAAGCGAGAAGAGCTGCATGGAGTGCCCCGGCACCGAAGGTTACAAGCGGCTGGCTGGCAAGATATGCGAAACTGGTAGGTCCTTCGTCGAAGGGCGCAATCATGGAACTGTAGGAGGATGGCATGCTAGAACTAAAGGATTTTGAACAAGCAACGGAAATTGTCCAGAAGGTTGTTCGTCCCACCAACCTGGTATACAGCGATTACTTTTCGGAAATGTGCGGTAACAAAGTATATCTGAAGCCGGAAAATATGCAGCTTACCGGCGCATATAAGATTCGCGGTGCGTATTACAAGATCAGCACATTGAGCGATGAAGAGAGAAGTCGAGGCCTGGTAGCGGCATCTGCCGGAAACCACGCCCAGGGGGTGGCATATGCGGCAAAAGCCTTTGGATGCAAAGCCACCATTGTTATGCCAACCACCACACCGCTGATTAAGGTCAACCGCACCGAAAGTTATGGAGCGACCGTTGTTCTGTACGGCAATGTATATGATGAGGCGGCTGCCTATGCGAAGAAGCTGGCGGAAGAAGAGGGCATGACCTTTATCCATCCGTTTGATGATTTTACCGTGGCTACCGGACAGGGAACCATTGCCATGGAAATTATCAAGGAACTCCCGCTGGTGGATGCCATCCTGATTCCGGTGGGCGGCGGCGGACTTGCTACCGGCGTGTCCACTCTGGCAAAGCTGCTGAAACCAAATGTTCAGATTATTGCCGTAGAACCGGCCGGTGCCAACTCCCTTCAGCGGTCTCTGGAGGCCGGAGAAGTTCGCACCATGGAACACATCCAAACCATTGCGGACGGCACGGCGGTAAAAACGCCGGGTGAAAGCATTTTCCCGTATCTGCAGAAGAACGTGGACCGGGTAATCACCGTAGAGGACGATGAACTGGTAGTGGCATTTCTGGATATGGTGGAAAATCACAAGATGGTCGTGGAGAATTCCGGACTTCTTACCGTTGCGGCACTGAAGCACCTGGATTTCAAAGAAAAGAAGGTGGTATCCATTCTGAGCGGCGGAAATACGGATATCATTACCATCTCCAACATCATTCAGAATGGTCTGATTATGCGGGATCGTATTTTTACCGTATCGGTCATGCTGCCGGATAAGCCGGGCGAGCTGGTTCACGTAGCGCAGACCATTGCGGACGCGCAGGGCAACGTGGTCAAGCTGGAGCACAATCAGTTCGTCAGCGTGGACCGAAACCACAAGGTGGAACTGAAGGTGACCATCGAGGCCTTCGGAACGGAGCATAAACAGAAAATCATCAACGCATTAAAGGCCCACGGCTTTGATGAAACGGTAGAAACGGGCATCATGATGTAATGCTTTTATAGCAATTAGAATGACGAGATAAGATACTTCAAAAGGCGAACCTTCGGGAACGCCTTTTGAATTGCTTTTTCACTTTGTACTGAATTAAAAACATTATTGAAAAATAACAATAAATTTCCATTTTATTTATTTTCACAAACAAATATTGCGGTGCGAATTATTTTCAAAAACAAGTAATAGTGGCTGTAAACCTTGAAATATCAACATATGGATAATCTTATTGTTGACAAGCGTTCAATATAATGTTAGTATACATGAGTAATTTTTTAGCTAGTACATAGTGTTGAAGGGGGGATGAATATGCATACCGTGCTTATGGCGATTCTTTTAGTTGTAAGTGTGCTGATGATTATTGCAATTCTTCTGCAGTCCAGCAACAGCTCCGGTCTGTCCGGTTCGATTGCAGGCGGTGCAGAGCAGCTGTTCGGAAAGAGAAAGAGCAGAGGATATGATTCCATTCTGGCACGAATTACCGTTGTGTTGGCAGTGGTTTATATCGTTGCAGCTTTGGCAATTGTTACATTGTTCAACTAGTTGGCTGCGGTTTCTCGCACTTTTTAACATGATAGACATATTATGAGGCACTTTTAAAAGTGCCTCATAATATTGTTAAATATTATTACTATAAATTGTTTTTTAAGGAGGTTTGAGGCTACATGAATTTATGGATTGCTCCTGTCTGCGCCTTGGTGGGCCTGCTTGTTGCTTTTTGCCTGACATCTTGGGTAAGCAAAGCGGACGCCGGCAACGACAGAATGAAAGAAATAGCCGGATTTATTCACGAGGGTGCAATGGCATTCCTCAAGAGAGAATACAAGACCATGGTTGTGGTTATTGCGGTTCTCTTCGTTGTTATCGGATTCTGCATTAACTGGATATCCGCAGTGCTGTACGTAGTTGGTGCGCTGCTGTCCGTACTGGCAGGATTCTTCGGTATGAACGTTGCGACAAAAGGAAATGTTCGTACTGCAAACGCTGCGATGACTCACGGTATGCCGCGTGCGCTTCAGATTGCGTTCCGCTCCGGTGCCGTAATGGGTCTCTGCGTGTCCGGACTGGGTCTCCTGGGACTGGGTGTCGTATTCGTTGTTCTGGACATGGCAACTATCCAGCAGTGTGTAACCAGTTTCGGACTGGGTGCTTCCTCCATGGCGCTGTTTGGCCGTGTGGGCGGTGGTATCTATACCAAAGCTGCAGACGTTGGTGCGGACCTGGTTGGTAAGGTAGAAGCCGGTATCCCGGAAGACGATCCGAGAAACCCTGCGGTTATTGCCGACAACGTAGGTGATAACGTAGGTGACGTTGCCGGAATGGGTTCCGACCTGTTTGAATCCTATGTTGGATCCATCATCTCTGCCGTTACTTTGGCTGCTGTTGCCGTAAATGAGTCCGGTGAGATGTCCATCTTCAACGAAACAACTGCTGCGCTGTTCCCGTTGCTGATTGCCGCAATCGGTCTGATTGCATCCGTACTGGGAATCCTGGCAGTACGCGGCGGCGACAACGTGAACCCGGCAAAGGCTCTGAACATGGGAACCTATGTCAGCGGTATTATCGTAATTATCGCTTCCGTATTCCTCAGCAAGAATATGCTGGGATCTCTGAACTATGCATGGGCAATTATCGCCGGTCTGCTGGTTGGCATTATCATCGGTCAGCTCACTGAAATTTATACTTCTGATGCACACAAGTTCGTTAAGAGCATTGCAGAACAGTCTCAGACCGGTTCTGCTACCACCATCATTTCCGGACTGTCCGTTGGTATGATGTCCACCATTTGGCCGATTCTGTTCATTGCTGTCGGCATCATTGTAGCATACAACTTTGCCGGCCTGTATGGTATTGCACTTGCTGCCGTAGGTATGCTGTCCACTACCGGAATGACCGTTGCAGTTGATGCATACGGTCCGGTTTCCGACAACGCCGGCGGTATCGCTGAGATGTCCGAACTTCCGGAAGATGTACGTCATATCACCGATACACTGGATTCCGTTGGAAATACCACCGCTGCAATCGGTAAAGGATTCGCAATCGGTTCCGCTGCGCTCACCGCACTGGCACTGTTTGCTTCCTTCGCAACCACCGCGAAACTGCAGCAGATCAGCTTGCTGGATCCGATGGTAATCGTTGGTCTGTTCATCGGTGCAATGCTGCCATTCGCATTCTCTGCAATGACCATGAGCTCCGTCGGTAAGGCTGCAAACCAGATGATCGAAGAAGTTAGAAGACAGTTCCGTGAGGACAAGGGAATCATGGAAGGAACTTCCAAGCCGAATTATGCGCGTTGCGTAGATATCTCCACTTCCGCAGCACTTCACGAGATGATTGCTCCGGGAATCCTGGCAATCGTTGCACCGGTTGCAATCGGACTGCTTCTGGGAACCGAATCCCTGGGCGGACTGCTGGCAGGTGCTCTGGCTTCCGGCGTACTCCTGGCTATCATGATGGCCAATGCCGGTGGTGCATGGGATAACGCAAAGAAGTACATCGAGAGCGGTGTATACGGCGGAAAGGGAAGCGAAAGCCACAAGGCGGCTGTCGTTGGTGATACGGTCGGCGATCCGTTCAAGGATACCTCCGGTCCGTCCATCAACATCCTGATCAAGCTGATGACCATCGTATCCCTGGTGTTCGCACCGCTGTTCGTACAGTACGGTGGAATCCTGTTCAAATAAGAATTGTTTTTATTTGAGTAATACGTATATAGGCCGGTGCATTTTGGCGTGCACCGGCTGTTTTTATTGAGATAAATTGTTGATTTGAACAATTTTTAATGATAAAATACTACGGTAATTATATTAAGCAGACTACAAGGAGGGATTAAGTCATGCTAGAGAGATTAGAATCAATTAAAGAACTGGGTCTGAAGAAGATCAAAGAGACCGAAACTCTGGATCAGCTTCAGGAAGTTCGCCGGGAACTGACCGGAAAGAAAGGGGAACTGACGGCCGTACTGAAGAGCCTGGGCTCTCTGGAACCGGAAATGAGAAAAACCGTTGGAATGAGAGCGAATGAGATTAAGAATCACTTCGCTGAGAAAATTCAAGAAAGAGAAGATGAGATCGTTGAGAACCAGAGTGCACTTGACGAAGAAATCGATTTGACTTTACCTGGAAACGCTGTTAGCCAGGGTGCACTCCATCCGATTACGCAGATGCAGTATGACTTGAACGATGCCTTTCTCTCCTTGGGCTTTGAAATATTTAGTGAAGATGATATCAGCAGCGAATTATTCGCCTTTGATAATCTGAATTTCCCACCGGACCATCCGGCAAGACAGTCTATGGATACCTATTGGATTGAGGGTACCGAGGACAAACAGGGGGCGGAGAGACTTTGCCTCCGTCCACACCTCACCGGCGGTTCCGTTCGTTATCTGAGGGAACACGGCGCACCGGCACGTTTCGTATATCCGGGTCGTGTATACCGTAACGAGAATACGGATGCCCGTCACGAGAGAGCGTTCTATCAATATGAGGCGCTGATTGTGGACAAGGATTTGTCCTTCTCCTCCGGCAAGGTAATGATTCAGGCTCTGCTGGAGAAGGTATTCGGACGCAAGGTGAATGTTCGTATGAGAGAAGGATTCTTCCCATTTACCGAACCGGGATATGAAATTGACATGGAATGCCAGGTGTGCCACGGCAAGGGCTGCCGCGTCTGCAATCAGAACGGCTGGATTGAAGTGGCTCCGGGCGGTGTCATCAACCCGAACGTTGTCCGTGCAGCCGGCCTGGATCCGGACGTATACACCGGATTCTACACCAACATCGGACTGGACCGTTTTGTTATGATGAGATATGGTATCGATGATGTTCGTTTCTTCCACAGCACCGATCTCAGATTCTTTGAGCAGTTCAAGTAGTAAAGGGAGGAAATTAGCATGAAAGTATCATTAAATTGGGTAAAAAAATATGTCGATTTGCCGGAAGATTTGACGCCGAAGCAGATTTCTTTCGACTTAACCATGAGAACCGTAGAAGTAGAGGATGTCATTGACACTTCTGAGAAGTTCCACGATATCGTTGTGGGTAAAATTCTGGAAGTAAAAGAACATCCGAATGCCGACCAGCTCCGGGTATGCATTGTGGAATGCGGCGAGGACGAGCCGAAGCAGATTGTCTGCGGTGGTTCCAACCTGTACGAAGGGGAGATGGTGGTTGTCTCTAAGCCGGGTGCGGAAGTATTCTGGCATGGCGAAGATTCATTGGTAAAAATCAAGGAATCCAAACTGAGAGGCGTTCCTTCCTACGGAATGATTTGTGGTGCGACGGAAGTGTATCTGGAATCCTACTTCCCGCTGGAAGATGAGCACATGATTGTCGACCTCAGCGACGTAGATTGCGAAGTGGGCCAGAACGTTTCCGAAATCATCGGCATGAACGACGTTGTTTTCGATATCGATAACAAATCCCTTACCAACCGTCCGGACCTGTGGGGTCATTACGGCATCGCAAGAGAACTGGCGGCCATTTACAAATGCCCGCTGAAGCCGCTGCCGGAAGCCGAATTGCCGAAAGACCTGCCGGAATACCGCATCGATGTGGAATCCCCGGAAAAGTGCCCGAGATATGCGGCCTTGGAGATTGAAAACGTATGTGAGAAACCGGCGCCAATCTGGATGCAGACTGCACTCTTGAATGCCGGCATGCGCCCAATCAATGCGATCGTGGATATCACCAACTACATCATGCTGTCCGTGGGACAGCCGACACACGGTTTCGACCGCACTCACGTAGACGGTTCCCATATTATCGTTCGAAATGCGAAGAAGGATGAGAAGCTGACTCTGCTGGATCACGCACTGCTGGATCTTACCGAAGAGGACCTGGTCATCTGCGATGAGCACGATCCGATGGCTCTGGCGGGAATTCGTGGCGGCATCAAGGATTCCATTCTGCCGGAAACCACCGGTGTGGTAATCGAGGTAGCTACTTTTACTGCGGGAACGATTCGCCAGACCGGAAAGCGTTTTGACGAAAAAACCGATGCCTCCATCCGTTACGAGAAGGGACTGGATACTCAGCGTGTGGATCAGGGTATTGCAATGGCCGCTAAGCTGTTCCGCGAGATTTTCCCGGAAAGCAAAATCGTTGCCTTCGGCGATGTGGATCCGACTCCGACTACAAGAAACGAAATTGACGTCACTCAGGAGTTCCTGGACGTACGTCTGGGTAAAGCACTTCCGTCGGAAGAGATTCTGGACATCCTCACGCGTTTGGGCTATGATGTTACCCTGACCGACGGCACCTATCACTGCGTGGTTCCGACCTATCGTTCCACCGGCGACGTCAGCGTCAAGGACGACGTACTGGGAGACATTGCCAGAGTTTACTGCTACGAGAACTTCGAAATGAAGCCTCTGCCGGTGAACTTCCAGCATGCGGTTCGTCAGCCGAAGGAACAGTTGGACAGAAAAATCCGTGAGTACCTGGCATTCCGCTGCGGTTTCAACGAGATTTTCACCTATCCTTGGATTGATGAAAAGTATATTCAGGCGGCAAAGATTGACACATCGGAAGCCATTCGACTGGCAACTCCGCCGGCACCGGAACTGGCCATTCTGCGTCAGTCCCTGATTCCGGGCATGCTGGAAGCGGCGGTAAAGAACCTGAGATACTACGATGAATTCAGAGTGTTCGAAATGGCACAGACATTCCACAAGGGTGAATATCACGAATCCTGCGAAGAGGAAATCCTGCCGGTTCACAAGAAACTGCTCTCCGGAATTATTGTGGGAAGAGATGCGAAGAAGGACTTCTTTGACGTGAAGGGTGTTCTGGAATCCATGTCCCGCTTCTGCCACATGGAGGATCTCACCTTCAAGCAGAAAGAAAAGCCATCCTGGGCAGACGACAAGGTGTATCTGAACGTATTCCACAAGGGTAAGAACATCGGTTCTTTGGGACTGGTATCCGTTCAGGCCATGAACGCGGCCGGAATCAGCAGAACTCAGGTCGCATTCTTCGAACTGAACTTCGATGAAATGATTCCGCTGAACTCCAGAACCAACGAGTTCCACCATCTGCCGCAGTATCCGCTGGTAGAACAGGATCTGTCCATTCTGGTAGATGAGTCCGTTAAGTGGCATGATGTATCGGAAGCGATTCGTCACATGGTGAAGAAGTACGAATTCATCGAAGAGTACCGCGGAAAGCAGATTCCGGAAGGAAAGAAGTCCCTGGTATTCCGCGTATGGATTGGTAACGATGACAGCACCATGACCTCCAAGCAGATTGACAAGAAGATGGCGGCAGTCATGAAGTCTCTGCAGAAGAAGTGCGGTGCCGCTCTTCGAGAGGAATAGTACGCACGGACGATTCTCAGCTTTAAGTTCCTGAGAGATTTCGTAAAAATAAAATCGGATAATCATAGCGATGATGCTACGGTTATCCGATTTTTGAATTGAAATTCAGATATTGAAACTGCAAACGTTACCGGTCGGCGGAGCGAACAATCAGCAGAGTTCCTTCCCGGACGCAAATCTCCACCGTGTCTTCACTGAATTCGTTGCTTACTCCTAGGGTGGATGCCCGCTCCAGGGATGCTCCAGTCAATTCGTATTTGGCACCGCGGATATCGATTCCGGAAGCCTCTGCATTCAAGGAGACGAGGCCGAAATACTTATACCGCGCATCTCGCTTCAACGTGCGGCCGGAATCCTTCAGCAGTTCCATTCTGTTTTTGCCGTCGATGAATTCCATGTGGTCGAAGGAACTGTAGTATTTGTCCAGAAGGCCGATATTTCCCATTGTGTGATCCAGCCGACCGCCCATGCCGCCCAAGAGGATTACGTTTCGGCAGCCTTTTTCCAGAGCGTGGGTCAGCGCCGCCTCTGTATCGGTAAGGTCTTTCTCCGCCGGGTAGGTGATGTAGAGACAGTCGAAATCTTCGTTCAGGGTAGTGGAGTCGAAATCGCCGATGACGCAGTCCGGCTGCAGTACGAATTCCCGAGCTCGGTTCTGACCTCCATCCGCCGCGATGATGTAATCCGCCGATTCCGCCAGTTCCTGAGCCATATCCGGGGTGACACATTCCATGTAAGATAATAGAATCAAGCAGGTATTTTGCATGATGTTCTCCTTTTCGCTTTTACTTGATATTTTATATCATTTATTATAAAATATCCGATAGTCTATTTGCAAATGAAAGGAATTGAAATGAGCGAAGAACAGAAACATTCTTATTTCAGAATTAGAACGAATCCCATGCGAATTCGTCAGGCCGCTTCCATGAACCTGAACGGCTACTGGTGGATTTATTTTATCGGGATTTTCGTATATTACTTTTTTTCGGATATATTAATTAATGTCGTTAGCCGGTACTTCCCATCGGGATACATGGTCATTCCCATGTCCAACCTGCCGGAGGAAATTCAGAAGTCCGTGGCCATGCCGCAGATCCCCGTGGTGTTGTTTTTCTACGTGCTTCTGATGAGCGGTGCCTTTGAACTGGGACGGGCGGTATATTCCCTGTCTGCACTGCGGAATCGGTTAGTGATTCCGCGATTGGTATTCGAAGGATTTTCCGTGTACTTCCGGGCAACCGCAATCTGCGTCATTCGTTATTTGCTGACCGCCCTGGGATTCATGTGCTTCTTTTTCCCGGGAATCGTGGTGAATTACGCCTACAGTCAGGCATACTATCTTCTGGCAGAAGATGAGAAGCGGAGCGTGCTCGAGTGCCTGCGGGAAAGCCGCCGGATGATGGTGGGGAACAAGCTCACCCTGTTCCGACTGGACCTGACTTACTTCTTTCTGGTTTTCGCCAGCTACCTGCCGTCCTATATTTTGGTGGGCAACGGAACGGTCAGCGTGGACGGAATCAACGGGATGTTGACTTTCTACCTGCTGCAGATTCCGTACTTCATGGCCATGAGCAGCTTCTGCATGGGCCGAACGGTATTCTACGAACTCCTTCGGTTCGGCAGCTTCAAG
>OLNE01002873.1_pt1 | contig 10262 bp, 6 predicted proteins | sample 1672431 | NCBI WGS metagenome assembly OLNE01 (sample SAMEA3136685, study PRJEB25190) | human gut metagenome | reverse complement strand
TGCCAGCGAAGGGCGTGGCATAGGAGTTGCCATAGCGCTCACCCAGGCAGTTGCCGGCGGCGTACAGGCCGGGGATGACATTGCCGGCGGCGTCGATGACCTGGAGGTTGTTGTTGGTCTCGACGCCGGCCAGGGTCACGAGGCCCGCGCTGGTGGTCTTGGAGTTGCTGGCAGGGGCGGTGTAGAACGGCGGCGTGTCGATCGGCACCATGTACTTGGAATCCTTGCCGTACTGGGAGTCCTTGCCCGTGGCGCACAGCTCGTTGTACTTGGCGACCTGATCAAGGGCGGTCTGAAGGGCGTCGCCCTCGTAACCGGCCAGCTTGAGGGCGCCCTCGAGAGTCTCGGAGGCGTAGACCGTGGAGGGGTTGCGCTCGGCGATGGTGCAGGTGCGCACGGGGCCGCCGTCGGGGCTCTCCAGCTCGATGGCCTCCATGTCCTCAACGAGCTCCTCGTAGTACACGGGACGGCCGTAGTTGGGCGCGCCGTGGTCGAGGCCGGCATTCTTGAGAGTCTCGTAGTAGTTAGCGTCGGTCACCGTGCACACCGTGCCCGCAGGCTGGAGCAGCGTGGCCTCAGTGATGCCGACGGCGTTAGCCTCGTTGCAGAAGCGCTCACCGTTGGCGTTGAGGAACAGGTACGGGCAGGTGCCCCAAGGGCCGCCACCGCCGCCACCGGTGTTCATGGACGCGCGGGGCGTGGGCTCCATGACGCCGCCAACCCAGCAGGCCATCTTCTGGCCGTCGCCCGTACAGTCGGCGAAGGGCGAGAACAGGTCGTCCTGCGTAAGGCCCTGACGGGCGTTGAACTCGGCGATGTCGGCGTTGAGGTTCCAGGTCATCTTGGCGTCGCCGCTGTAGTCGCCCGTGCACAGGATGACGCCGGTCTTGGCGTTGTACTGCACGTAAGACTCATCGTCGAGCTTCTGGGAGATGGCGCCGGTAACGGCACCGTTCTCGTCAGTCATGAGCTTCAGGGCGCGCTCGCCGTAGTGCCACTCGGCGCCGAGCTCCTGGCCCTTGAGGATGGCGAACTGCATGACCTCATCGAGGCGCGACATGGCGGCGCAGCCGGGGATGGAGTTGTCGTGGCTGATCTCGCCCATGAACTGGGCGACTGCGGCGTAGGAGCCGTTGCCGCCGCACATCATGGGGTACTCGACGGGGCCGTCGGCGGTGGCACCGGAGACCTGGCAGATGACCTGGCTGGGGTCGTAGGGCGACACGTCGGGATTGCGCTCGGTGGTAGGCATGATGTGAATGCGCTCATCAGGCCAGGTCACGAGGCTCTGCAGGTGGTCGAACATCTCACCGGAGTTGGCAACGAACTTGCGGATGATCTCAGGGTTGCAACGGCCGCCAGCACGACGCACGAACTCGTTGGTGACCTCGCCCACGTCGTAAGGACCATAGCCCTGGTCAATGAGCCACTGGGAGTTGATGTGGCCGATGTCCTCGCCCTTGACCTTGCGCATGTCCTCGGCCCACTTCTCGACCACGATGACCTTGGCACCGCCCTCGGCAGCGGCAAGCGCAGCGTGGATGCCAGCATGGCCGCCACCCAGGACAAGCACGTCGCAGTCATAGGTCTCGGCAGGCTCGCCAGTCTCGGGGGGCAGGCCCAGCCAGTCTTCCCTGCACTGATAGTACGAGGTGACGGCGGCCTCGTGGGCCTCCTCGGCCTGGGCGCGGTTGGCACCCGTGAGCGTACCGGCAACAGCGCCAGCAAGGCCAACCGTGGCCGCACCGGCAACAAAGTTGCGCCTGCTCATGCTCTTCTCCATACATGCCTCCTTGTTCGAATGTTCAAGGCGAACAATGCGCCACATGCCCCTTGCATGCGGCCTTTTTTCACTGTAACCAGCATCGGGTTTTTCTTGAAAGCGTCAGTTTTTTCAGGTGTACAATCATGGGCAAATCGATGGGGTCGATTTTTGCACGGACATCAAAACACAGACGCTAAACCACGATTTGGGGAGGTCAGGGCATGCGTCGAAAGTTGCACCGCACGTTTCGGGGACGCGGGTTCTACCTTTTGGCCGGCACATTGTGCGCCACAGTCATCATTGTCATGGCTGCCTGCTGCACCATCAGCCTGTTGACCATCGGCCGTGCCACACAGCAGGAAAGCCGCGCCCTCGACTCGGCCATCACCGCTTTCGACCTGTACCAGCAGGAGCGCTCGCCCTTGAACAACAGCCCGTCTGATGCCGCGTCACAGCTGGATGTCGACGGGGCGCTCACCCGCCTGGCAGCCGACCCCGGCAACACGGCCCTGCGCGAGCAGGTCGCCCGCAGACTCGGCGCATTTGAACGTGCAAACGTCGGCGACGTGCAGAATGTCTATGTCGTCCTCAAGGGCGCAGGAGACGGCGGCGACTTCGTCCTGGGAAGCTCCAGCGCCGCAGAAGATGCCCGTGCACGCGAAGAGCGATTCGCCGGGATCGACGTCGACTCTCTCGCAAAAGCCGGACGCACCGTTACGCGCCTCTTCACCGGCAACGGGGTTGCCTGGAGCGTTTCTGTCTTGCCGTATTCCGGCAGCGCAACCATCATCGTCTTTTACCACATGCCCGAGGTCCCCAACATCGACGTCCTCGAACCTATTGCCGACATCGCCGAAATGTACTTCGTCGATGCGGACGGCACGCGTATCCCCGTGGGGGCAGATACGTATCGTGACGCCATTGATATCGACGTCATCATGAACTCCCCCGAGGAGCGAGGCATCGTCGGCGTCACGCACAACGGCCAACCTTACCGCGAGTATTTCCACAAGCCCACCGATACCGGGAACGCATTCGTCCTCATCGTGCCCGATGTGGCGCAGGCGGCCTATCACCAGTTTGCCCTCATCATCGTCGCAGCCACCGTGATACTGGTGGCGCTGGGATGCGCCGCCGGCCTTTATCTCACCCGGCGCATCTACGAGCCGCTGCAAAACATCATTGCCAAGCTCGCCCCAGGCGACCGTGACGTGCAGGACGAGTTCAAGCTCATCGGCTTTGCGCTTGATGCCATGGAAAACCGCCTGAGCGAGCAGGACGAGCTCGTGAGCGAGTTCCATCTCATGCGCCTGCTGCGGGGGCGGGCCAGCCTGGCCGAGGAAGGCTCGGGATTCTTCTTCGCCGAACCGAGCCGCGAAGTAGCTCTGGTCATCGTGCGCGCCGACGAGCAAAGAGGCAGCCAGGCCACCCAATCGCATGAAACATCCCAGCTCGCCGACCTCGTACGCATCTACCTGGAAGGCAGCGGCCGAGCCTATACGCTGTGTGAGGAAAGCGGCTTTGTCTTCGCAGTGATAGACGCCCAGGGAGGCGGCGTGCCTCCCCTGTTCTCGGGACTGCTCGCCCATGCCCAAGAGCAGGGCACGCTCGTGTCGGTGTTTGCCAGCAACGTGCACGCCGGCGCGGCAAAGCTGAGCCTATGCTATCGCGAGGCCATGGCGGCACTCGAAGAGGGGACACATAAACGGACGTTCAACAAGGTGGTGCGCTATAGCGGCCCCACGAGCGGCTCGCCAACCACGTCCGGGGGCGAGGCGGTGCAAACCGGAAGCACCGAGCCCAACGCGGGCGGGCCGGCAACGGGTGTCAATGCGGCCGACCTGCTCGCCTACGTGCAAGCGAACTACCGCGACCCCTCGCTTACGGCCGTGCTTGTGGCCGAACGATTCGGCATGAGCCGCGCCGGCGTCTCGCGCGCATTCGCCCAGGCCTGCCCCGACGGCGGTTTTTTGGGCTATCTGCACGGGCTGCGCCTGGACAAGGCAGAGGAGCTCCTGCGCACAACCCAGCTCCCCATCCCCGACGTCGCCGCAAGCGTGGGGTACGGCAGCGCGCTCACCATGACGCGCGCCTTCAAGCGCTACCGCGAAACCACACCGGGAGCATACCGAAAAGGAAGCGAGCAGTAAGGCAGGCCACTCTGCGCAGGTGGCACCGACAGCCATCCAACTCCACCGCACGCAAAAACCCGCGCACCCAAGGGGCATTTCCCCTGGATGCACGGGTATATTGAGGCGGCTTGTTTCGTTCTACTCCCCGGCCGTGCCGTTCTCGCCTGCGGCTTCCTCCTTCTTGGGAAGCCTACCGGCACGCTTGAGGGCGTCGCGCAGTATCCACTCGACCTGGCCGTTCACGCTGCGGAAGTCGTCATCGGCCCAACGCTGTACTGCGGCCCACACCTCGGGGTCTATGCGCAGGGGGTACTGCTTTCGCTGCATCTCAATCCAAACCTACTGGTAAATCGTGCCGGTATTCACCACCGGCTGCGCTTCCGAATCACCACAGAGTACCACAAGCAGGTTCGAAACCATGGCGGCGCGACGGTCCTCGTCCATGTCCACCACATGGCGCTCGGAAAGCTCGCCCAGGGCCATCTCGACCATGTCCACCGCGCCGCGCACAATCTTGCCGCGAGCTGCGATGATGGCGTCTGCCTGCTGGCGGCGCAGCATGGACTGGGCGATCTCGGGAGCGTAGGCCAGGTGCGTGAGGCGCGCGTCGTCCACGGCAACGCCGGCCATGGCGAGACGGGAGGCCAGCTCGCGACGAAGGACCTCGCTCACCTCGGTAATGTTGGAGCGCAGGGTGATCTCGGTGGAGTCGGCGTCGTTCTCGCCCATGTGGTCGTAGGCGTACAGGCTCGCCACGTGACGCAGCGCGGTCTCGCTCTGGGAAGCAACGTAGGCCTCGTAGTCATCCACGTCGAAGACGGCGCGAGCCGTGTCGTCCACATGCCACACCGTGACGTTGGCGATCTCGATGGGGTTGCCGAGCCTGTCGTTCACCTTGAGGTGCTCGCCGTTGAGCGTGCGGGCGCGCAGACTGACCGTGGTCTTCTTGCAGAAGGGGTTCACCCAGCGCAGACCCGTGTCAGTCGTGGTTCCCTTGTACTCTCCAAACAGTGTGAGCACGCGGGCGGTGTTGGGCTGCACCATCATGAAACCGCCCGTGGCAATGCAAGCGAGGATGATAAGCGCGCTACCCGCGATAATGGTAAGGCCGATAAACATCCCAGACCAGCCTCCCGTATCAAGGATTGCACCGGCAACAAAGCAGGCAACCGATGCAAGGAAGCCCAAGACAACAAGGGCGAGCATACCCCAGCCCGACTTTGCCGCCACGCGCTTCTCGACCGTGGCCTCAACCTGCTGCGGCACACCCGTCTGGGCGCCCGCCGCACCTACGTTTGTCTCATGCGTGCTCGTCATGGCGCATCTCCTCTCTATTGCAGCCGCCTCGGCACTCTTTGCCGGGCTCACCGCCTCTTTTCGATACCAAAGTGATATCACTTTTATATCAGCACTGTCAAGATGAAATGTTTGCCGTCGCATATATCTGTGTTTCGCCCCCATGGCGCAGGAAGATGTCCGACCGAAATCGCAATTCACCACCGAAAAACGGGTCTCGAATCCCCTCGCAACCCCAACCTGGTACGAAAAACGCCAAAAGTATGCGTTTAAATGCTCATCGGGACTGCAGACCCGCGCATGCGCAATGGGCGCGCTCAATCTACCTGGTGTTTTGCAACGACGCTTAGCCGGTCTAAAAGCCCGGCTGAGTTATAACGCATACTTTTGGCGTTTTCGGGCAATCGGATGCACACGAGACGGCCGCGACCGCGCAGGGCAAGTTGGCAAGACTTTCCTACCAGCTTGCCTCAATCTCACGAATACGCTGGTAGAGCCACTCGTTTTGCGGGACCTCGATGCAATGCTTGGCAGCAAGGCGCAAGATGGTGCCAGAAAACTCCTCCACCTCGGTCTTGCGGTGGGCGATGCGGTCCTGCGCCATGGAGGGCATGCCGTTCGGGTCGAGCCCCTCGATGACGTGCAGCATCTGGGAAAGGTCTGCCTCGGTGAGCGCGATGCCCTCGGCGTTGGCCACCGCAAGGGCTTCACGCATGGCGGCCACGAAGCAGCGGTGCTGCTCGCTTCCTCGCTCAGTTGCGCTGCCGTAGGTGCCACCATATGCCATGCACGTCTGGTTGATGCCGTCGTTCATCATGAGCTTGGCCCACATACGATGGCGAATGTCCTTCTCCACCACGTGCGCCACGCCGGCGCGCTCGTAAAAGTCGGCAATGTCAGCAACAACCTGGGGATCTGTGCCTGCCGCCGCACCAAAGCGAATCTCTCCGGAGTTGCGGTAGGTGAGTATGCCGTCGAGAAACACCACGTCCATGCCCTGGCAGATGCCCAACACGGTACGCTGCCAGCCGAATCGTGCGGCAATGCGCTCCTCGCTCGTGATGCCGTTGCACAGGCTCGCGATGCGCGTATGGGGGCCCACCACGGCTTCCATCGTGTCGAGCGCCTGGGCCAGGCCGGTTGTCTTGACGGTAAGAATCACCAGGTCGGCAGGTGTCGCCTCACTTGCACGCACGCTGCGAAGCGGGCACGGCTCACCGTTGATGGTGATTGCATCGGCGGCGTGGCGCTCATAGCGAGCGTCGTCCATCACGTATTCCACTGCATCGGCCCCCAGGTTCTTGGCCATGATGCTGCCATACATAAGGCCCACGCCGCCCTTGCCGATGAACGCAACCTTCTCGATACGCATGGCCAAACCGCCTTCCGCGTCAGGTTTTCTTTAAAACCCGCAGGGTAGCACAACAGTCCGGGGATCATCGGCGCGCCCAAACTACATACGGCGGACGGCGCATGGCCGGCACCCGCCGTAAGCGGGGTTTGCGTCGCGGCTATACCCGCCGTGACAACGACCGCGGCCTGCATTCCCCCACGCGCGGGATTTGCGTGGGCTCGCGTTCCGCATCCCACGCGGCCCCAGACGACGCGGTATCCTATCCCCTTGCAAACAGCCGCGCCGCGCGCATCGCCAGGCGCCACCGACCGCACGAACGGAAACGACGATGAACATCAACCACGCCATCCTGCACGTCTTCGACTTCGAGGGAGCAGGCACCACCTACTCCGCCCGCGAGCTCGACTTGGGAGAGCGCCTCGTCAAGTCGTTCGTGCAGCGTCACCTGCGTCGCGCCCAGGGAAGCGCCGAAAACAAGCATGGCCAGTTCAGGCAGGACAGCATGTTCGCCGGCGAGCTCGAGCACTATCTCAAGGGCGGCGACTTCGTGGCGTTCTCCCGCCAGATTGCCGAGTTCCTCTACGCTGAGCTGCGCAAAGGCGAAGCCTGCGAGGCCTGCGACCTGCTCGTAGCCGACTTTGAGGGCGACCCCGTGACCTCCGCAGCGCAGAACGCCGCCGATGAGCTCGACATGCCCGTGACCGAGGCCGCCGCCATCATGGAGGACGCCGCGTTCGATGGGCGAGGCGAACGTTTCTTTGCCATCGCGCTGCTCCCCCGCAAGCAGGCCTATGTCCACGACGTACACCACGAGGGCGGCGAGGCCGTGTGCGACGTGGTGCGCCACGACGCGACACTGCCCAACCCCACGCAGAAGATCGACTCCTACGCCTTCATTGCAACGAGCGACTTCTCCGTGGACTTCCACGACAAGGAGCGCGTTATCGCAGGCAGCACGTGCATGCTCCTGCCCGAGGGACTCCTCCAGTGCAGTTCGGCAGCCTCCACCAAGGAGGTCATGCAAACGGTGGCCCGCATCGTTGAGGACGTGGCCAACGAGTACGGCGCCAACGCCGCGACCGCCGTGTCGCGCGCCAAGGCCGTCATGCAGGAAAAGGCCGATGAGGGCGATTTCCTGCCGCCATGGGAGCTCGGCGAGGACGTGTTCGAGGACGCCCCGCAGATGCGCGAGCGCTACGAGGAGATGGCCCGCGAGGAGGAGCTGCCCGAGCGCGTGCATGTGAAGAAGAGCGTGGCCCACGCCGCCAACCGCAGCCACCGCATCCGCACCGACACCGGCATCGAAATCACCTTCCCGTCCGAGTACAGCATGAACCCCAACTTCATCGAGTTCGTGACCCAGTCCGACGGCTCCATGTCCATCGAGCTCAAGAACATCGGGCACATCGAGAACAGATAGGTCGGAGCGCCTTCTACCAAACCGGTGGCCCGCCCCGTGCCTTCGCGCATGAGGCGGGCCTCTGTCTTTCCGTTCGGCTGTTTTCTTGCGGCGCGGTAGCCCCAGAGGTCGATTGTCCCCGGTTTTCTCCGTCATTCGTGCTAAATGGACCAGAATCAGCCCTCCAGAAACCCCGAAATGGTCCGATCAGCACGTATGGCCCCAAAAGGGCGGCCTGTCAACCTCAAACCGACCGCTCGCCATCACATTAGAATTTCCCCAGCTCAAGCCGTCTACTACCTAGCGTGGTAGGCGGCTTTTCTCATGCGTGGGATGGTCAACCAGACCCGGCGGTGTCACATTAGGGACCAAGCACCCGAAGACGCCAGTCCTCACATCAGGACCCGCGCCGAGTGCATCCGCACCCATCTCATTGAAGGGGGATTTACCATGTCCGAACTGACTCGCAGGAACTTTGTCGCCGGCGCATGCGCCGCAGGTGCCGCTGCCCTCGCCGCCACGAACAGCCTCATCGGCTCCGCCAAGGCAGCCGAGGAGCCCGAGACTTGGGACGAGGAGTGCGACGTCCTTATCCTGGGCGCCGGTGGCACCGGCCTGTCCGCTGCCTGCGCTGCCGCCGAGGCTGGCGCCAAGGTCATCGTTGTGGACGCCGACGAAAAGTCGGGCGGCACTACAGCCATGTCGGGCGGCGTCATTCAGGCCGCAGGCACCCAGTGGCAGAAGGAATTCACCGATTTCCAGGACGACACGCCTGAGAAGCATGCTCAGTGCTACATGGAGCAGGCCGAGGGCATTGGCCACGAGGACCTCATCACCACGATGTGCAACCGTGCCCCTGAGCTCATCGAATGGCTGTCCACCATCGGCATCAAGTGGGTCAGCGTCTATGGCAACTGCCATGTGCCCTACGTCACCGAGGGTCTGCACGCCGACCGCATCCACGTGTACGAAGGCGGCGGTGCGGGCGGCCAGGGCGGCGTGTTGACCGATGCCGAAACCGCTGAGGCCGAGCGCCTGGGCGCCACGTTTGAGTACAACACCTGCGCCAAGCGCCTTGTTTTCACCGAGGGCAAGGGTGTCATGGGCGCCATTGTCGAGCGTGACGGGGCAGAACTCGCCATCAAGGCGGCCAAGGGCGTCATTCTGGCGCTTGGCGGCATCGACCGTGCCGAGGACCTCTGTATGAGCTTCAACCAGCAGCAGTACTGGGACCTCACCACGCAGATGAGCTACATTTCTCCTCTGGCCAACGGCGACGGCATCCGTATGGGCATGGCAGTAAACGGCCAACTCGCCAGCGTGGGCGGCACCATTGACTATGACATGGCCACTGGCAACGCCACGACGAACGCCACGCCGCAAATCCCCTGTATCTTCGTCAACTGCAAGGGTAAGCGTTTCGTGTGCGAGGATGCCACCTACGCCTACACGTACCGCGCCATCTTCCAGCAGGAAACGCAGCTTGGCGGCCACACGTACATGATCTTCGACCAAAATGCCATTGAGCAGGGCCTCACTCCGTGGGCCGATGACCCCGAGGGCGCCGTGGCAGACGGCAAACTCTTCAGCGCCGGCACTGTCGAGGAGCTGGCCGAGCAGATTGGCGTGCCCGCCTCCAACCTCAAGAGCACCATCGACCTGTGGAACACCAACATCGAGGAGTCCGGCGAGGACCTCGAGTACGGCCGCGACACCCAGCTCATCAAGCTCGACAAGCCGCCGTTCTATGCAAACCTCAATATCTCGGCCAACCTGGGTTCGCTGGGCGGCCTACTTATCAACACCAAGGCCGAGGTCATCGACAACAACGGCGAGGTCATCCCCGGCTTGTACGCTGGCGGCATGAACTCGGGCGGCTGGTACGGCCTGTACTATCCGGGTTCGGGCACGTCGCTTTCCGGCGGCCTGGTCTGGGGCCACATCGCCGGCGAGTCGGCAGCGGCCGCTGAGGCGCGCGAGTAGAATCGAGCCGCACGGCACCGTACCGCTGGCCGACCCCTTGCAAACCAGTGGTCGCTTTTCACGCAGCCTACTTTTCAGGTAGTTGCTTTTCAAGCAGCCCGCTTTTAGGTACGTAATCGTTCACCGCACAGCACATGCAACGTCTAACGTGCAATAATTCGTGCCCGAAGCCGCTAACAATGCGGCTCCGGGCACGTTTGTTTGGGACACAAACCGAACCGCAATCGCCGGGGGAGCGCGCCACCGCAGGATATGAGGGGCCATAATGCCAAACACAGCAGCTAAACCAGAAGGTCTGGTGTCGACCGGGCCTGCCGCCGACACGCTCAACAA
>OLNE01002871.1_pt1 | contig 10268 bp, 9 predicted proteins | sample 1672431 | NCBI WGS metagenome assembly OLNE01 (sample SAMEA3136685, study PRJEB25190) | human gut metagenome | reverse complement strand
GTCCTCGCGGCTGCGCCGCTGCGGAACTGCGCCTGAAGGAGACCTGGGACCTTTTGCATGCCGTTTTGAAGGTGTAAAACGCGGGTTATGCTGCGGTGTCCATGTGACGATTTGTCTATTGTAGGTCTCGGAAAACTGACGTCGAATAGCTGCGCCGTACAATATAAGGTTATACCGTTGCCAAGGGAGAGGTTCTCTTCTATGAACGTCAAGTCTGATGCCATCAAGTTCGGCCCCATGAACGGGGCGCATCGCTCGCTGTACCACGCGCTGGGCCTCACCGACGAGGAGATCGCCCGCCCGCTCGTGGGCATCGTGAGCTCGTACAACGAGATCGTTCCCGGCCACATGAATCTCGACAAGATCGTCGACGCCGTCAAGATGGGCGTCGCCATGGCCGGCGGCACCCCCATCGTCTTCCCCGCCATCGCCGTGTGCGACGGCATCGCCATGGGCCATATCGGCATGAAGTATTCGCTCGTCACGCGCGACCTCATCGCCGACTCCACCGAGGCCATGGCGCTTGCCCATGGTTTCGATGCCCTTGTCATGGTGCCTAACTGCGACAAGAACGTGCCTGGCCTGCTCATGGCCGCCGCGCGCCTCAACATCCCCACGACTTTTGTGTCGGGCGGCCCCATGCTCGCCGGCCATGTGAACGGCGCACGCACGAGCCTTTCCTCCATGTTCGAAGCTCAGGGCAAGTACTCCGCCGGCAACATGACCGAGGAGGAGGTGGAGGACTACGCGCGTCGCGTCTGCCCCACCTGCGGTTCTTGCTCGGGCATGTACACCGCCAACTCCATGAACTGCCTCACCGAGGCGCTTGGCATGGGCCTGCGCGGCAACGGCACCATCCCTGCCGTGTACTCGCGTCGCCTGGAGCTGGCCAAGCACGCTGGTATGGCCGTCATGGAGATGCTCAAGCGCGACATCCGCCCGCGTGACATCATGACGCAGGAGGCTTTTGAGAACGCCCTCACGGTGGACATGGCCCTGGGCTGCTCCACCAACTCCATGTTGCACCTGCCTGCCATCGCCCATGAGTGCGGCATCGACATCAACCTCGACATTGCCAACGCCATGAGCATGAAGACCCCCAACCTGTGCCACCTGGCGCCGGCTGGCCGCACCTATATGGAGCAGCTCGACGAGGCGGGCGGCGTGTATGCCGTCATGCACGAGCTCAGCGAGCTCGGCCTCATCCACACCGACTGCATGACCGTCACGGGCAAGACCGTGGGCGAGAACATCGCTGACGCCAAGAACCTCGACCCCGAGGTCATTCGCCCTGTTGACAACCCCTACAGCCCGACGGGCGGCATTGCCGTGCTGCGCGGCAACCTTGCTCCCGACGGCTCTGTCGTCAAGCGCTCCGCCGTGCTTCCCGAGATGCAGGTGCACGAGGGCCCCGCTCGCGTCTTCGACTGCGAGGAGGACGCCCAGAATGCCATCAACGCCGGCAAGATCAACCCCGGTGACGTCGTGGTCATCCGCTACGAGGGCCCCAAGGGCGGTCCTGGTATGCGCGAGATGCTGAACCCCACCTCGGCGATCATGGGTCAGGGCCTGGGCAACTCCGTGGCCCTCATCACCGACGGTCGTTTCTCGGGTGCCACGCGCGGCGCGTGCATCGGCCACGTCTCGCCCGAGGCTGCCAGCGGCGGCCCCATCGGCGTCGTGGAGGAGGGCGACATCATCTCCATCGACATCCCCAACTACACCATCGAGCTCAAGATTCCCCAGGAGGAGCTCGACCGTCGTATGGCAGCCTTCACGCCCAAGACCAAGGAGCTTTCCGGCTACCTGAAGCGTTACGCCGCCCTCGTCTCGAGCGGAGCGACCGGTGCCGTCCTCAACTAACGGTCCCGCCACGCCGGCCTCCTTTGCCCAGCGTGCCCCGATGCTCGCGGATCTCTCCTTGCGCCTGCGCGCGCTCGGGGTCTTTCGCGGGCTGCTTGCCGACCCTGTTGTAGCGGGGCTTTTGAGCTACCTCGACTGCAGGCGCGACGCTCCCGTGCACGCCTGCGTGTCGATGTACGGTGAGTTTGTGAGTCGCCTGTACGCAAGCGGTCACGACAGCCTGGCGCGCTATGTGCTCGACGCGGTGTGCAACGACGAGAACCCCTACGTGCTCGCCCATGCGGCCGGGCGTGCCGTCGCCGTCTCGATGGAGGCGTGTGCTCGCGCCGACCTGCGCACCTTGCAGGAGGTCGCCAATCTCACCCCGGCGGCGCTGCGCATGGGTCTCGACTGGCAGGGCTTCATGCCCGGCTTTGAAACCGAGCGGGTCGAGTTGGTGTCGGAGTATGCGTCCCACATCGAGCAGGTGGGGCGCTTCGGCTTTGGCATGTATGCTCGCTTTCGCATGTTCTCGCTGGCAGACGACGGCACGGTGTGCCCCGTGGCGCATCCCGACCCCCAGCGTCTGTCCGACCTTGCTGGCTACGAGCGCGAGAAAGGCCTCATCCTGGCCAACACGCGCGCTCTTTTGGACGGCAAGCCCGCAGCAAACGTGCTGCTGTCGGGCGATGCGGGCACGGGCAAGTCGTCCACGGTGAAGGCCGTGGTCAACGAGCTCGCCGGCGAGGGGCTGCGCATCATCGAGGTCCGCAAAGACCAGCTCAAGCTCATCCCGGCGGTGCTCGACGAACTTGCCGCCAACCCGCTCAAGTTCATCGTCTTCATCGATGACCTGTCGTTTGCTCGCGACGACGACAACTACGCGGCGCTCAAGGCGGTGCTTGAGGGTGGTGTGTCGTCGAAGAGCCCGAACGTGGTCATCTACGCCACGTCGAACCGCCGCCATCTCGTGAAGGAGAGCTTCTCCGCGCGCGACGGCGACGACATCCATCGCAACGACACGATGCAGGAGACCCTGTCGCTGTCCGAGCGCTTCGGCTTGCAGATCTCCTTCTTCAAGCCGGACAAGGCGGCCTACCTGGCCATTGTGCGCCAACTTGCGCACACATGCGACCTTGCCGTGCCTGTCGAGGAGCTCGAGGCGGGGGCGGAACGATTCGCGCTGGGCCGCGGGGGACGTTCGGCCAGGGCGGCGCGCCAGTACGTCGACTCGCTCGTGGCGCAACAAGAGGCTTAGGCTACCTAAGACGGGGCGAGCGGTTTGTGGGCCGCTCGTCCCGCTTTTGCGTTCTTTTCAGGCATTGCCTGGTGCCGTACTAGGCATGTGGGTACAGTCAGATGAATTCGCGACGCGCTCGAACACTCGCGTTGCAGGGGATACGGGGGAGAAGGAGGGCATATGGGCAACAAGTTGGAAGAAGAGGGCATGCAAGATGCTGACCTTGGGGTTTTCTGCGCAGTTGCCGGAGGCCCCGAGGCTTCCCTGACGCCTGCGTCCTCCCACCCGGTGCTCGAGCGTTTCGATGTCAAGAAGCGTCGTGGCAGGCTTTACTCAACGGGCGAGGAGATCGGCAACGCGGTCTCGCACGGAGTGGGTTTTGGCCTTGCGGTGGCGGCGCTTGTCTTGCTGTGCGTGAAAGCCGCCCATACCGGAGGCGGCCTTAGGACCTGTGCGGCTGTCATGATGGGCGTGACGCTCGTGCTGGAGTACCTCTTCTCCACGCTCTACCACGCCATTCAGGCACCACGCGGCAAGGCGGTGCTGCGCATTCTCGACCACAGCGTCATCTACCTGCTCATTGCGGGCTGCTATGCACCGTTTACGCTTGTGACGCTGCACGACGAGGGCGGCGTTGCCCTGTGCGTCGCGATGTGGATCGTCGCCCTCATAGGCGTGCTCATCGAGTGCTTTGCTCGCCAGCGCCAGCCCAAGTGGGTCTCTGCCATCATCTACCTGGCGATGGGATGGTGCCTTGTCTTCAAGCTGCCGGTACTTGCGACACTCCTGCCTGTCGGCGGCATGGCGCTGCTCATTGCAGGGGGCCTGTCGTATTCGGTGGGCTGTGTCTTCTATGTGCTGAAACGCATTCCATACTCACATATGGTGTTTCACTTCTTTGTGTTGGGCGGCAGTGTTTGCCATACTTTGGCAGTGCTGCTTTTTGTGTTCTAACGTCTGCAGACGCCAGCGCTCTTAGCGCCTGCATGCACGTCCTGTTGTCTCGTAACCTTTGGAGGTCGGCGTTTTCGTATGGGCATAGGCTTATCCATCCTTCTTGCATTCGTTCTCATCTTGGTGAACGGCTACTTCTCCATGTCGGAGATGGCGTTGGTAAACGCGAGCAAGCCGTTGCTCGATCATGAAGCTGAGGAAGGAGACAAGTCGGCCAAGCGCGCGGCGAACCTCGCAAGCGACTCGGGCAACTTCCTGGCGACCATTCAGGTGGCCATCACGCTCGTTGGTTTCTTCTCGTCGGCGGTCGCTTCCACGAACCTGTCCGACCCCTTTGCGCAGTGGATGAGCTCCTTTGGTATCGGCTGGCTCACGGCTGTGGCGCCAGTGCTTTCGCCTATCCTCATCACGCTTGCCGTGTCGTACTTCAGCATCGTTCTTGGCGAGCTCGTGCCCAAGCGCATCGCCTTGGCCGACACCGAGAAGGTCGCCAAGATGGTGTCGGGCCCGCTCATCGTCTTCGGCAAGATTGCCTCGCCGCTTGTATGGCTCACCAGCGCTAGCGCCAACCTCGTGGCGAGCGTGTTCCGTATCAAACAGGCCGACGAGGGCCAGGTCTCCGAGGAGGAGATCAAGTACATGGTCGCCGAGCAGGAGGACCTCTCCGACGACGAGAAGCGCATGATCCACGAGGTGTTCGACCTGGGCGACGCCGTGGTGCGACAGGTCATGGTGCCCCGCGTCGACGTCACTGCCGTCGAGGACGTGCAGAGCGCCCGCGAGGTGCTCGCCTTGATGCAGAAGACCGGCTATTCGCGCATGCCCGTGTATCACGACGACATGGACGAGGTCATCGGCATCGTCAAGATCAAAGACCTCATCGCCCCCGCGCTTGCAGGCAAGGGCGACAACGCCGTGTCCGAGTTTGTGCGCCCGTGCCTGTTCGTTCCTGAGACGAAGGACTTGCTGCCCCTGCTCACCCAGATGCGCGCCGAGCGCGAGCAGATGGCCATCGTGATCGACGAGTACGGTGGCACGGCCGGCCTCATCACGATCGAGGACATCGTGGAGGAGGTCGTGGGCGAAATTCGCGACGAGTACGACCAGGACGAGCAGGAGCTTATGCGCCTTTCCGAGCGCGAATGGGAAGTCGACGGCACGTTCTCGGTCGACGACGCCGTCGAGCTTGGTTGGCCCATCGACGAAAGCGAGGAGTACGACACGGTTGGCGGTTGGTTCATGTACGAGGCCGACAAGCTTCCCGAGGAGGGCGACGTCATCGAGAAGGACGGCTGGACCTTCAAGGTGACCTCCATGGACGGTCGTCGCATCGAGTCGGTGCATGCAATCGCCCCCGAGGCAAGCGAGCCCGAAGAGTCCGACGAAGACTGACGTGAGGGGCGTGCGCCCGCCCGCATCGCCTTGCATTTGCGCTACCATATACGCAGTTTGAATCAGGCGGCTCCTCGGGGTATCTCGGGGGCCGTCCCGTTTTAGAGAAAGGCCTGTGAGGCACATGAGCCTGTTTGAGCTGAAAAAAGTCGTGGTCGGTCCCGAGACGCTGTGCGCCACGGTGCAGCTCGACGCAGCTGCCCCCGTCATGACTTCCGACGACATCGAGGGCACGCAGCGCGTCTACGACCTCATGCCTCAGATTGCCGACCATGCCTGCATCAGCGAGGCTGGCGATGTCTTCCGTGACGCGCTGCCCAACACCGAGTGCGCCCACCTGCTCGAGCACGTGTGCGTCGAGCTCATGAGCCGCCTTGACCTGGAAGACGTGAGCGCTGGCAACACCGCCGCGGTGCCGGGCGAGGAGCGCATGTGGACCATCAAGCTGTCGTGCCCCGATGATGTGCTCGTGGCGGGCGTGGTCTCGAGCGCCGTTTGGATCATGGAGTGGGCGTTCACCGGCGGCCATGGCGCCAAGCCCGACCTTGACAGCATTGTCGAGGGCTTGCACGCCCTTGTGAAGAGTCTGCCTGAAGACGCGGCTCAGAACTAAGGGCCGTCGGTTGGGTATAAGCACTCAACCATTCAACGTTTGTGAGGAGAGTCTTATGAGCTCATCCAAAAACACCCCTCGTGTCGCCCTTGCAGCCCTCGTGGGTGCCGCCGTCGGCGTTGTCGCCGGCATCCTCATCGCTCCGCGCTCCGGTGCCGAGACTCGCGAGAAGGTTGCGCAGGCTGCTGAGGCTTCCTTCGGTCAGGTTGCCGACACGCTCAACGAGAGCGTTTCTGCCACGTGCGCCGATGTCGCCCAGACGGCTCAAGAGGCTGGCGAGAAGACTGACGAGCTGCGCGAGAAGATTGCCGCAGCGCGTGCCCGCATGGACCAGATGCGTGCCGACATTGCCAAGAATGCCGACCAGGTTGCTGACAAGGCTGCCGATGTCATGGCGTCCGAGCAAGCTGAAGACGCCTCCAAGGCCGAATAAAAACGCATTCAACACGTTCGTACAACCAACGGAGATCCAGTCATGCTCACTACCAAAGAGGTCAGAAGCGTCAAGGTTTGCCGCGCCCATAAGCCCGGCAAGGAGCTTGACAAGAACGGCGTGCCGCGCCGTCATCGTAAGATCGGCAAGGTCTTCAAGACGGTGTTCTCGCCTGACGGCCTCAAGGTTGTGGGCTTTATCGTGCGCAGGCCCGACCTTTTGTGGATGATCAAGCGTCCCGAGAAGTTCCTGGCACTCGACGCCATGGATGTGCAGGACGGCGTGATTGTCCCCACCATGGGCGGCAAGTCTTGGGACGACGAGGCCATGAAGCGCCTCGATCTCGATTGGGACCGCTGCATCATCTGGGAGGGCATGGAGGTCAAGACCTCCGACGGCGTGGAGATCGGTCGCGTCGACGAGCTTTCGTTTGACGAGCGCACCGGTGATCTCAACTCGCTGTTCCTCGACGATGGCGCCACCTCGCGTGCTCTTCTGGGTTCGATTGAAATCCCTGCGGCCCTCATGGTTGGCTACAAGAAGGGCATCCTCATCGTGAAGCCCGAGGCAAGGGGCCTCATGCCTTCTGGTGGCTTGGCCGCCAAGGCCGGCGAGGCTTCGGCCAAGGTGTCCACCACCGCTGCAAAGTCCCAGGCTGCAGCCACAGAGGCAACCGCCAAGGCTATCGAGAGTGGCACGGTGGCCGTGGGCAAGGGCGTGGGTCGCATCAAGAACTCGGTGACGGGTGCCGTCGACGGCTTCAAGCGTGAGAGCGGCATGGGCGAAAAGAAGAAGGCCGCTTCACCTACGAGCTCGAAGAAGCCTACGACGACAAAGACGACGACCAAGAGCACATCTTCGTCGTCTTCGAAGAAGGCATCCACAAGCGCGTCGGCCAAAAAGGCCGTGACGAACCACTTGAAATCGGCTGGTTCCATGTTCTCCGATTTCAAGAAGGAGTACGACAAAGCAAAGAAGTAGGATGGAACGACGGCCGCCGCGCGCGGCCGCCTTGCGCATACGCCTCAACCAAAGTGGAGTGACACATAATGGCCGACCGTCGCCGTCCCAATTATGACAACAACACCTATGACGAGCGTGACCCTTACGCCTCTCAGGATGCCAGCGGTCGTGCCGGCTACGGTTCACGTGATGTGTATGAGACTCGCGACCAGGGCTATAGCACGTCGAGGCCCTCATATACACGCCAGACGTATTCAGGCGCCTATGACCAGGACGGACAAGCTGAGCGGGAGGCAAGCCCTTACGGTGGCCAGCAGTCCCAGGGACGCTATGGTCAGGGTGCCGGTGCGGGTGCCCCTCTCCAGTCGGGCCGCTATGGTTCGGATCCCTATGGAGGCAACACGTCGAGAAGCGCTAGGGGTTCTCGGGGCGGTCAGCAGCCCACACAGTATCCCGTAGGCTCGGGCCAGGCGTACACCTCGTCACGCAGGCCTAACAACGCCTCGGGCGTGGAGCCCGTCACGAGCTCCTCTCATCATCGTCAGGGTGAGTATGGCCCTTCGGGAAACCTTACCCCGCAGCACAACGGCTCCGGTATTTCCCGCCGCAAGCTTTTGGGCATGGCTGCGGGCGGCGCTGCCGCCGTGGCGTTGCTGGGTGTGGGCGGCGCACTGTGGTACACGCATCGCGCCGTGGCGTGCACCATCGATGGCAAGGTTCGCGAGCTGCCCATCGGTCTTTCGGTGCAGGAGATCGTAAGCCGCGGCTATGCGTCGCCTGTCGCGGGCAACCTCGTCTCCATCTGCGCTGATGGCGAGATTCCCGATGTGCTTGAGCGAGGTGCCGGCAACCCCTACACGCTGTGCGTCAACGGCGAGCCTGTCGACGTGAGCACGTATAAGCTGCGCGAGAGCGACGTCCTCGAGTTTATCAATGGCACTGACAAGACCGAGGACGTTACGAAGCAGACGACCGAGATTCCCTGTGGTATCCAGGTGCCTGATTCGAGCCTGCTGCTTGCCTCCATCGGCTATGTGAAGCAGTGGGGCCAGAACGGCATCTCCACGGTGGAGACGGGCGTTGTGTCGGGTCGCACCATCGACCGCGGCGTGACGCAGGAGGCGCGTGACCTCATCATCGCCAACTCCGGCGTGAACCCCGACGACGGTCGCCGCTTGGTCGCCATCACGTTCGACGACGGACCCAACCTCGACTACACCCCGCAGTACCTCGACATCCTTGCTCGATACGGCGCAAAGGCGACGTTCTTCATGCTCGGCTCGACCCTGGCCGCGGGCGAGGAGTACACGCAGATGGCCCAGCGCGTGCGCGATGCCGGCCATCAGATTGCAAGCCACACCTACTCGCACGATGACTGCACGCTGTCGGGCATGGACGCAGCAACCCGTGAGGGTGAGATCTCTCAGACGTTCGACCTCATTGAGCAGGCGACGGGCGTTCAGACCTCCGTGCTCCGCCCGCCCTACGGCGAGCTCAGGGGCTGGCAGTTCCTCCAGTACATGGTTGACACCGGCCGCGACATCACCATGTCGGTGTATTGGAGCGTTGACTCCGAGGACTGGAGCGTCGCCAGCAACGGGTCGGGCATCGAAGACGGCGCCGCCCAGATCGTGGCGAACTGCACGAACGGCTTGTCGGGCGACAACTACAACGGCGCCATCATCCTCATGCACGACGCCGGCGGCAACCGAGACCGCGACGTCGTGGCGCTGCCCTCGATCATCGAGCGCTTCCAGGCGGAAGGCTACGAGTTTGTGACCGTCAACGAGCTTGTGGCCGCCGATTCCACGCTTCCCGAGTGGCTGAGCTCCGGCAACGCCACACGTCCCGAGGGTTCCATCATCCCTGATACTTCGGGGATTTACTAGGAGTACGCGCTTGCGCCTGTGCTGGCCCGGCGCCTCCAGTGAACTGCCAGCAAGTTCGCTGAGGTAAAGTTGGTCTTCGTGGGAAAACGCAACGGCTGATATCGTCGGTCGTTGACGAGTGCAATGTGTCTCTGGTACTGTTTTCTTCTTGTGAGGGAGTAGCTTGCGCACGATAGTGCGCGGCCCGTCAACATCATGGCCGTGTGCCTGGCGTGCCTTAATAAGCGAGACTCACGGCGGGATTGCCTCGCCGTGAGTCTCGCTTTTTTGTTGCGCGGGTTTCGGTCGAGGTGACGGGAGCTGGGAGGAGAGAGGAGAAAGCGCTTCCGTGTCGTTGGTCGAAGTCGTTCTTTTGGGCTTGGCGCTGTCGATGGACGCATTCGCCGTCTCGATCTGCAAGGGGCTGTCCGTCCGCAAGGTAAGTCTGCAGCACGCTATGATCTGCGGCGTCTGGTTCGGCGGATTTCAGTTTTTGATGCCTGCACTGGGCTATTTTCTCGGTGACCGGTTTGCCGCGCTGCTGACGAAGTTCGGCCCGTGGATTGCGTTTGTGCTGCTGGCGCTCATCGGTGCGAACATGATCAAGGAGAGTTTTGGCGGCGACGAGCAGCTGGACGACGACTACTCCGCCAAAGCCATGCTGCCGCTGGCCATCGCCACCAGCATTGATGCGTTCGCCGTCGGCGTCAGCTTTGCAGCCATGCAGGTGAACATTCTGCCCGCTGCCGGGCTGATCGGCGTTATCACCTGCCTGCTGTCCGCCATCGGCGTCAAGGTCGGTGCCATGTTCGGCGACAAGTACCGCGCCCCCGCCGAGCGCATCGGCGGCATTGTGCTGATCCTGATCGGTGTCAAGACGCTGCTGACGGGGCTGGGAATTTTGTAAGTTTTGCATACCAATAAAAATGCACCGGGTTGTATGGAAAAGCTCCACACAATCCG
>OLNE01002864.1_pt1 | contig 10293 bp, 10 predicted proteins | sample 1672431 | NCBI WGS metagenome assembly OLNE01 (sample SAMEA3136685, study PRJEB25190) | human gut metagenome | reverse complement strand
AGCTGCCGGAGCGGTGCTTAAGCCGCAAGGCGGGAATTGTGCGGTGTTGCCTTAATTTTGGCGGCAGGGAGCCACCCCTCACCGGCTTTCGCCGGAGCTCCCCTCCAGGGGAGCCAATATCTTACTTTAGGTATGCGATGTCTCCCCTGGAGGGGAGCTGGACGCGAAGCGGCCTGAGGGGCGGTTTCCCGCTGCCAGGCTAAAAATTTGCAGGGAACGACGCCTGCATCGTCCCGCATGACGGGCTTTGCCGGGTATTTCACTTCATCACCCGGCGCACACCTGCGGGCGCACACTGTGCGCCCTTACGGTCTCTACAGGGGAAAACGGCATTTGCTGAACGGTGCCCCTGCTCATTTTCTCAAAACGCCTTCAATTCCACCCCGGCTGCCTGCAGGGCCGCGCCGATCTTTTCTACAAAGGCCAGAGCCTTGGGGCCGTCGCCGTGTACGCAGACGGAATCCGCCTGGATGGCAATGTCCGTACCGTCGTTGGCGGTCACTTTGCCCTCGGTTACCATGCGGATCACGCGGGCAATAGCTTCGTCCTCATCCTCAATCATGGCGCCGGGGGTTCCGCGGGGCACAAGGCTGCCATCCGGGCGGTAGCCGCGGTCGGCAAACACCTCGTTGGCAACCGGCAGGCCGATGGCCTGAGCCGCCTTGACCATCTCGCTGCCGGAAAGCGCCAGCAGCACCGCGCCGGGGGCGCTCTCCTTCACTGCGGCGCAAATGGCATCCGCCAGCGCGCGGTCCTTGCCCGCCATGTTGTACAAAGCGCCGTGGGGCTTTACATGGTGCAGCGGCACACCGGCGGCATCGCAAAACGCTTTCAGCGCACCGATCTGATACTGCACACAGGCCTTGGCTTCCGCCGGGGTCAGCTTCATCTGGCGGCGGCCAAAGCCCTGCAGATCAGGGAAACCGGGGTGCGCCCCCACCGCCGCGCCGCTCTGTTTGCACAGCGCCACGGTGCGCTGCATCACCAGCGGATCGCCTGCATGGAAACCACAGGCCACATTGGCCGATGTGATAAACGGGATCACCTTTTCATCCATTCCGATGGTATACGCGCCAAAGCTTTCGCCCAGGTCACAGTTCAAATCAATATGCGGCATAGCTCAATCCTCCACTTTCAGGCATAAGGCAATGCTTCTGCCCCGCAGGGGCGCACAGTGTGCGCCCCTGCGGTTTTTACTATCTGCTCTTAATATTTCAGCTCCACATTTTTTACGTCGGTCACAAACATGTGCCCCGGCGCATGGGTGATGCAGAACTCCGGCTTGGAGTGCATCACAACGTTCTGCGGGGTCACGCCGCAGGGCCAGAACACCGGTGTTTCGCCGGGGTTGATGGTCACGGCATCGCCGTAATCCGGGTGAGCCAGATCATGGATGCCGATGGCTTCCGGCTCACCGATTTGCACCGGCATACCGTGTACGCGGGGCATGCCCGCTGTAATGGCAGCTGCCGCCGGGACCTGCCGGTACGGGATGGGCCGCATGCTGACCACCATGTTTCCGCTGAACACCCCCGCCGGGGTACAGGGAATGTTGGTGTTGTACATCGGCACATTCACGCCCTCTTCGATCTGGCGCACCGGGATGCCCGCTTCCAGCAGTTCAGATTCAAAGGAGAAGCTGCACCCGATCAAAAAGCTGACCAGGTCGTTCCTCTCCTCAAAGAATTTGCTCACATCGGTGTATTCCCCAGTCAGCTCGCCGTGTTCGTACACCCGGTAGCGCGGGATATCGGTAGCAATATCGCTGCCTTTGCCAAATTGGGCAAAGGTTTGCTCGCCTGCGTCCGCCACTTCCAGCAGCGGGCAGGCTTTGGGGTTGCGCTGGCAGAACAGCAAAAAGTCCCACGCCAGCGCCTTGGGCAGCACCACAAGGTTGCCCTGGGCATAACCGTTGCACATGCCGGTGGTCGGGCCGGTCAGTTCGCCCTTGCGGATCAGCCCGCGCAGGTCGGCCGGTTTCATGGCTGCAAAGTCCATTATTTCATCCGCTCCCTGATTTTGTCAAGCACGGCCGCCTGCGCCCTGGCTCCTGCAACAGCCTGCGCCGCGGTCACATATTGGAACGCCAGCTTTTCGCCGGGGCGCAGCTGCGCCATGGCCGAAAGGTCAGCGCTGATGACGGTTGCAATTTTGGCATACCCGCCGGTGGTCTGGTGGTCAGCCAGCATCACAATGGGCTGCCCGTTGGCCGATACCTGCACCGAACCCGCCACAATGCCGTCCGATACAATGTCCGACCCATCCACAGTCTCGATCTGCGGCCCCTGCAATTTGCAGGCCATGCGGTCACAGTCTGCTGTCAAAGCATATACCCCGTGTACAAATGCGGCCTGCCCCACTGCGGTAAAGGCATCGGTCTGGGGGCCGGGCACCGCACGGAACAGCGGCAGCTTCCGCCCGCCCAAAAAGCGCCACGGCCTTGCGGGGGTGCGCGCCGTGCCCAGCGGACGGTTTGCCCCTTTGGCGCAGATCTGCTGCCAGCGCTGTTCCACCATGGCGGGTGCTGCCCCAATGGGCAGCACATCCCCAGCTTTCAGTGCGCGGCCATCCAGCCCGCCCATCCGGCATTTTAAGTCGGTGGAGCGGCTGCCCAGCACGGGCGGGGTATCCACGCCGCCAAACACGGCCAGGTAGCCGCGCAGCCCGCTGCGGGCCGCGCCGATTGCCAGCACCTGCCCCGCGCGGGCCAAAAGCGGCGTATAGGCGGGCACCGGGCGGCCATCCAGCGCGGCGGGCATATCGGCCCCCGCCAGGGCAAAAACAGCGTCCCCGTCAAACTGATACTTGCCGCCCTGCAGGGTCATTTCCAGCACGGCGGCACCGGCTGCCTGGGGGTTGCCCGCCAGCAGGTTGGCGGTCCGCATAGCGTAACCATCCGCCGCTCCACAGGTGCGGAACCCCCGCGCGGCATAGCCGGTGCGGCCTGCATCCTGCACGGTGGTTAGCGGGCCGGGGCTTATCACATGCAAGTTCACAGTGCCGCCCCCTGTTCTTTCTGGATGGTTTCAAACTTTTCCGGGCTGATGGGCACAAACCGGATGCGGTCCCCCGCCGCGTAAGGCAGTTTGCCGCCGCCAGCCGGGTCAAACAGGCGCAGCGGCGTGCGGCCGATCAGCTGCCACCCGCCGGGGGAAGCCAGCGGGTAGATGCCCGTCTGCTTGCCGCCAATGCCCACCGCCCCCGCGGGGATCTTGGTGCGCGGGGTCTGCAACCGGGGGCAGACAATGCGTTCATCCATGCCGCCCAGGTACGGGAACCCCGGCAGGAACCCCAGCATAAAAATGCGGTAGTCCCGCCCGCAGTGGATGTCGATGACCTGCTGTTCGGTCAGCCCGGCGTGCTGTGCCACAAAGGCCAGGTCGGGGCCGTAATCTCCGCCGTAACACACCGGCACCTCCACCAGCCGCCCGGCCGCAGTGCTGCTGACCGTGGGCAAAGCGTCCCACAGGCGGCGCAGCGCGGGGATCAGGGTATCGGCATCGGTCTGCAAAGGGTCCAGCGTGACCAGCAGCGCCGCATAGGTGGGCACTGTTTCCACCACGCCGGGCAGCTGCGCCGCCTGCACAGCGGCATCCAGCGCCATAACCTGCGCGTTCACCTGTTCACTGATCTCACTGCCGCAGACGGCCAGCACGCCGCTGTCCCCCACGGGGGTAAACTGGATCATAACAAAAATCCCCTTTGCGTCCGGTATTTTGGGGCTGGTCAGGAAGTGTGCTGTACCTTTAGGTTCGCGGGCGCACATTGTGCGCCCCTACGGTCTCTATAAGGCAAACATATCGTTTTGAGTATACCGCTCTACCCCATTTGTAGGGGACGATGCTTACATCGTCCCGCATGTCGAACCGATACGTTTTCGCAGGGGCGGGCATTGCTCGCCCGCCGACGTTTGGGCTGCGAAACGCTTTAAGGGTTCGCGGGCGCACATTGTGCGCCCCTACGGTCCCTAAACGTGCTGTTTTGGGTTCACCGCTTCCTGACCAAGGCCAATGTGCCTATTATAGCACAACCTGCTTTATGCCTGCTCAAAAAATTTCTTTGCCAGCACCGGGCCGAACCAGTGGTCCGAATTGTGGGAATACCGCACCGCATACGCCGTGCACTGCCGCATCATGCTGACAATGCCAACGTTCATGCGGGTATCAAACCCATCCACACCCGGCAGCAGCGAGCCTGTCATATCGATCATGCCATTGCGGGAAAGCACCCGCATGACCTCGCTTTCCATCTCCTCCCGGTGCAGGATGTCCATATCCTTTTTCAGGTAGGCCAGCGCGGCCATCAGCGCATAGCAGCCCCAGTCAGAGCAGGTTGCCGTGATGATGTTATCGGTGCTGCTTGCGGCCAGAATGCCGCCGCAGCAGCCGTCCTGGCATTCGCCGGGGGCGGTGAAGGGCACATATTTTTTAATGTGCTCCCCAATGGTGCCCATGCCGATCTCATTGCCCAGATCGCCGATGGCCACATTGGGCACGCCGCGGGCGCGCAGTTCGTTCCACAGCACATCGCTTTTGGCTTCCAGTGCGGTCACATCCTTGCCCACCGCATTGTGGTAAACACCCTTGGCGTTGCCGCCGCAGGCTTCCACCGAGATCACCGCTGCGGGTAAAATCTTATCCGCCAGCGCTTTGGCCTGGGCGGGGGCTTTGGCCTTATCTTTGGTAAAGGCCACAACGCCAAGGCTCAGCGGCAGCTCCATGGCGGTATCCAGATCCTCATACACATGCAGACCCACCACATTGCCGCATTTCTTAAAGGCTTCCACGCTGTCCTGCGGGCAGACGATGATCGGCTTTGCCCCAAAGGCCAATACCAGAGACCGCGCCAGCAGGATCGCGCTGACAGAACCGTCCATTTCCGGCACCTTGTGGGGCAGCAATACAAACCCGACCAGGATATACACCGGGTCGCCGGGGTGGATGGCTTTGCACAACGCTTCGGCTGCGTGCATGGCGGTCGGCTCCCCGGTATATGCCCGGCTGCCCGCGTACAAAATGCGGCACACCCCGTAACCGCGGGGGTCCAGACACATGATGGCATCCAGGTTTTCGCCTACATTGCGTTTTTCCAGTTCGTCACGGGTCATGGTGTTTTCCCCCTTTTCAGCCCCACAGACTTTCGCAGCCGGTATAGTCATAGAACTCTTTCAGCACTTCGTCCTGGATGGCTTTCAGGGTAGCGGGGTCCTTGCCGCCGGCGGGCTTGCCCTCAAACTCGCAGGCATGCAGACAGAAGTTGGAGGAGGAGGTCACAATGATCTCATCCGCATCGCGCAGGAAATCCACCGTGAACGGTTTTTCCATCACGGTAATGCCCAGGCGGTAGCAGGCCTGCAGCATATGGGTCTTGGCAATGCCGCGCAAAATCAGTTCATCGTTCGGGTGGGAATAGAAAATCCCGTCTTTCAGCACTGAAACGTTGGAGTGCGCACATTCCGTTACAATATCCCCGCGGTGGAACACGGTCTCGCTCATGCCGGCCAGCTTGGCGCGCTGGGCGGTCATAACGCTGGGCAGCAGGTTCAGCGTTTTGATGTTGCAGTGGTAAAAGCGAGTGTCCTCCTCAGAGTTCAGGCGGATGGGCTTGTCGGGGTCGTTCAGGGTGTTGGGTCGGATGGAAACCCACAGCTTGCCGGGCACGCCTTCCTCATACACATGGTTGCGGGGCTCCACACCGCGGGTGACCTGCCAGTATACAAAGTTGACCTTGCTGTCCACCTTGGCCAGCAGGTCGGTCAGCAGCCTGCCCAGCTCGGCCTTGCTCATCGGGATGTTGATATCCAGTGCCTTGGCGCTGGTAAAAAAGCGGTCCAGGTGGTCCTGCAGCAGGTATACCTTGCCGTTCGCGCCAACGGTGGCATCGTAGCAGCCATCGCCAAAAAAGTGAACGCGATCATTGAACGGCACCATCAATTCTTCCGGTGCGCCGATTTTGCCATCATAATATGCAATGGATTCCATTTTCCCTTACTCCTCTCATCTTGGTTGCCTTTATGTTCAGCCGTTATTTGGCTTTCCCATCAAATTTCAGTTCAATCACTTTTTTAATCAGCTCCACGCAGTTATCCAGCCCAATGGCGGCGGAATCCAGGCAGAGGTCATAATTTTCCACCCGCTTCCACTGGCGGCCGGTGTGGTATTTGTAATAGCTTTCACGGTAGCGGTCCAGCTTGTCAATATAGTGCTTGGCCTGGCTGCTGCCAATGCCCTGGCGCTTCATCTCGCGCTCCACACGCCAGTCATAGGGGGCATCCACATACACGGTCAGCACGTTGGGCTTATCCCGCAGAACAAAGTCCGCCGCGCGGCCCACGCAGATATAGCTTTCCTCGTTCAGCAGCTCCCGCAGCACCTTGGCCTGGTAGTTGAACAGGTTTTCATCGCTGATAAAGTTGCCGCTTTCCGGCGGGATGATGCTGCCGTCATACACCCGTTCCGAAACCCGGTACAGCATGGTTTTGCGGGTGTTCTCATCGGCGCGGGCAAACAGTTCCTCGCTGATGCCGCTGTCCTCTGAGGCAAGGCGCAGCAGCTTGCGGTCATACAGGTCAATGTCAAATGCCTTTGCCAGCTGCTTGCCAATGTAGCTGCCGCCGCCTGAACCACAGGTGCGGGTAATGGCGACTGCAAAATACGGATAATCGGGATACATTTTCCACCCCTCCTTACTGGCCCAGATAGGCTTTCTTCACGCGCGGGTCGTTCAGCAGATCCGCGGCGTTGCCCTCAATGCTGATGTTGCCGGTTTCCAGCACATAGGCGCGGTCCGAGATGGCCAGCGCCATCTTTGCGTTCTGTTCCACCAGCAGGATCGTGATGCCCTGCTTGTTTACTTCCTGAATGATGGCAAAGATCTCTTTGACCAGCAGGGGCGAAAGGCCCATCGAAGGTTCATCCATCAAAATCATTTTGGGCTTTGCCATCAGGGCGCGGCCTACGGCCAGCATCTGCTGCTCGCCGCCGGAAAGGGTGCCCGCCAGCTGGCGGCGGCGCTCTTCCAGACGGGGGAAGCGCTTATACACATCCTTCATCGTCTCTTCCATCCCGGCCGGGTCGGCATAAGCGCCCATTTCCAGGTTTTCTTCCACCGTCATCTGGGGGAAGATATGCCGCCCTTCCGGCACATGGGCCAGCTTGTAGGTAATGATCTTGCTGGGTTCCGCCTTGCGCAGGTCGTGCCCGTCAAACATCACGCTGCCGGACGCAGCTTTTTCCAGCCCGGTAATGGTGCGCAGGGTGGTGGTTTTGCCCGCGCCGTTTGCCCCGATCAGGGATACGATCTCGCCGTCATCCACATGCAGCGATATGCCGTTCAGCGCGTGTACCGCGCCGTAATTGACATGAAGGTCTTTTACTTCAAGCATCTGCTTCGACCTCCTCCTCTTTGTCTTTGCCCAGGTATGCTTCAATCACATGGGGGTCATTGGCGATTTCTGCCGGTGTGCCGGAAGCGATCGTGGTACCAAAGTCCAGCACCTGGATTCGCTCGCAGATTTTCATGACCAAACTCATGTCATGCTCGATCAGCAGCACCGATACCTTGAATTCGCTCCGGATATAATCAATAATCTCCAGCAGTTCCTCCGTTTCAGTCGGGTTCATACCGGCGGCCGGTTCGTCCAGCAGCAGCAGCTTCATGTTGGTGGCCAGCGCGCGGGCAATCTCCAGGCGGCGCTGCTCACCATAGGGCAGGTTGTCGGCCTCCAGGTCCTCCTTGCCGGAAAGGTGCACCACCTGCAGCAGTTCTTTGGCGCGTGCGGTGGCGGCGGCTTCCTGCTGCCAGTACGCCTTGGTGCGGAAGATGGCCTGCGGCATGTTGTAGGTCAGTTCTTCCAGCATGGCAGCTTTGACGTTTTCGATCACCGTCATTTTTTTGAACAAGCGGATATTCTGGAAGGTTCTGGCAATGCCTGCATGAACGATCTGGTGGGTCTTTTTGCCGTTCATCCGCTCACCATTCAGGTAAAGGGAGCCTTCGGTCGGCTTATACACACCAGTGATCAGGTTGAACACGGTGGTTTTGCCTGCGCCGTTGGGGCCGATCAGCCCCACCAGCTCGGATTCGCCGATTTCCATATTAAAATCATCCACGGCTTTCAGGCCGCCAAACTGGATGCCAAGGTGCTGGCATTTCAAAACGGGTTGTGCCATGGTTCAGGCCCCCTTTTCTGCTTTTGCTTTTACCGTGCCGTGGCCGGTCAGTTTTTCCAGCGCGCGGGTCAGGCTGAACTCCCACCGGCCAAAGATGCCGCCGGGACGGAACAACATGACCAGCACCAGAACCACCGAGTAGGCCAGCATGCGGTAGGTAGAAAATTCACGCATCAGTTCCGGTAAAGCGCTCAGGAACGCTGCGCCGATGATGGAACCGGTCAGCGAACCGGTGCCGCCGATGATCACTTCGCTCAACAGCTCTGCGGAATAGTTAAAGTTGAAGTTGGTGGGGATCATTGCCGTCATGTAATGGGCATAAATACCGCCGCCGATGCCGGCAAAGAATGCGCTGATGGCAAAGGTCATGACCTTGTAATAGGTCACGTTGATGCCGGAAGCCGAAGCCGCGATGTAGTCCTCACGGATGGCCTGCACGGTGCGGCCATATTTGCTGCGGACGAACAGGTACATGATGGTAACGCAGACCACCATGATCCAGAATACCCGCGGGAAGGTGGACAGCTTGAGGATGCCGCTCATTGTTTTACCGCCGCCGGTGATGGAAAAGTTGCAGAAGCAGACGCGGATGATTTCGGCAAACGCCATGGTGACAATGGCGAGATAGTCGCCGCGCAGGCGCAGCGCCGGGATGCCGACCAGTACGCCCATGATGCCCGCAGCCAGGCCGCCGACCAGCAGCGCGATCAGGAACAGCCCCAGATCCGAAAGCCCTTTGCCTGCCAGCGCGCCGGATACAATGGCGGAGACATAAGCGCCGACCGAAACAAACCCCGCATGCCCCAAGGAGAACTCGCCCATAAAGCCAACTACCAGGTTCAGCGATGTGACCATGATGATGGTGTAGCAGGCGGTGGTGCAGATGCCCTGAATATAGGTGGTGGAGGTGCCGAACGCATTGGCGGCGAACAGCCCTGTCAACAGGGCAAACACCAGCGCCACGCCCACAGCGTTCAAAAGATAGGAGCCTTTTATTTTTTTACTCATTGCTCTGCTCCCTCCCTTACACTTTTTCGCCGGTGTTCTTGCCCAGGATACCGGCGGGCTTGACCAGCAAGATCACGATCAATGTGCCGTAAGTAACGGCTTCGTACCAGCCGGGGGCAAACAGCTTGACAAAAATTTCAATCAGACCGACCAGAATGCCGCCGATCATGGCGCCGGGGATGATGCCAATGCCGCCCAGAACTGCGGCGATGAAGGCTTTCATGCCCATCATGGAGCCCATATCGGTGGTAACGCGGGGGTAGGTAGAGCAGTACATCAGCGCTGCCACCGCCGCCAGACCGGAGCCGATGGCAAAGGTCAGGGTGATGATCTTGTTCACGTTGATGCCCACCAGGGTGGAAGCATCCTTATCCTGCGGGACGGCGCGCATGGCCTTGCCCAGCTTGGTCTTTTTTACAAACAGCTGCATGCAAAGCATCATCGCAACGCCGATGCCAATGGTCAGCAGCACGTTCAGCGGCAGCGATACCCCGCCGACCGTAATGGTGGGCAGGCTGAAAATAGCCTGCACGTTGTGCGGCTTGGCGCCAAACAGCACCATGGCCAGGTTTTCCAAAAAGATGCTCATGGCCAGTGCGGTAATCAAGGCGGACATAGGCCCGGCCTTGCGCACCGGGCGGTAAGCCAGGATCTCAACCAGCACACCAACCAGCGCGCACACCGCAACGGCCACAATCACGGCCATCCAGGCGGGCATTCCCGCATCGACCATCAGCGGGATGGTGTAAAACAATGTGTAAGCACCGATCATGATAAAATCGCCGTGGGCAAAGTTGATCATGCGGATGATACCGTAAACCATGGTGTAGCCCAACGCGATCAGCGCATAAATAGCGCCCTGGTTCAGGCCGTTGATCAGGCCCTGAACAAATAATGATGCAGTCATGGTCCATTCACCTTTCCTATCATTTTTTGTGAATGTTTGATTCGGGGGAATCAAAAAAATAAAAAAGTGCACGCGGCTGCTTGCATTGCCGCGCGCACCATTGCGCCTTTGCTCTGGAGGGGGTGTTTAGGGGAATCTAAAAAACTTTAGGAAATACCGCATAATTCTAAGTGCCGATACGGCGAGCGAGGTGCGGCAGATGCCAAG
>OLNE01002861.1_pt1 | contig 10311 bp, 11 predicted proteins | sample 1672431 | NCBI WGS metagenome assembly OLNE01 (sample SAMEA3136685, study PRJEB25190) | human gut metagenome | reverse complement strand
TGTTTGAGTATATTTGAACACATTTTGAGTGGCGGATTGAAATCATGATGGACGAAAATCATCCAAAACGTGGTCATAGAGAATACACCAAAGCAAGGGCAACCTTGCTTGGTGTATTAGTTATTTGTGTGTTGATTGAAATTTTGATAGTTGTAATCGGTGGCAGTATTTTTGTTTACTGTGCAAATAAAAAGGCAAAACAGTCTGAGAAGATTGTGAAATCTTATGCGGAGAATGAATTACAGTATTATGATACAGTAGAATGGTTTACATCAGCTCAGAATATTGCTCAGGTTTTAAATATTTCTGAGTCAAAAGGCGATGACGTATTGCATCATATTCGTGAGGTATATCAAGAGCAATTTGAACATGATATTTATGCTGTGACACGTTTTGAACAAATTGATGATACAAATCATTATATTGTTGTAGATAGCGATAATTATGCAAAGATTGAAGTAGAAATTACAGGAACAGATGTGATATTTGTTCAGGAATTATAGTTTTAAATCGAATTAATTAAATCAAGAAAGGAAATATGTTATGCCAAGAAAAAAGCAGATGACAGAAGAAGAGTTGATAAGAGAGAAAGAGCGTATTGAGCAGCAAATTAAAGAAGTACGTATTAAAGAGAATGTTGATGTCGGGATTATGGTACGTCAGATTTTTGGAAAAGAAATTCCAAATGATAAGGCTGGACGTAAAGCATTCTTTACGAAATTGTATAAGATGTATTTGAAAGACAAACAGGCAGAAGAATTAAAGCATACGACAGTTGTCCCGTCAACAAGTACAGCAACAAATACGGCTGCAGATGCAATGTAAGATAAGATATCAACAGATGATACGGACATGAATACATATGATATGTCTATGGATGAGGTGTAAAGTATGGCAAAAGTAAAATATTATGGTGTAAAAAAGGGTTTGGTTCCGGGTGTTTACACATCATGGGATGAATGTAAAGCACAGGTGGATGGATTTTCCGGTGCGGAATATAAGTCATTTAAGACAGAAGCGGAAGCTAATGATTATGTAAATATTGAAAAAGAGAACGGTGAGAAAGAAAATGGTGACCATGTACCGGATTTAGTTGACATGGGTATCTGTTATACAGCTGTGCCAAAGTCGGAGTCAAAAGAAATTGTAGAACCAGTAGTATCAAAAGATGCTGATTTGGATAAGCCATATGCGTTTGTAGATGGGTCATTTAATCCAGATACAGGTGTTTATGGTTACGGTGGATATTTGTTTGATGGAACGACGAAACATCTTTTACAGGGCAATGGATGCAATCCAGAACTGGCGTCTATGCGAAATGTTGCTGGTGAGATTGAAGGTTCTATGGCTGCGGTTCGAAAAGCCGAGGAACTCGGCATTCGTGAAATGACGATGTTTTACGATTATCAGGGTATTGAAAAATGGGCTACTGGTCAGTGGAAGACCAATAAGGATAGTACGAAAGCATATGCTGAGTTTATGAAACCGGAGAATCGTTCTGTTGGATTGTCTTTTGTACATACAAAAGGTCATTCAGGAATCGAAGGAAATGAGATTGCGGATGTTATGGCAAAGGATTCTGTAGGAATTGCTTTGACACCAAAACAGCAGAAATTGTATGACAGCGTGTTTAAAAGTCATCAGGCAGCAGCAGAGAAACCTGCGTCGAAACGTATTCAGCCAACAGGTGAACGTTGTCTTCCTCGTGTAGCAGAAGCGATGGACGATGTTGATATGAAATTAGAATAAAAAGAAAGGGGTGATAACTATGTGTGATAATGGTATGAAATCATGTCCTCATTGTGGCGCAAATATTGATGCAAAATATGATGTTTGTCCGATTGGTGGTTATGTGTTAGATATTGATTATGCAAATTATAAGTGTAATTATCAAAATCCGCAGGGTGTACAGCCACCGGATACCACAAATGATATGGAAATTGGCTGTTTGTGTTGCGGAATTGGTTCTTTAATTTTCTGTTGGAATTTTATCGGTTTAATTGCAGCAATTGTTGGACTGATACTTGCACATAAATTAAAGAAAGATGGTGTAAAATCCGGTTTGGTTACTGGCGGTAAGGTATGCTCTATTATTTCGATTGTATTGTTTGCATTATTATTGCTGTTTCTGATTGGACTGCTTGTGTTCAGCATTTATATATCGACTACGGCAATGCCAATCACGGATAATATGATGTATCATATGTTGCCGGAAAATTATATTATAATGTTAATTCGATAAGATATAGCATTAGGGTACTTGTAGAAGCAAGTACCTTTTTCATGTTGAAAAATGTTGATATATGTGGTATAATAGTTATAAAAGATTAGGAAAGGAAATGAGAAGAATATGTCCACGTTGTTAGATAATATGAAAAAGAAACTGAATGAAAATCAGTTTGAAGTTGCAACGCATACGACTGGTCCGGCTGTTGTTATGGCTGGTGCTGGGTCTGGAAAGACACAGACACTGGTGGACCGTGTTGCCTATTTACATGAAGTTGACCCGTTTGCAAGTGTTCTCATGGTGACGTTTACAAAAAAGGCTGCAGATGAAATGCATGACCGTGTATTAGCATCTGTGAATATGCCGGAGAATAAATTTTTAGCATGTACGTTTCATAGTTTTTGTCTTGATTTATTACAACGATATGGAAAATATATGGGAATTCAAAAATTAAATATCTGTTCGCCTGTTGAATATACAAAGTATATTAAGGCTGCTTTAAATGATAAACCAATTTATGATGATTTACGGAAATTGATAAAAGAGCCACGTATGATACACAATCTTTATAGTAAATCTATTAATGCAATGTTGCCGATTCAAATGTTAATCCAATCTGAGGAAGAGTTTGCACCGTTGTATGGTCAGGAAGATATACTTGAGATGTTGCGGTATGATGTGGATATCTTAATGCTGAAAAATACACCAAATCCGTATTTTACGTTTGATGATTTCATGGAAAAAGCATTGGAACTTCTAAAGGATGATAATATGGCTGCAAGGATTGCAATGAGCCATAAATATATCATGGTAGATGAGTTCCAAGATACGAATAATCTACAGGAAGCCATCTTATTGCGATTGGCGAAGTATAATACAAATATTGTTGTTGTAGGTGATGTATCACAGGCAATTTATCAGTTTCGTGCAGCGAATGTAGAAAATATTGTGGAGTTTCCGAATAAATTACCGGATTGTAAACGGTTTGCTCTGGTGTATAATTATCGTTCGGATGAGCCTATCATTCGATTTGCGAATGAAACGATGAAATACAGTATTTACGAATATCATGATATGAAACTTGGTCAGCGGTATAATTCTGAAAAAGATTGTTATGAATGTCGTAACGGACAGCAATTGCCGGAGTTTCATGTATATGCAAATACAGATGCGGAAGATGAAGCTGTGATATCCGAAATGATGCGTTTGCATGATGATATGAATGTACCTTATAGTCATATGGCTGTTCTTTCAAGAACATCAGCATATACGAGCGGTATTGAAACAAAATTGAGTCATTATGGAATTGATTATGATAAACGTGGTGGAAAGAAGTTTCTTGAAACCAGAGGTGTGGTTGCTGTTTTGAATTATTTTCAGTTAATGTTGAATCCATTTTTATTTCCGGCAATTACAAACATTACATCATTGGAGTATAAGGTCGGCGATAAAACGGCAACAGCAATTGCAAAAGATGTATGTTTGAATCATAGTTATAGTTTTACGGATTGTTGCCAGAAAAAGGGTCTCCAGAAGTTGCAGAAAACATCCCTTGAGTCTTTGTGTTCATTTATGAAATCATTGGACGATAAAGATTTTCATACGCAGTTCCAGATGATAGCAAACTATTATGTGATGACGGTTGCAAATACGATTGAATTGTCTACAAGCAAAGATAAAACGGATGATTATAATGCTTTGGAAGCAGATAAGAAATACATTCAGCGTTTAGATGAAATTTCAAGAAAGTATGATGATGCTTTAACGTTTGTGACAGATATGATAACAAATGCAAATGCTGCGGATGATGACCGTGATGATAACAATGTGGCTGTTGTATCGACCATTCATAGTGCAAAAGGTTTGCAGTGGGAATATGTTTTTCTCGTTGGTTGTTATGAGGGCAATATTCCATATGGCGTACAGTTTGCTGATTATGGTACAGAACTTGACCAAGAGTCGTTAAATGTCTGGTATGTCGCAATTACACGTGCAGAGCGTGGTCTGATTATGTCGATGCCACATACGGTTGGTGTGCGGAATAAAGATGGTTTTGTGATGTATTTGCCGCAGGAACCGACGCATTATGTAATGCATCCGAACATTTGGAATTCCAATGTGTTAAATATTGTACAGCATTAAGATGAGTAAGGATGGTGTGATTATGGTTGTGAATCCATTTAAAAACATGACATTAGATGAATTGAAAGCGATTGCGGATGATGTTATAAAATCAAAACGTGAGGGTCGTCGTGTAGAATCTTTTGTTCCATATGCGCGTGAGATTATGGCGAACTTAAATGTCAACGTCGAAGACCCAACTGTTCCATTACGGGAATGTTTATCTATGGCAAAAAATGATTTTTACATGGAATTGTGTACACGATTGGTGAATGGTTCATTTGATATGGTATCAGATATGTCAGATTCAGACAAAAAAGAATTGCAGGATTTTCGTGAGAGAGAAACTCCGAAAAAAGTCATTGCGTCAGCATGGAATCCAGATAAATGTCCATGTTGCCATGCTGAATTATCAGAAAGTCTTGGCGATGGGTATTATTCGCATCCGACGTTTTTGGAGCGTTGTCCAAAGTGTTTACAAAAGTTGGTTTGGGATGAATAGATATTGGCAATTCAGAATTAAGAATGAGAAAGTGAGAATAAAATTATGGGTAAGATTAAGTGTCCTGAATGTGGACATTCGTTTGATTTAACAGCATCTGATTATGAGTCTGTTGCATCACAGGTGCGAAATGCTGAGTTTGAAAAAGAATTACAGTCTCGTGTAAAGGCGATAGAGTCTACATACGAAGATAAATTAGAACTGCAGTTGCAGAAAGCACGTATGGATGCAGCTGCGTTAGTACAGCAGGAACTGTTTGAAGCAAAAAATAAGTGTACGGAATTGCAGGGTAAGCTGAACTCTTATAACGTACAAAAATCGTTAGATGTAAAACAGGCGGTAGAGAAGCAGAAAGCTATTGACGATAGAGAACGGAAAGAGTTACAGACCGAACTGGAGTATTATAAGGATTTGAAAACACGTATGAGTACGAAAATGGTTGGTGAAACACTGGAACAGCATTGTATGGTGCAGTTCAATCAGATTCGTGCGACTGCTTTTCCAAATGCTTATTTTGAAAAAGATAATGATGCCCGGACAGGTTCAAAGGGTGATTTTATCTATCGAGAAGAAATGGACGGCGTACCATTGTTATCTATTATGTTTGAAATGAAAAATGAAATGGATACGACAGCAACAAAGCATTGTAACGAAGATTTCTTTCGGGAACTTGACAAAGACCGTAAAGAAAAAGGTTGTGAATATGCTGTTTTGGTATCCATGTTGGAAGCCGATAATGAACTTTATAATATCGGTATTGTGGATGTATCATACAGATATCCGAAAATGTATGTCATTCGTCCACAGTTTTTCATTCCAATGATTACGGTGTTGCGTAACGCTGCATTAAATGCAATGGATGCCAGACGTGAACTGGTACGGATGCAGAATATGAATTTGGATGTGACAAAATTTGAACAGGATTTGTTTACGTTTAAAGATAAGGTGTCAAAGAATTATGATTTAGCAAGTCGTCAGTTTATGGCTGCTGTGGATGAAATCGACAAGACGATTGACCATTTGCAGAAAGTGAAAAAGAATTTGCTGAGTTCTGAACGAAATTTACGTTTGTTAAATGATAAGACAGAGGATTTATCTGTTCGTAGCTTAACAAAAAATAATCCAACGATGCGGGCTGCTTTTGAAGAAGCCGGAGTAACTATTAAATAGTTAAAAATCATAGAAAACCCTTGAAATATCAAGGGTTTTCTTGTATCATGAACATATGTACTATTTTTAGTCATTATATATGTTGAGGTGATTTTTATGACAATAGACAATTTATTAAAACGTGAATTGGATTTTTTTTCGGAATTAAATCAAACTGTTTATCATAATCTTGTTGACAAATATCATTTTGTATCCGGTGTACCTTATAGTGTATTACCAATCGAAAAGAAAGGTCGATTGGTTGGAAATATTTTGTATCGGATGTATCGTTTTAAAGATGCAAATGATGATATTTTCTTTATTGCGAATACAGATATCTTAGATGAAGATGTCTGGAAATATACATTTTGTTATTGTGATAAAGAAAATCAGTCAAAGGCTCAGGTATTGATAAACGAAGGACGGGAGAAATTGAAAACATCAGAGTTTACGATGGAATTGTATGAAAAGCAGTTTCATATTTTGGATAATATTTCTTGTGAAGGGGAAGGCTTTTTTGAAAATTCAAAATTGCTTGTAATTCCAAAGTATACGATGAAAGCACTTGTGAATACAGGGTTTATTCGTGCAAGATTATAATGAGTGTGAAAGCTGTTGTTATGTCGGGTTGTGACATGATGACAGCTTTTTCTTGTTGTATTCCAAGTAAAATGTGCTATGATTATGTTAGAAATATGCATTGGAAAGGAGTTTTATTTATTATGAGCAATCAGATGATTCCAACAAATATAGATATGTCACGTCAGAATGATGATGGGATTCATGTAGATAGTTCCACAGCAAAGTCTGAATTTGTAGACATGATGGATGAAGATGGTATGATGCATCATTCTTCTACGTTGGGTGATTTCGTATATGACCCAGCGGAGTTTGAGGTTCAGCGTGTCGAGGTTCCAAAACAGGTTGACAATCACGGCTTAACAGAAGATATGAAACATGATGGTTATATGTACGTGCTTCGTTATATCGGTACAGAAACCGACGGTTCTAAAATTCATGTGCCGGAAGGGTTAAAAGATATGTCTTTGACCTTTAATGGCACAGACATTAAATCTACACCGAAAATTCCGTCTTCTGTAGAATTTATGTACGGTTCATTTGCATCTTGTCATCAGTTAGAAACGGCAGATATGTTAATCCCACCAAGTGTAAAATCCAGTGAGTTTGCATTTGCGGATTGTGTCAATTTGAAAAAGGGTCCATCTGTGATTCCGGGTACGATTGACAATGCAAACTATATGTTTGCAAATTGTGCATCACTGGAAAACACACCGAAAATTGGGAAAGGTGTCAAACAGGGCGAGCGTATGTTTATGGGCTGTGAGAAATTGACAAAAGAGCCAAACGTACCGAGTTCTATGACCGAATATAAAGACATGACTCGTGGCTGTACGGGTATTGATGCTGCAAAAGATGCACAAGCACAAGCAAAACTGGCAAGAGATAGAGAGAAATATGCGAAGAAATTAACACGGAAAGGCATGTTAGCTCAGATTGGTTCCGGTTTTGGTTTTGCAATGCAGGTTCATGCAATGCGTCAGAGTGGCTATAATATGTTGATTGCACCGCTTATGGTACATAGTATGCGTAAGAACGGTCAGTTGGCTACGAACTTTACAGGCGGTATTGCTGCAAACATGATGACCAAAGGTGGCATGTCCGGTGTTCTCGGTATGAAGCTTGCTCAAACATCTGCAAATAATGAAATCAAGAGACAACAGCAGAATCGTGCAAGAATGACGGATTGGGATAATGCTCATTCAGTTGGACAGGGTACACGAAAAGATTTGCAGTCACAGACGCGTGCAAAGAAAGATTTGAAACGTGGATTGTTTGCACGGATGAGCATGGATGCTGGTGCAGAAGAAAAGAGTATGTATCGCGCATTGTATAATCAGCAGTATGCACAGCGAGAACAGATTATGTGTACGATGGATGGAAAAGGTCTGTTGGATAGTCGTACCAAGCATAACATGTCACAGTGGTATCAGCAGCAGATGTCAAGTTGTGCGACCTATTACGCAGAAGGTGTGCGAAGCATTAAAGATAGCGATATGAATCCAGTCGAGAAGCAGCGTGCGATGAAAGGTTTGAAAGAAGTCAGTCGTTTACAGATGGAGCCTTTGATGCAGTCTGCGGAACATATGCAGACCACATATCAGATTTTTAATGACGGCGATATGCGTAACATTAAGAATTTTTTGGCAGATTTGCCTTCAGAGAAAGAGAAGCCGAAATCATTTGTAGAACGTATGATGGCTGATAAAGCAAATGTTAGTAGAGAAATGCATGAATCCATACAGGAAAGTATGAATCGACGTGCTTTTCGGCAGTTTACAAATGCTAATCCATCAGGTCGGAGAACGCCACATTTTGATACAGGACAGTCTTCGACTGATGACGAATACGAGTTATAAGAAAGGTGGGCGTTTTTATGCAGAGACGAACGTATGAATCAGACCTTCATGGTTCTGTAATACAGAAACCTGTTGTAAAACGCCCTTTGCATAAAGTTTTACAGTCAATGAACGATTCGATGGATACGTCTGTTCAGAATAATAAGACGCCGGATGAGTTACAACAGGATTTGATTGAGAAGCGAAAACAAGAGCTGAAACAGGACTTGGCAGATGCAAAGGGTGTTGCTGTAACTTCAGAAAAAGATGCCGTTGATTTGGAAGAGAAAGCGGATGAATTAAAAGAGAAATCTGATGATGACGCGGAAAAAGAAATCAAAAAGACAGAAGAAAAAGAAGACGACGTTATTGAGAAAGAACGTAATATCCGTTTAGCAAAAGAAGCTCAGAAACAATCAGAAAAAGATGAGTTGGTTTCGAAGATAGAAAAAGAGATTGAGACGGAAAAAGAGAAAGCAAAGTTATTGTATATGATTGAAAATTCCAGAAAGAATGCGATTGATGCCGCCAGAGCAACGTATGGTGATAAAGCAGATATCGTTGGGATTCAGAGAACATATGATACCATCGCAAATACGATTGACCCGAAACTCACAGATGTTACGGATATGATATCCATGTCGATTGATAATCATTTACATGGTTCTCAGAATGTAAAAATGCTGATGCCGAATGGTTCAATTCGGACGATGGATGCAGATGTTGCGATGGCTTTGTCTGATATGCCAAAACGACGTTCTGGTATTACAAAAGCAGATGATACATCAGAAGCAAAAGAGGATGCAGCAGAAGAATTGTCAGAGGAAGTATCTAACAAATATTCATCCGAGGAAATTGCAAAGTTGTATGAACTCATTGATTTAATGGATGATAATTCAAAACGACAGGCTGCATTTGCAATCAAAGACCCGCAGTCAGGTCGTGTTAAAGAAATTTCTGAGTATCAGAGACGATTTAAAAAGTATGGACTTCCGGCGGTTGCTCGTGATTATTCGTATGTATATCATCTGGATGAGACGATGCAGCATGATGGTCGTCCGTTGCCGTCAGCATTATCTGCATATTCGATGCAGGAAGTGCGTGAAAAAACGTATGATTATTATAAATAGTTTGATTTATCAGCATAAAACAGCTATAATAATCATAAAATAGGATTAGAAAGGGTGGTATGTGAAATGCCAAAAACATTAAATTTTAACGGGAAACCTATGACGTTACACGTTGGTAATTTACCGTCACATCAGCAGGATATGGCATTAATTGGTACAATTGATGGCTTATTTGGAATAAAACGAGAAATCTTGCTTATCGCAAGTTTAGGTACAACGACAGCGGAAGGAAAACCGTTAGGTTTTTATCAGGGCTATCTGGATATTCATTCCAAGCATTATCCTGAGTTTCGTAAAGCGTTGGAAGAAAATAATCTGATTACACCAGCGTTGGATTCAAATGGTAGACCTGCAACCAAGCATCTTGGTAACTGTGATTTTCCTTTGGTGAATTTCAATCGTGAAAAATTGCGGGAATTTGATAAGGAAGGCTGCGACAGTTATGAGCGTACATCAAAACATGCGAGGTTAAGTGCGTATACAAAAGCCAGAGTGGATGCGATGGTTGATATGGTGTATGGTGACAGCGGTGACAATGGTATGGGATTTTGACATAAAATAATACGAATAGACGATGACATTCATGTCATCGTCTTTTTTCTTGTAAGTAGTCTGGAAGTATGGTATCATAATGTTATCGAAATGCGTTGATATATCAATGTATTTTGAATTTCAAGATAAGAAAGGATGATGACAAATGGCGACAAATGCCGATAGATTTTTGAGTCTTTACAGAGAATATGAAACTCTGTTGCCTGATGATGG
>OLNE01002857.1_pt1 | contig 10316 bp, 9 predicted proteins | sample 1672431 | NCBI WGS metagenome assembly OLNE01 (sample SAMEA3136685, study PRJEB25190) | human gut metagenome | reverse complement strand
CCACAGGCGCGCCGGAAGAGATTACGGTCCGTCTGGACATGGGGCTATACAAAAACGCGCTCGGGGTCGTGGTCCCAGGTGTCAATAAGCGCAGTGTGGTATTGTGCGCGGCATTGGGTGCTGCCGCTGGAAAAACTTCCGACGGGATGAACATATTTGCATCCATGGGGCCGGCTGAATGGAAAAAGGCGGAGGCTTTAGTTCCAATTACGCATGTTACTGTCGCAGCGGAAGCCCGTTCCCTCTATGCGGAAGCAACCATACGAACCAGACAAAGCCATGTACGGGCAGTGATTGAAGAAACGCATGACCGTATCTCCAAAATCGAAGCGTATCCTTTTTCCAAAGATAATTTTCAACTTCCCGCGCCCAACGCTTTCCTTCGTTCTCTGACTTTGCGTCATATGCTGGCATTTGCACAAAACATACCCGGCGGGAGATTGGATTTTCTGGACGAAACCGTCGAGATAAATCGCAGCCTCATGAAGAAGGGGCTGGAAATGGGATACGGAAAAGCCGCCGCTTATTTGGAAGCAGCGGATTCCGCCGCGGCCCGAGCGCAACTGGCAGTAGGCGCGGCTTCGTGGGCGCGCATGGCGGGAGTGCCCCTGCCGGCCGCAACGGCAACAGGCTCCGGGAATCAGGGCATAACATTGTCGCTTACAATAGACGCCGCGGCTCTTTTTTTCAACTCTACCAAAGAACAAATGCTGCGGGCTTTGGCTCTGGGCCATTTGGTTAATTTGCTGGCCAAGAGCTACATTGGTTCCCTCGCGCCCGTCTGTTCCAGCGGCATCGCCTCAGGCGCCGGCGCTGCCGCTGCCGTAGCCTGGCTCTTGGGTGGAACCGAGGCGGCTATCCTGGGCAGCATCCAAAATATGCTTGGCGGCATTGGCGGGATGCTGTGCGATGGTGCAAAAGAGGGCTGTGCGCATAAAGCGGCTCTGGCTGCCTATGCAGCGGTAACTGCAGCATACCTTTCCATTGCCGGCTGCCACGTAGCCGCCCGGGACGGTGTTTGTTCCGGAGACATCCACGGGCTGTTTGAAAACATGCGTCGCGTGATTTTTGACGGTATGGGATCTACCAACGAGACGCTGCTGTCTGTTATGACGCAAAAGCAGACGATCTTATGATGTGTTCTTTGATCAAACAGGATAAAACAAAAAATGGAGCATTGCCGCTGCCGGTATTTTTGGCATTTTTCTCATTGGTCACGACCGCAAGCGGATTTTCCAATTCGTTTATCCCCGCATTTTTGGTGAGCCTGCAGCTGCCGGGCTATATGTTCGGCCTGGTTTATGCGATTGCGAGTTTTATGATTTTCATACTTTCTCCCTTTTGGGGGAAACTGAGCGAACGGATAGGGCGCACACGCGTGATTGCCACCGGCTGCCTGGGGGCTGCATGTGGACAGGCACTTTTTTGCACTGCCACGGGTGCGCCTCAAATTATTTTTGCGCGCGGTGTCACGGGCTTCTTTGCGGGCGGTTTTTTGGTGGGGTGTCTCTCGTATGGTGGGGATCTGTGCAATCTCCGGGGCAGCAGTGTGCCGATGGCGTGCAGTGCTGTTGTAGAAGGAACTTCCGGTGCTTTTGCATACCTGTTCGGAGGTTTGGCCGCATATAGGAGCATCCGGCTGGGATTTGTCTGTCAAATTGGGCTTTACCTGACGGCAGGGCTCTATGCGTTGCTCGCTATGCCGGAAACAAGGCAACCTGAAAAGAAAACCGGCGGGCGCTGGCCGGTCAGGGAAGCCAATCCGTTTCTGTCTCTGGTACGTCTGCGCCATATAGAGCCATGGCAGACGGCTGTTTTTTGGAGCATCCTGATCGCCGCATGCGGAGGCTGGATGTTCGAAAGCGCATTCAATTACAGTATCAGCGCCTTCTTTTCATTCTCGCCGCTGTTCAACGGCGTGCTGAAATGTGGGGTGGGCATTTTAAATGCATTGGTCGGGGCTGGCGTTATAAGACGATTGGTTCGGCGGGGAACGATAAGAGGCCCATTGCTCCTGGTAGGGGTGCTGTGTATGGCGGCGAGCTTGTTGAGTGCATGCAGTACAGATCGTGCAATTCTGTTTTTTCCCTTCAGTGTGTGTTTTATATTGATAAACTCTTTAAATCTCCCGCTTCACCAGGCGCTGCTCACAACAAACAAAGCAAATTTACCTGTAGGGGAATTGATGGGATTGTTTAACGCCTTTCGCTCTATTGGGCAGGTTGCCGGTTCCATGGTGAGCGGTTTTTCTTATACTGTGGGACACGCACTTCCTTTTTTCTGCGCATCGGCATTCTTCATGATGATGGTTTTTATTTTGAGATGGGGAACATCCGGCGAAAGGAAGCGGCACGCGAACGGCGGCATCAAACGGAGAAAAAAGAATGGTTAAACGAATTTTATGCTTTGGCGATTCCAACACATATGGCTATATCCCCGGCGGCAATGGAAGGCGCTACGGGCCCGATGTGCGATGGACAGGACTGTTGAGCGCATGGTTAAAGCCGGAGTGTCTGATAATTGAAGAGGGGCTTCCCGGCCGTACTACGGTCTTTGAAGACCCGATTTTGCCGGGAAGAAAGGGAAGCGATTATTTTTATCCTTGTCTGTGGTCCCATGCTCCGCTGGATATGCTGCTGCTTATGCTGGGCACGAACGACTGCAAAATGCGGTTTGGTGCGTCTGCTAAAAATATTGCATCAGGAATAGAGGCATTGGTACGGATGGCAATCAGCACTCCGGTGTGGACGGCCACGCCGAAGGTGCTTTTGATCTCACCGCCGCCGATGACGCCGAAGTGCTTTGACGAAACCTCCGGAGAAGAACCGGGCAGTATCTGCAGTGAAAAATCCTGTCAATTGGCTCCACTGTATGAGAAGGCGGCGGAACGCCTCGGCTGTGCGTTCTTTGACGCGGGCGTCAAGGTTCAAGTGAGCGGTATAGACGGTACGCATATGGATGAAATTGCACACTTTACGATGGCCACCGCAGTAATGTCACGAATCAGGCAGCTTTTTCAGCCGGAAAAGGAAAAACGATGAAAATCTCATGTATCGACATCGGAGGGACATACATCAAGTCAGGCGTGCTGGAGGACGGCGTGCTGACAGACGTAGAGGAAACGCCGACGGACGGAGGCGGCGGGGCGCGGGCGATGCTGTCCCGCGTGGCGCAGCTTGTGCGGCAGACGCCGGGCGTGGAGCGTGTGGGTGTCTCCACCGCCGGCGAGGTGGACGCCCGGACGGGCGTGATCCGCCTGAGCGACAATATCCCCGGCTACACGGGGCTGAACCCGCGGCAGATCCTGGAGGGGGAGCTGGGCCTGCCGGTGGCTGTGGAAAACGACGTGAACGCCGCGGCGGCGGGAGAATTCGCCTTCGGGGCGGCGCGGGACGAACAGGATTTCCTGATGGTGAGCTACGGCACGGGCGTGGGCGGCGCGGTGTATACCGGAGGCCGGCTGTACCGTGGCCGCGCGGGCAGCGCGGGGGAGTTCGGGGGGCTCGTCACGCATCCTGAGGCCGTGGACCCGGCGCGGCAGGGCACGGGGAGCTACGAGCGCTACGCCAGCACCTCTGCGCTGGTGGCCCGCGTAACGGCGCTTTACCCGGCGCTCACCACGGGACGGGATATTTTTGCACATTTGAACGATCCGACAATAAAAAAGGAAGTAGATGCATGGATTCGCGAGGTCGCCTGTGGTATCATATCCTTGATCCACGCTTTTGACCCGGCTCTGGTGGTGCTGGGCGGCGGCATCATGGGGGAGCCGTATATCCTCGGTCAGCTCGAACGGATGGCCGCACCGATGGTCAAGCCCAGCTTCCGCGGATGCCGGGTCGTGCCCGCGGCACTGGGAAACAACGCCGGGCTGATGGGGGCGGGATATCTTGCGGCGAACATCGGCAGCGGCTGGCATCCGCCGCGCTCGGGCCGCACGGTTTGACATTCCCGGCAAGCGGCAGCTGCCGGAATAAAGGAAAGAAGGTTTTTCAAATGGAGAGGGAAAAACTGCAGGCATGGCGGGACTGGGTCCGCGCGGAGCTGGAGAGCTGCGTCTCGTTCTGGCTGGAGCACGGCATGGACAAAGAGCACGGCGGCGTTTACACCTGCCTGACGCGCGACGGCAAGGTGTTTTCCACAGACAAAAGCGTGTGGATGCAGGGGCGCTGTGCGTGGACGTTCTCGTACCTGTGCCGCGTGTACGGCAAAAAGCAGGAATGGCTGGACGCCGCAAAATCCTGCCTGGACTTTCTGGAGGAGCACTGCATCAACCGCACGGCGGGGGACAGGCTGTACTTCACGGTAACGGCGGACGGCAAACCGCTGCGCCAGCGCCGGTACTGCTTCTCAGAAGGCTTTTACGCCATCGGCAACGCGGAGTATTACGGCCAGACGGGCGAGCGGGAACATCTGGAGCGCGCGCGCAAAGCGTATCAGCTGGTGTATGACCTGAACCACGGCATGCCGGACCCCACGGGAATGGGCCCCAAAACCATTGCGGAGACGCGCACGGGCCGCGCACTGGCGGACCCGATGATCTTTTTGAATATGACCAGCGTGATGCGCCGCGTAGACCCGGAACAGGCCGCGCTGTACGACCGGTATGCGGCCGAGTGCGTCCACGACATCTTTGCGTATCACCACAAGCCGGAGATGAAATGCACGCTGGAGAGTGTGGGCGTGAACGGCGAGTTCCAGGGCGACTTCACCGCCGGACGTGTGGTGAACCCCGGGCATGACATCGAATGCAGCTGGTTCCTGATGGAGGAGGCCAACCGAACGGGCGACGCGGCGCTGCACAAAAAAGCCGAAGACGTGTTCAACTTTGCCATCGAAGCGGGCTGGGACAAGGAATACGGCGGCCTGCTGTACTTCATCGACTGCAAGGGCCTGCCGCCGGAGGCGTATGAGCACGACATGAAGCTGTGGTGGCCCCACAACGAGATCCTGATCGCCAGCCTGATGGCTTACCGGGATACAAAGGACGAAAAGTATCTGGAATGGTTTTTCAAAACGGCGGAGTACTGCAAAACCTGTTTTGCGGACGACGTCTGCGGCGAATGGTACGGTTATCTGCGCCGGGACGGCAAGCCCACCGAGCCGCCGTGCAAAGGCAGCACGTTCAAAGGGCCTTTCCATGTGCCGCGCAGCCTGATCATGGCGGACGTCCTTTTGGGCGACATTCTGGAAGGCTGAGCCTGCACCTTTTTTCAAGACAGCTAAAAACAGCCGCGCTGTGGATAAATTCCACGGCGCGGCCGTTTTGTTTCCCATTCCTTCCCCCTGCGGCTGTTATTCCCCCAGCCGCGGCGCAAAAAACGCCTCAATATCCCCGCGGGTGCAGGCCGCCGACCCCTGCTGCATTTCCCGGCCGCAAGAACGAAAATCGCTTTTTTTAAGAAAAAATAGTACTTCATATCAAAAAAGTTCCAAAAGCAACATTTTAGTACAAGAGAAAAGCAGAGCGAAAGGATATATTGTAAGTAAGGCCGAAAGGCATTTTCAACCGAGAATAATCAAAAAGGGGAAAGCAGTATGAGCATTCTGACAGACATTTCCGAAAACCTCCAGCGGGGCAAAGCCAAGATCGTGAAAGAATTGGTTCAGCAGGCCATCGACGAAGGCATTCCGGTGCAGCAGATCCTGGACGAGGGGCTGCTCAGCGGCATGGGCGTCATCGGCGAGAAGTTCAAGAACAACGAAGTGTTCGTGCCCGAGGTGCTGGTGGCGGCCCGCGCCATGAACATGGGCGCCCAGCTGCTGAAGCCGCTGATGGCCGACGCGGGTGTGGAAGCCGCGGGCAAGGTGTGCATCGGCACGGTCAAGGGCGACCTGCACGACATCGGCAAAAACCTTGTGAAAATGATGATGGAGGGCAAGGGGCTGGAGGTCGTGGACCTGGGCACGGACGTTGCCCCCGAGACCTACGTGCAGACGGCTGTGGAGCAGGGCTGTCAGATCATCTGCTGCTCGGCGCTGCTGACGACGACCATGGGCATGATGGAAGAAGTTGTGAAAAAGGCCGAGGAAGCGGGCATCCGCGACAAGGTGAAGATCATGGTTGGCGGCGCGCCTGTCACCGAGGCTTTCTGTGAGCAGATCGGCGCGGACAAATACACCGCCGACGCCGCCAGCGCCGCCGACGCCGCCGTCGCTCTCTGCCGCGCCTCCGCATGAACGGGGAAGGCTGAAACTCAGAAAACAGAAAAGAGGCAGGCGAATGAAAAGAGACATGAAACGCTGGCTGGAAGAGCTGCGCGGCGCTCCTGTTAAAAAGGCAATGCCCGTGCTTTCTTTCCCGGCCATCCAGCTTATGGGAATCAGCGTGCGGGAGCTGATCTCCAGCAGCGACGCCCAGGCGCGCGGAATGCAGCTCGTGGCCCAGCGCACAGACGCGGCCGCGAGCGTGAGCCTGATGGATCTTTCCGTGGAGGCCGAATGCTTCGGTTCCGCGATCCGCGTTTCGGACGAGGAAGTTCCCACCGTTGTGGGCAGCATCGTTTCCACCGAAGAAGAAGCACGCGCGCTGGCCGTCCCTCCCGTGGGCGCCGGGCGCACCGGGTTATACATCGAGGCCATTGAAAAAGCGGTCGGCCTGATCACCGACCGCCCCGTGTTCGCCGGCGTTATCGGGCCATTCTCACTGGCCGCACGTCTGCTGGACGTGACCGAGATCATGATCTATTGCTACGAAGAACCGGACATGGTCCACGTCCTGCTGGAAAAGGCCACACAGTTCATCACGGAATATTGCAAAGCCTACAAAGAAGCAGGCGCGAACGGCGTCGTCATCGCAGAGCCCGTGGCCGGGCTGCTCTCGCCCGCTCTTTCGGCAGAATTCTCCGGCCCTTATGTCAAGCAGATCGTGGATGCTGTTCAGGACGATTCGTTCCTCGTCATCTATCACAACTGCGGCAACAGCACCATCCAGATGATCGATTCCATTCTGGAAACCGGCTCCGCCGCTTATCATTTCGGCAACGCCATTGATATGGCCGAAATGATGACCCATATTCCGGCCGGCACGGTGGCTATGGGCAACGTGGACCCCGCCGGGGAGTTCCGGAACGGCACGCCGGAATCCATTCGTGCCGCCACGCTTGGCGTGATGGACGCATGCTGCAAGTATCCCAACTTTGTGATCTCCTCCGGCTGCGATATCCCGCCGCTCTCCCGCTGGGAAAATATCGACGCGTTTTTCGCCGCCGTGAATGAATTTTACGCCGGTACTGCCGCAGGCCGCGGCTGAACCGGGCCTTAAAACAAGGGTGTGATGAAATGGATTACTCCGCACTGGCCGAGCAGGTGCGCGGGTTGGGCGCCTATAAGGCAGGCGTGGTCGATTTGCAGGATGTCCGCTTCGACCGCGCGTTCCGCGCAATGTGCGAAACGAATGCCTGCGGCAACTACGGAAAATGCTGGATGTGCCCGCCGGACGCCGGGGATATCGATGCGCTGATGAACGAAGCCCAAAGCTACCAAAAAGCGCTTGTGTACCAAACGGTGGGGACGCTGGAGGACAGCTATGATTTTGAGGGCATGATGGAGGCGGCGCGGCTGCACAACGAGCTTTCGCGGGCACTTGCCAAATGGTTCGCCACGCTGCCTTTCGCCAAAAAGCTGCATCTGGGTGCGGGCGGCTGCCACATGTGTGGGGTGTGCGCCAAACGCACGAATGAGCCCTGCCGGCATCCGGAGCTTGCGATGCCCTCTCTGGAGACTTACGGCATCAACGTCTCAGAGCTTGCCGCCTCCAGCGGCATGAAGTACATCAACGGGCAGAACACCGTAACTTATTTCGGCGCGCTGCTGTTCTGCGAGGCATGAGCGCCGGCGGGCGGCAGTCAACTGTGGGAGGGAACGCTTTGGCAAAAGTGAGCGTCAACGGAACACACCTTGAAGCGCAGATGGGTGCGCTGCTGAGCAGCGTCATTCTGCCGCACCATGCACTGGAAATGCCCTGCGCCGGATACGGCCGCTGCGGCAAGTGCCGCGTCGTCGCCCGCGGCGCGCTGAGCGCCCTTTCAGACGCAGAGCGGGAACACCTTTCCCCACAGGATATCTCCCGGGGCGTGCGTCTGGCCTGCTGTGCCCGTGTGGAGGGCGACTGCACGGTAACGCTGGAGGGTGCTGCCGCCAGCCAGATCCGTTTGGCCGGCGAGATGCCGGATTTTGTGCATGACCCAATCTTTTCCGTCTGCGGAGCCGCAGTGGATATCGGCACGACTACGCTGGCGTCCTGCCTGTACGGGCCGGACGGTACGCTGCTGGCCCAGGCCAGCGCGCCGAATCCGCAGGCGGGCTGGGGCGCCGACGTCATCTCCCGCATCGAGGCCGCACTGCACGGCAGCGGCGATGCGCTGGCCGCCTCCTTGCGCGCCGGTGTGCGGGCACTGGTGTTGGAAATGGCCGCTTCAGCGCATATCTCCGCTGAAGCAGTGGACGCGCTGGTCATCACAGGGAACACCGCGATGCTGTACCTGCTCACGCAGACAGACCCGGACTGTCTTTCCCATGCCCCGTTCGCCGCTTCCCGCCTGTTTGGAGAAACGCTTGCGGCTGGGGAGCTTGGCCTGCCCTGCCCCCATGCGCAGGTATATCTGCCCCGCTGTATGTCCGCTTTTGTGGGGGCGGACATCACCACGGCGTTGCTGGCCAGCGGCATCTGCTCCAAGCCGGACACCCGCATGCTGGTGGATATTGGAACCAACGGCGAGATTGCTCTTTGGCATCGCGGGCAGCTTTCCTGCTGCTCCACGGCCGCCGGGCCCGCCTTTGGATGGCCGGAAAGACGGGCGCAGTGGATCACGTCCGCGTACAGGACGGCGCACTGCAGGCCCACGTCATTGGGGGCGGCGCGCCGAAAGGGATCTGCGGCAGCGGCGTCATCGACGCGCTTGCCTGCCTGCTGGAGCTGGAGCAGCTGGACGAAACCGGGCTTCTGGAGCAGGACCCTGCGCCCGTTGCGCCGCCTGTATGCCTGACGCAGAAAGACGTCCGCATGGTACAGCTTGCCAAAAGCGCCATCTGCGCCGGGCTTCGCACGCTGCTGCGCGTGGAAGGGCTTTGCGGGGCGGACGCCGCCGAGCTGGCCGTCGCGGGCGGCTTCGGCAGCTATCTGGATGTAGACAGCGCAGGCCACATCGGCCTTCTGCCCGAAGAACTCGTTCCCCGTGTGCGCGTGCTGGGAAACGCGGCCTTGAGCGGCGCGGCCATGCTTTTGCTGAACAGGGGCTTTATCCCCCGCAGCGAGGCCCTGGCTGCCGGAGCGAGGACGGTGGACCTTTCCACCAGCGCGGAATTCATGAACGCCTATACCGAAGGTATGTTTTTCTGACGCTCCCAAAGGGGCTTGCAAAAAACGTGCCTGTCCTGTACACTGTAGCATATACAATTGCATATTGCGCCGCGCATTTCCGGGGAAGCGGGTGAAACTCCCGCGCGGTCCCGCCACCGTATTGGGCTTTGCCCTCAGCCGGGGTACCGGGCACGGCGCTGTTCTCACGATTTACGATGGATGGATCGTGCGCGTCTGTTTTGTCAAAAAAGCCGCGCTCCCGGTCCGGGAGGCGTGGCTTTTTATTTTTGCTTTCAGGAGGAATTGAAACATGTCTGCACAAAAGAAAAAAACGCTGATCATCGTCTGCGCCGCGGTCGTTCTTGTGGCCGCAATGCTGGCGGTATGGTTTGCCTTTGGCCCGAAGGGTACCGCCGGGCAGAAGGCCATCGGCGTAACCGTCGTATACGCCGACGCGACCACCGATGAATTCAGCTTCTCTACCGACGCGGAATTTCTGCGCCAGGCACTGGAGGAGCAGAAGCTTGTCGAAGGCGAAGAATCCCAATACGGTCTGTATGTAAAAACAGTCAACGGCGTGACGGCCGACGAGGCCAAAGAGGAGTGGTGGTGCTTCACGAAGGACGGCGAGGATGTGATGACCGGCGTTGACTCCACCCCGGTCGCGGACGGCGACCACTTTGAGATCACGCTGAAAACCGGCTACTGAGATGGGCAAGACGCGCAGCCTTGTTACCGCCGCGTTCCTCGCGGCGGTGCTGGTGGCTTCCAAATTCGCGCTGGACGGCCTGCCCAATATCGAGCTGGTGAGCCTGCTGGTCATCCTGTACACGCTGGAATATCCGCGGCTGGCCGTGCCCGCCGTTTATACCTATGTCTTTGTGTACGGCCTGCTCAACGGCTTTGGCATCTGGTGGTTCCCGCAGCTGTATATTTGGGCGGTGCTGATGCTGTTCGCCCGGCTGATGCGTCAAAACCGCTCTGTGCTGCTCTGGGCCCTGCTGAGCGGGCTGTT
>OLNE01002856.1_pt1 | contig 10321 bp, 9 predicted proteins | sample 1672431 | NCBI WGS metagenome assembly OLNE01 (sample SAMEA3136685, study PRJEB25190) | human gut metagenome | reverse complement strand
TAGGTGTAATCGGTGCCGTTGTACTCGCGGGTCTCGCCCTCGATGCCGTTCAGGATCATTTCGCCCTTACGGTCGGCGCCCAGCAGGCCGAGCTGGGTCAGGTCGATGACATCCTGGTCAGCGGCAGAAGCGGCGAAGAAGGGGCTGAACTTGCCCTCAAAGCCGGTCTCTGCCAGGACGAGGGTGCCGTCGCTGGTGGAAGTGGTAGCCTCGGCGGTGGCAGTGCTTGCGGCTTCGCTGGATGCAGCGGAGGAAGCGGAGCTGCCGCAGCCGGCCAGCATGCTCAGGCTCAGGGCCGCAGCAGATGCCAGCGCAATGGCTTGCTTTGCGTTTTTCATGTGTACAAAACCTCCTAAAATTTGCCCTATCGGCAAGTCATTATGGCCGCTGGGGAGTGGCCATAACGGGAAAGGGAATTCCCTTTCCGATGACTGCGTATTCATACAGTGTACACTTGTCGATAATGGCTTATCTTATATAGTACCTGAGATTGCGTAAAATGTCAACTTAAAAGTTCTATTTTTGTGGCATTTACCGAAATTTGTGATATTTTTTTGGCAAAGAAAGGACTTGATTTTATTGTGTCCCGTACCAAAAAGCGGGCAGCTGCACAGCTGCCCGCTTTTTTCACATTGCTACATATTATATTTATCAATAATTCTGTATAATTATTCCTGTTTTTCGTACTTTAGCGCTTTAAATTGATGGTTTTCCATTGCAAAGGCGCCGGCTGCTGCTGCCTGCAGCAGGATAAACAGGATACGCGCAGGCAGGTTTTGCCTGCTGACCGCCAGCTGTACCAGCTGGGCGGCAGCTGTAATTCCGGCAAGCACAGCCGCCAGCGTGCAGCTGCCCGGCAGTTTCAGAACGGTCTGCTCATGAATATACGCCCGCAGCGGTTCTCCGCCCGCCGTCAGCCGCACCAGCAGGTATACCGCATAGCCTGCCGCCAGCAGGCCCGCCATGTAAGGCAGCAGCAGCCAGACCGGCGCATAGGCGGTCGCGCCGGGCACCAGGCCCGCCGCCACTACCAGCGCGGCCCCACCGCCGCACAAGACCCAAAGCCCGGCCAGTGCCCGGCCGCGGGATTTTGTACCTTTATAATGGTAGTGCGCACCGCGATACTGGTAGTTGCCGTTCAGGTCTTTTTCAAAGTCGTCCAGATAGGCGCGCTTCTTTTTGCGGTCCGCCATTATTCCAGCCCCGTCAGGTCGTAGTGGTCCAGCCAATCCTTGGCGGTCTCGCAGACGCCGCGCAGGCAGCTTTCCTCAAAGGGGCTGACCAGGTCGGCGTTTTTCAGCAGCTCGGTAAACACACGGCTGCCGCCCTGGCGGGTGTAGGCCATGTAGTGGTCCCATGCGTTGGCGCGGTCCTTTTGCATCAGCGCCCAGATCTGCAGGCTGACGGTCTGCGCCAGGCAGTAGTCAATGTAGTAGAACGGGCTCTGGTAGATGTGCATCTGGCGCTGCCAGTACTCGCCTGCACCATAGAAGGGGATCTCGCCGTCCAGGCGCATCCAGGGCTGGTAGATGGCGGCCAGCTCCTTCCAGGTCTCGTGGCGCTGGGCCGGGGTCATATCCGGCTTTTCGTAGACGATATGCTGGAAGTGGTCCACCATCGTGCCGTAGGGGATGAAGGTCAGCGCCCCGGCCAGATGGCTGTAGCGGAACTTGCGGGCATCCTTGCCAAAGAAGCCCTCGGCCCAGGGCCAGGCCAGGAACTCCATCGACATCGAATGGACCTCACAGCCCTCCATGCTGGGCCATACGGTGGAGTAGGGGATGCGCTTGCGGTTCATGTAGGCAGCAAAAGCGTGGCCGGCCTCGTGGGTGACGACCTCGACATCGTGCTGGGTGCCGTTGAAGTTGGCAAAAATAAACGGCACTTCGTAATCATCCAGGCTGGTGCAGTAGCCGCCGCCCGCCTTGCCGGGGGTGGAGAGCAGGTCCATCAGCTGGTCATCCAGCATCTTGTGGAAGAACTCGGCGGTTTCGGGAGACAGCTCCTCGTAGAACTTTTTGCCCTGAGCCACGATGGCATCGGCATCACCGCAGGGTTTGGGGTTGCCGCTGCGGAACATCAGGGCGTTGTCGGCGGCGTTCATCGGGTACTGCTTGCCCAGGCGCCTGGCCTGCTCGCGGTAGATGCTGTCGGCCACGGGGACGAGGTATTTCACCACAGCAGCGCGGAATTTTTCCACATCAGCCTTGGTGTAGCAGTTGCGGCCCATGCGGTAGTAGCCCAGGGTAGTGTAGCCTTCGTACCCCAGTTTTTTGCCCATGGTGTCCCGCAGGTGGACCATCTTGTCGTAAATGGAGTCGAACTCCTCCTGATGCTCCTTATACCAAGCACCCTCGGCTTTCCAGGCGGCCAGGCGGCGGGCATCGTCGGGGTCGTTTTTGAAGGGAGAGAGCTGGCTTAGGGTGTAGACGCCGCCCTCAAAGGGGATCTGAGCCGAGGCGATCAGCTTGCCGTACTGGGTGGAGAGGTCGTTTTCCTGGGCCATCTCGTCCAGGATCTCCGGCGAGAAGGCTTTCTGGGCGATCTCGGCGTTGAGGAACATCAGCTCGCCGTATTCCTCGCCCAGCTGTTTGCGGTAGGGGGACGCCAGCAGGGCGGCGCTCCAGGTATTCTGGCACTCCTGGATCTGTGGGGTGGCAGCGTTCCAGAAATTCATCTCATCATCGTAGAATTCATCTCGGGTATCGATGGTATTGCGGATGCTGGCCAGGTTGGCCAGCGTGTCCACGTGCTTGTTCAGGGTCTGTTCGTCCAGAAAGGCGGCCTTGGCGGCGGCGTAGTCAGGCGCGGCGGCAAAGCGCTGGGTCACAGCAGCAAACTGCGCCTTGATCTCGTCCAGGTTCGGGCGCTGATAGGGCATCTCAGAAAATTTCATGAGCGTATTTCTCCTTTGTGCGTTTTGTAGGCATTATAGCATAGAAGCGCAAAAAAGGCAAAGATATAAATAGATACAAAAAAGCCTCCCTTGTGCAAAGGGAGGTGGCACGGCGCAGCAGCAGGTTTGCCTCAAAGCGGCGGAAATTCAGGGCACGCAGCATTTCAGCACCGTTTTCCCCTGCTTTGCCCACGGGGCGGTTATCTTCGCTGCGGACAGCGCGGGCCACCAGCAAAGCCGCCGCAAGAAGCTCGATGCAGGCAATGACCACCAGGGAAAAATGTGCGCCCAGTTGGTCCCGCAGGTCGGTGAGATTGAACACGGGGTCCCCCTTGTCAGTAAAAAAGCCCCACACTGCAATGCGGAGCAAGCGCCCTGCGCCGTAGCTGGGACAGGGGCATACCTTTATACAATAGACATATTACGCTTAGGTATGACATCCGGTCCGTGATCCCGCAACAGAAAATCTGCATTTTTCGCTACTTTGTCTTACACTTCGACAGTTGTGCACATGTGTTGGAATTTAACAATGCCACTTTTTTGGCAAGTTGCCGCAAATTTTGAAAACGCACGGTTTTCATGTTTTGCAAAACGCCAATTTATGCCCACACAAGCAATTCAAAATTGACCACAGTAACTGTTATATGGTAGAATATGTTTATATATTATATGCTGCACCAGTGCCATTTTCAGGAGGGCCTTATGCAGAAAAATTTCACTCTAAAACGTATCGTCTGCCTCCTGGCAGCCCTTTGCCTGGCCGCTGGGCTGGTGGGCTGCGCCGATATGCCCGCCAGCAGCAGTGAGGAAAGCAGCCTGCCCACGATTTTGGTGGGCAGCGATGTCTACCCGCCCTTCAACTATATTGGCGAGGACGGCGCCCCCACCGGCATCGATGTGGAGCTTGCCAAAGAGGCATTCCGGCGCATGGGCTACCGCGCCGAGTTTACCATCATCGACTGGGAACGAAAGACCCAGCTGCTGGAAACCGGCGACATTGACTGCGTGTGGGGCAGCTTTACCATCAACGGACGGGAGGATGACTACCGCTGGGCCGGCCCCTACATGGCCAGCCGCCAGGTGGTGGCCGTAATGCCCGGCAGCGATATTGAAACCATTGCCGACCTGGAGGGCCGCACCCTGGCTGTGCAGAGCACCACCAAGCCGGAGGAACTGTTTCTGACCGACGCCTCCCTGCCCGCCCTGCGGGACCTCTACTGCTTTGAGGACCGGGAGCTGATCTACACCGCCCTGGGCAAGGGCTACGTGGACGCCATCGCCGCCCACGAAGTCTCGATCCTGCAGTACATGCAGGACTACAACACTGAGTACCGCATTTTGGACGAGCCTTTACAAGTGGTGAGGCTGGGCGTCGCCTTTGGCAAAAACGACGTGCGCGGGCTGGAAACGCAGCTGACCGCCACCCTCGATGAGATGCGGGCGGACGGGACTTTAGCCGCCATCATCGGCAAGTATCTGGCAAACCCCGAGAAATTTTTGGAGGTGGACGGCCTTGTCGAATAGAAAAGTATCTTCCTTCACCGTCCGCTTTTTCTGGCCCCTGATGCTCTGCCTGGGGCTGGGGCTGATGGCGCTGGTGGGGCTGATGTCCTACCGCAGTGACCTGTACCTGGCCAGCCAGAACCTCACCGATGCCACCCAGTACGTCAAACAGCAGCGTACAGCCTACGACCGGTTCAACGATACCTCGATGACCAAAAGCCTGCTGCGCGTCATCGAGAACGCCCAGCAGATCGACCGCGAGATTCAGTACAAGATTGCCCTGACCGGCGAGGCCACGCTGAACACCGACGACCTGCGCCGCTATACCTACGAGCAGCGGCTGACCGGCATCATCCTGATGAACGAGCATGGCGTCGTCCAGCGGGAGTACAGCACTGACGGGCTGGACTACGCCGCCCTGCGCGGGTACGTCACCATGGACACCGTGCTGGGAACCGCCCAATTCCCCATTAAGACCTACACCGCCCGCATCCGGCTGGACGATGGCTCCTACGTGGACCTGGCTGCCCACGGCCGCACCGACGAGCCGGGCGTGATCGTCGTTTATTATCATACCCGCGCCGAATATGCCACCGACTACAACCTGATCATCCAGAACTTGCTGGAAGGCTACGACCCCGGCACCGAGGAAACGCTGGTGGTCACCAGCGGCGACAGCATCATTGCCGCCAACCGCGAAGGCCTGGCCGGGCAGAACGTCGACGACGTGCCGGTGCTGCGCAGCATCCGGGAGAACGCCCACGGCGGCGAGATGACCCGCGTGCGGGCCGGTTCCGGCGACGGCGAGTGGGTCTACTGCATGCTGGAGCGCGGGCGGGACTACTACGTCTACGCCTACATGCCGCTGACCCGCGCGCTGGACACCACGCCCAAGAACCTGCTGTTCACGCTGGTGGCCTACGCCATGGTGCTGTTCATCGTCATCATGATCCGCTGGCGGCTCAAGCATGGCTACCAGGAGGAGCAGCTCCGCCGGGAGCAGAGCTACCAGCAGCAGTTGAAAGACGCCGCCCGCAAAGCCGAGAGCGCCAACCGCGCCAAGACCGAGTTTTTGCAGCGCATGAGCCACGACATCCGCACACCCATCAACGGCATCCGCGGCATGGTGGAGATCGGCGACCATTACAGCGAGGACCTGGCCAAACAGGCTGAGTGCCGCCGCAAGATCTGGGATGCTTCGACTCTGCTGCTGGAGCTGGTGAACGAAGTGCTGGACATGGGCAAACTGGAATCCGGCGAGATCGTGCTGGAAAGCTGCCCGTTCAACGTGATAGAGCTGAAAGACGGCATCCTCCAGACGATGGAGCGCGCCGCCGCCGAGCGCGGCATCACGATGACCGACCGCACCGAGGTCAAACACACCACACTCATTGGCAGCCCGCTGCACCTGAAGCGGCTGCTGATGAACATTTGGAGCAACGCCATCAAGTACAACAAGGACAACGGTTCCATTGACCTGACCTGCCGCGAGGTGCGCAGCGACGGCAAGATTGCCTGGATCGAGTTTATCTGCGCCGACACCGGTATTGGCATGAGTGAGGAGTTCCAGAAGCACCTCTACGAGCCGTTCACCCAGGAGCACAGCGACGCCCGCACCTCCTACAACGGCACGGGACTGGGCATGGCCATCACAAAAAGTCTGGTGGAGAAGATGGGCGGAACGATAGAATGCCGCAGTAAGCTAGGGGAGGGCACGACCTACTGCATCACGATTCCCTTTGCCATCGACTCCAGCGCTGCCCCGCGGGTAGAGGAAACCGCCGCCCTGCCTGCCGCCACGCCGGAGGGCATGCACGTACTGCTGGCCGAGGACAACGAGCTGAACATAGAGATCGCCGTGTTTGTGCTGGAGAACGCCGGTGTCACGGTGACAAAGGCCGTCAACGGGCAGGACGCGCTGGACCAGTTTGCCGCCAGCGCCCCCGGCACCTTTGATGCCATCATCATGGACGTGATGATGCCGGTGATGGACGGCTACCAGGCCACCCGGGCCATCCGCCAGCTGGACCGCCCCGACGCGGGCAGTATTCCCATCCTGGCCATGACTGCCAACGCCTTTGTGGAAGACCGCCGCCGTGCCTACGAAGCCGGCATGAACGAGCACCTGACCAAACCGCTGGAGCCGGAGGTAGTGCTGAGGACATTGGCGAAATATCGGAGTAAATAAGCAGGAAGGCCCCCTCACAGAGGGAGCCTTTAACGCAAAAAAGCCGCACAGACGTGCGGCTTTTTTGCGTATTATCATCATTTAGTCCCGGCTATACAAATCTCTCGTATACACCTTCCCGGCCACGTCGGCCAGCTCGGGGGCGGCGCGGTTGGCGAGGATCACATCACACTCAGCCTTGAATTTGTCCAGATCTTTCTCCACGCGGTCGCCGTAGAAAATATCCTCTTTCAACGTCGGCTCATAGATAACCAGCGGCATGCCCTCGGCCCGCAGGCGGCGCATAACGCCCTGGATGCTGGACTGGCGGAAGTTATCACTGCCCGCCTTCATCGTCAGGCGGTAGATGCCGACGGCCTTCGGCTCGCGGGAGAGCACCTGCTCGGCGATAAAGTCCATACGGGTGGCGTTGGAGTCCACGATGGCCTGCATCAGATTCTGCGGTACATCGTTATAGTTTGCCAGCAGCTGCTTGGTATCCTTGGGCAGGCAGTAGCCGCCGTAACCAAAGGACGGATTGTTATAGTGGTTGCCGATGCGCGGGTCCAGGCAGACGCCGTCAATGATGTCACGGGTGTTCAGGCCGCGCACCTGGGCGTAGGTGTCCAGCTCGTTAAAATAGGCCACACGCAGGGCCAGGTAGGTGTTGGCAAACAGCTTGATGGCCTCGGCCTCGGTCAGGCCCGGGAAGAGGGTATCCACATTCTGCTTGATGGCCCCCTGCTGCAAAAGCCCCGCAAAGGTATGGGCACGGGCGGCCAGTTCCCCGTCCCCCGCCGGGCAGCCTACCACGATGCGGCTGGGGTAGAGGTTATCGTACAGCGCATGGCCCTCCCGCAAAAACTCCGGGCTGAAAAGGATATGCAGGTTGTGGAATTTTTTCCGTACCGACGCAGTATACCCGACGGGCACCGTGGATTTGATGACGATGGTCGCCTCCGGCGCATACTGCCCGGCTAGCGTCAGCACAGCCTCCACGCTGGAGGTATCAAAATAATTCTTCTTGGGGTCGTAGTTGGTGGGGGTGGAAACCACGATGATGTCCGCGCCGGTGTAGGCAGCGGCAGCATCGGTAGTCGGGTGCAGGTCCAGCTCTTTTTCGGCTAAATACCGCTCGATCTCCTTATCGGCAATGGGACTTTTGCGGGCCGCCAGCAGGGCCACTTTCTCGGGCAGAATGTCTACAGCCCATACCTCGTTGTGCTGGGCCAGCAGCACACTGATGCTAAGGCCCACGTAACCGGTACCGGCAACGGCGATTTTCATAAACAGGCGCTCCCTTAACAGTGATATTTATTGTAAGTATACCATGGTGCGGGGCCAGCCGCAACGGTTTTTACCGGATTTCCTTTTCTGTCCTCTTGTACCCCGGCCCAAAATGCGATATAATACCTATGTTTACTTTGAGTTTTGAGTATCCCCACGGAGGTTTATTAAAATATGAAACGTACCCGTACCCTTGCCCTGCTGACCGCGCTGGTCTGCCTGTGTGTGTCGCTGACGGCCTGTTCCCCCAAAGAAGTGCTGAAAAGCGCCATCCTGAAAACCACCACTGCCCTGGGTCTGCGCCAGGAAACCAGCGATGAGGACGAGGTCGACGATCTGTCTTACGCCACCAGCGGCGGCGACGTGACCTTCCCCGAAGCGATGGACACCACTGCCTCCAAGCTGGTGTCCGAGGTGGACGGCGACGCCCTGTATGTAGCCTTTAACGGCATTCAGAACCGCAGTACCGACTACTTTGTGGCGGGTTCCGACAGCCTGTCCATCACCGGCTATGCCACCACTGAGTCCACCAACGAGAACTTCCAGACTTTCAAGATTGCCTTGTGGGAGCTGTCCGACGACAAGACTTCCACCAGCTATGTCATCGGCTCCACCGTTTACTACACCACCGACGGCACCTGCTACCAGTACAATGTTTCCGGCCTGACCCCCGGCAGGCAGTACAAGGTCTACATCAGCTATGACTCCACCCGTTACTATATCACCGGCGGGCTGAAGGTCCAGGGCTTGGGCAGCGAGGAGCTGACCACCATCGAGAACGAGAACACCGTCCAGTAACCACAAAACAGCACTGCCCGCGCCGCGCCAAGACGGTGTGGGCGGTTTTGTTGTAGAGGAATTTTTAGAGGAAAAAGTAACGTAGAAAAAGTAACGTAAAAGGGGAAGTTTATGCCAAACGTACAATTACGCAATACCCTGCTGCTGATGGGGGCTTCCTTCATCTGGGGCACCGCTTTTGTGGCGCAAAGCGTGGGCGCTGACCACATGGGCCCTTACAGCTTTCTGGCGGGCCGCAGCTGGCTGGCCTGTGTGTTTCTGCTGGGGCTGATGGCCGTGCTGCGCAAAGCCGGCAAGACCAACTCCGCCGCCGAGCCGGGCTTTTGGCAGAACCGCAAGGTGCTGGTAAAGGGCGGCACCTGCTGCGGCATCGCGCTGTTTGCGGCATCGGCTGCGCAGCAGATGGGCATTGGCACCACCAGCACGGCCAAGGCCGGGTTCATGACCGCTTTGTATGTAGTGCTGGTGCCGGTGTTCGGCGTGTTTTTTGGCCGCCGCCCCGGTGTAAAGCTGTGGTGCTGCGTGGCCGCCAGCGTGGTGGGCCTGTATCTGCTGTGCCTGGCCGGGCACGACAGCCTGGCCCTGACCGGCGGCGAATGGCAGCTGCTGGGCTGTGCCTTTTTGTTTGCTACCCAGATTTTGCTGGTGGACCACTTCAGCCCCAAGCTGGACGGCATCCAGCTGAGCTTTGTGCAGTTTTTGACTGTGGCGGTCATTTCCACCGTGTTTATGCTGATTTTTGAACAGCCCACCATCGAGCAGTTCCGCCTGGCGGCGGTGGCCATTGCCTACTGCGGCATCATGTCCAGCGGCGTGGCCTACACCCTGCAGATCCTGGGCCAGCGGGACGTAAACCCCGCCATTGCAAGCCTTATCATGTGTCTGGAAAGCGTATTCAGCGCACTGGGCGGCTGGCTGCTGCTCCACCAGAGTCTTTCCATGCGGGAGGTCTTTGGCTGCACCCTCATCTTTGCAGCGGTGATCCTGGCCCAGCTGCCCGTGGAGGACTGGCTGAAATGCCGCAGCGCAAGCCGGAAGTGACCCGGCGCACCGCCGCAGGCATTCCCTATGAGCTGACCCGCAAAAAGGTCAAGCGGCTCAACCTGCACATCCGGCGGGACGGCACCGTGGCCGTGAGCATCCCGTGGTCCTACACGGTGGGCTTTGCCGATGCCTTTGTGACAGAGCAGGCCCAGTGGATCCGGGAGGCGGTCTCCCGCCAGCTGCGGCGGAACGCCCGGAATGACCAGCCCCTGCCCTCCCAGGCGGAGGCACTGGCCTGTTTCACCACCATGAGCGACAAGGTCTACCCGGCTTTTGCCGGGGTGCTGGGTGGGCAGAAGCCCACCATCAGGGTGCGGGACATGACCAGCAGGTGGGGCGTATGCTACATGAAACGGCGGCAGATCACCTTTGCATTGCAGCTCTACAATATGCCGCCCGCCGCACAGATCTATGTGGTGGTGCACGAGTACTGCCACTTCCTGCAGCCCAACCACAGCCCGGCCTTCTGGGCCGAGGTGGAAAAGCTGCTGCCGGACTGGAAAGAACGGCGGGCTTTATTGAAATAAACCTTGTGATAAAAATCAACAGGAGGGGTTCGACCCTTGGAAAGTGAAAAAAAGACCTCCGGCGGCGACAAATATTCAAAGCTGGCCGGAAACACCATT
>OLNE01002853.1_pt1 | contig 10331 bp, 7 predicted proteins | sample 1672431 | NCBI WGS metagenome assembly OLNE01 (sample SAMEA3136685, study PRJEB25190) | human gut metagenome | reverse complement strand
CCGTTTATGCGCACCTCGTCGCTCTCCCTGTCCATGATTTCGATGGAGTGCTGCTTCAATTCGATTGACGCAAGATACGGTTCGGCAGTCGGCTCGGCGGTAGGTTCGATTGTCGGTTCAGGCGTGAGTTCAGGGGTAGGAACGGCTGTCGGTTCTGGGGTGGGTTCAGGGGTAGGAACGGCCGTTGGTTCTGGGGTGGGTTCAGGGGTAGGAACGGCCGTCGGTTCTGGGGTTGGCTCAGGGGTAGGAACAGCCGTCGGCACAGGCGTAGGCGTGGGCTCAGGCGCGGTGAAACCGAACGAAATCTTGCGCCTATCCAGCCATAAATCGTACCAGCCTGATTTAAGCGGTTTGCTCAGGTGGAGAATAACGTTTTTCTCGCTCGGAAACTCAAGCGCGTAAATATCCGACGCGATCTCATCCGAACCCATGTACCTGAGTTCAAAGTCGGCTGGTTTAAGGAAGGTTGAGCGTGTGCGCATGTTCAGGCGTATGCTTGTGTCGTCAGTGTGCGCTATATTGCCAATGTAATGGCCGACGTACACATTTACGGTTCGCTTTTTAGTGGTCGGGTCGTAAATGGAGGCGCTTGAACTGGCCTTGGCGTATACGTCAATTCTCGTCCAGCCTCGTCTGAGTGCGGTTACTTTGCCGCTTTGCTCGTCAATTGTTGCAGCACTGGGGTCTTTGGCGTCGTATTCTATGGCGTGCTTTGCACTTGCGGGATACACACTTGTGGAAATGGTGCGCTGATCTCCGGGGGCAATATAAAGGTTGGCCGGGGATACGTTCAGTATCTTAACCAACTGCTTGCGCACTTCAAATGTGTGTACGGCGTTAGAAAATCTTCCGATTCTGCTGACAGTTATCGTGACTTTTCCGGACTTTAGAAAATTTAGCTCGAAAGTATGCTCTCCCAAATTTGTGACTTTAACGATGGATGGGTTGGATATATTAAGGTTGTATGGAGCCAGATTCTGTGGAACAGTTATCCTGACAGTGCGGCCAACCTGAACGTATTCCGGCAGCCTGCGCCCGTTGCCATCATATATACGGGCCGCACTTGCCGGAGAGGGAACCAGCGGGATCATGAGCGAGAGCATCAGTACGATTATGCCAATGCGGCGCAGATGATTCCTTAGCATCTATGTACACCTCCTGAAACGCTGTATATCATTATGCGGTCGGGCGGGGACGATGGTCAATTGTCGGTATCTATTTCGGGCGGCACGTCTCCGGGATGCCCGGCGTTGTGTTCCTTAAGGTACGGGCAGGACTTAAATTCGCAATCGCCGGCTTTACAATGCTCAATAGGATGCTCGCGGTTGCAATACTCGCACATCTCATCCGCGGGCGGGTCAGGCCAAACGATGGGGAACGGGTTCTGCGTAGTCTTTAGCGTGATGGTATCGCTCAGACCATCGCCTGCCTTAACGGTTATACGCCACTCGACCTGATCGCACAGCCATTGCGCCAGCATCATAAGGCGCGGCTTGTCGTTTGCGCGGTATATCGATACGATTATGTCGTCATCGCTGTACGTGCGTTGTTCGTCCATGGAGGCAGTCGCGCCGTCTGTGCGGATAAGCTCCATAGAAAGCGGCACGCCCGCGAGACTGAATTCATTGTCGTACTGGTCGAAGCCGCGTATGCGCGCCTCGTCGCTTTCGCGGTCGTATATTTCGACGGAGTTTTTGTCCAGCCTGATTTCGGCGAGGTAAGGCACGGCGGTGGGTTCTATTGTCGGTTCGGGAGTAGGCTCGGGAGTAGGAACGGCGGTAGGTTCGGAAGTGGGTTCAGGAGTAGGAACGGCGGTAGGCTCGGGAGTGGGAACGGCGGTGGGCGTAGGCTCGGGTTCTTCGTACCGGAATGCAAACTGCCTGCCATCAAGTTCCACAGCATAACGTCCGGTTTTCAGCGGTGCATCCAGGTGGAGCATGACTTCTTTTTCACCCAGAATGTCAAGAGACGCAACGCCGGGCGCGGAGTTTTCAGAATCCCGATTCACGATGGCAAAATTCTGTGACTTTAGGTTTCGGGTGTTTGTGCGCATGACTATGCGCAGACTGGTGGCGTTTATCTCGGTTATCTCCCGAATGTAGTCGCCGACGTACACGTTTATTTCCTTCGTTTTTGTGCTTCGGTCTGAGTACGGCGCTTTATCGTCTGGTCGGACGTTGACAATGACTTTCGTCTCGCCTCTGCGGCGCGCAGTTATCATGCCTGTATTCCTGCCTACTCCCGCTATCCGGCTGGAGTTGACGGAAAAATCGATTACGTAATGCGCGTCGGATGGAACTATTTTTATAAGAGGCTTGAACGTTTCGCCGGGCAGAAGATAAACGGCCAAGGGGACGCTTACAGTTCTGACAAACTTTTTGTATGCCGCAAAACGTATGTAGCGCCTTGAATCATCGCCTATGTGCTGTACGATTATGTAAGTGCTGCCTTCATTAATGAAGTTGATAAAGAATGTATGCGGGGCGACGTTGGTTACTTGTGCGACGGAGGGGTTGCTTATATACAGGTTGTAAGGGGCGAGATCCGGATGAACCTTTATTGTGCAAGATTCGCCGACGCGGTAGTACCTGGAAGGTTTTTGGCCAGACAAGTCGGTTATCGCTTCGTAAGGACCGTAGGGGGATGCCTGTGCAGAAACTGGCGGGATCATTAGCGAGAGCATCAATATGATTATGCCAATACGACGCAGATGATTCCTGAACATCGATGTACACCTCCTGAAATGTTCAGATGAGCACAAAAGTAAAAATAATGATTCGGTACACAACACTATAATATCATATACCTTCAAGAAAAGCAACGATTATGAAAATGGCTTTTTAGCCGCAAAGTGAATTGTGTCAAGTAAATTTACTTTACAAATCGACGCGATGTGGTATAATATTCTAGGCGGGCGCAGAAGCTATGATGAAGTGCATATGCGTCCGGGCGGGCAAATACATATGCGCCGTGCGCGGTGTGCGCGGGCAGAGCCGCCCGTATGATCGACTTTTAGACCGCCGCACAGCGGCTTTGGGAGGATTCATGAACGAAAACAAGGTAAACGGCAATATTGACGGCGTGCGCCAGTCGGCGATAGACCGGCTGCGCGAGGTATATGATATTCAGGTGGAGGGCGATTGCTTCGCGCCGCCCGAGATAATAGAGCGCATGGCGGCGTTCACGGCCATATGCAACCGCGAGGTCAGCGTGTACATAAGCCGCGACGGGCGCGTGATGGACATAACCGTGGGCGGCCCCGAGAGCGTGCCGCTGAAAAGCCTGCGTCTCAGGCGCAATCCGGGTCGGCTGTCCATGATAAGGTGCATACACACGCACCCGGAGGGCGAGGCGCGTCTGTCCGGCGTGGACAGGCAGGCGCTCAGGAGCATGAACTTCGACGCGATGGCCGCAATCAGCGTAAGGGGCGGCAAGGCGCGCGAAATAGGCGTGGGCTTTTTAGGCGAAATGGGCGCGGGCGGCGCGGTCGAGGTAATCGAGCCGCCGTGCGTGCCGGTAGGCCGCATTCCGCAGGAGGAATGGATGCACGAGATAGCGCTGGCCGACGGGCGCGTGCGCGCGTGGTCGGGGCTGGAGTCGGATGAGGAGCGCGCCCTGCTTATATCGGTGGACAGCGCCGAATCGCTGGACGAGCTGGCGGCGCTGACCGATACGGCGGGCGGCGTGGTGATAGAGCGCGTGCTTCAGCGTCTGCCTAAACCCGACCCGGCAACCTATATCGGCTCGGGCAAGGTGGAGGAGCTGTCGCTCACCGCTCAGGCGCTCGACATAGACATTTGTATATTCGACGACGAGCTGACCGGCGCGCAGCTGCGCAATCTGGAGGAGGGCATAGGCGTAAGGTGCATCGACCGCACCGGACTTATACTTGACATATTCGCGCAGCGCGCCCGCTCGCGCGAGGGCAAGCTCCAGGTCGAACTGGCACAGCTTCAATACAGACTGCCTCGGCTCACGGGTCAGGGCACGGCACTGAGCCGGCTCGCGGGCGGCATAGGCACGCGCGGCCCCGGCGAAAGCAAGCTGGAGCAGGATCGCCGCTACATACGCCGCCGCATAGCTGACGTGAATGCCGAGCTTAAAGAGCTTATCGCCCAGCGCGAACTTCAGCGCCGTCAGCGTCAGAAAAACGGCGTGCCGGTGGTCGCGCTGGTGGGCTACACCAACGCGGGCAAGTCCACGCTGCTCAACCGCTTGTCGGGCGCGGACGTGCTGGCCGAGGATAAGCTGTTCGCCACGCTGGACACCACCACGCGGCAGTTGTCACTGCCTGACAATCAGAGCTGCCTGCTTATCGATACGGTCGGCTTTATAAACAAGCTGCCGCACGAACTGGTCAGCGCGTTCAAGGCAACGCTGGAGGAGGTAGTCAAGGCCGACCTGCTGGTAGTGGTATCGGACGCGTCCAACCCCGAATGGCGCGCACAGCGCAAGGTAGTAGGCGAGGTGCTGGCACAGCTGGGCGCGGGCGGCAAGCCCGTAATAGAGGCGTTCAATAAGTGCGACAACCTGACTGAGCGTATGCCTTTGCCTAAGGGTCAATTCTACGTATCGGCGCGCACGGGCGAGGGTCTGGACGAACTTCTGCGCGAGATACAATCGCGCGCGGCGGCGATGCTGCACCGGGTGCGCATATGCGTGCCTTACTCCAAGGGTCAGCTTGTCAGCCGCATACATGAGCAGGGCAATGTAATCAGCGAGGAATACGATGCGGAGGGCACCGTAATAATAGCCACGCTCGACCAGATTGTGCTCGACCGCATATCGCGCGAGCTGCCGGTGGGCGGGGTTGAGCTGCTGGGGGCGGCTAAATCGTGATGAAAATTATGCGCCGCGTGCGGGCGGTCTGCGCGGCGCTTATGGCGCTGTGCCTGATCGCCGCACCGCTGTGCGCGCGGGCTGACCTTACCGCGCGCTTCATCGACGTGGGGCAGGGCGATTCTTGCCTTATAACGTGCGACGGCGAATCCATGATAGTGGACGGCGGCACCGCGGACAACAGCTCAAAGCTGGTGGCGCTGATGAATGCGCTGGACGTGGACGAGCTGAAATATATGGTAAACACGCACCCGCACGACGATCACGTGGGCGGGCTGTGCGGGCCGCTGAACAAAGTGCGCGTGGACGCGGCGTATTCCAGCACGCTGGATTATGACCAGAACTATTTTATAAGCTATAAGCGGTATGCCCAAAAGCAGGGCGTAAGCCTGGGCACGCTGAGCGCGGGCGATACGCTGAAGCTGGGCGGCGCGGACGTGTACGTGCTCGCGCCGATAGGGGATACGGCGGATATAAGCGACCTTAACGATACGTCGATAATACTGCGCGTGGTGTATGGGCGCACGTCTATGCTGCTGACCGGCGACGCGGGGCTGGGCGAGGAGCAGACGCTCATCGACTCGGGCGCGGAGCTGAAAAGCGACCTGCTAAAGGTTGGGCACCACGGCGCGGCGACGTCCTCGGGCGCGGAGTTCTTGCGGGAAGTGTCGCCTCAGTGGGCGGTAATATCGGTGGGCGCGGACAATGACTTTGGCCACCCTGCGGATGAAACGCTAAAAAGGCTGAGCAGCGCGGGCGCGAACGTGCTGCGCACGGATAAAAACGGCACGATTACGGTAAATAGCGACGGCAAAACAATAACGCTGACCGCCGAGCGCAACTTCAAGTCAATAACCGCCGACGAGCCAGTAGGCGAAACCTACATAGGCAACAAAAATACGAAGAAGTTCCATCGCCAATCTTGCCACACGCTCCCGGCTGAAAAGAACCGGGTGGAGCTGAAGTCGCGCGACGAAGCCATTAAGCAGGGGTATGTGCCTTGCAAGAATTGCAATCCGTAAATAAGCAAAAGACTAAATAGAAATCTCCAAACAGCAACGATGGCGAAACCGCTGCGCGCTCCAAAGCAATATCGAGCGCGGCAGCGGTTTTTTAGTATGCGGATTCGCGGCATTTCAGGCGCAAGCGCTCCCGGAAAACTGCGTATGCAGCCGCAGACGGCGCAATAAGCCGCCTTCCGTTTGCGCAGCCCCGAAGCGCGCAGTATAAATAAGCGCCGCCGGCTCTAAAACAGAACCGACGGCGTAAGAAAGCGCAAAGCGCTCTGAATATCAAATACCTTCAAATAACCGTGCCAAAGCGGTTATGCGGGAGAGCAGTACCACTGCGAAACTATCCGGCGTTTCCGTGCTCTTCTGCTGAAAAGAAGAACGCGTCCCGCCTTAGTTACTTCTCCTCCTGCTCCTTTGCCCTCAAACGGTTCTCACGCTCTATGGCGTAAACCGCTATCGCGCATTCCAGACGCTTGCGCTCCAGCTCGCATTCCATGTCGTAGGGCTTGGAGATGTCGCCGTTGAGGAGCTGAGCGTTGGCTGCACAGCCGCCCGAGCAGTAGAAGCGCGCCCAGCAGGAGCGGCACTTTTCCTTGTTCAGGACATGGTTGGCAGCGAAACGCTTTTGTATTGTCGTGTCGAAACTGCCGTCCAGGACGCTGCCCATCTTGTAGCCCTCGCGGCCTACAAACTGGTGACACGGGTATATGTCGCCCTCGGGGGTCACGGCGACGTATTCGTCGCCCGAACCGCAGCCGCTCAGACGCTTGCGGATGCAGGGGCCGCCCTCCAGATCCACGTTGAAGTGGAAGAAGTTGATGAAGTGGCCCGCCGCGCGGCGGCGTATGTACTCCTGTCCCAGCTCCTCGTACTGCTCCTTCAGCATCGGCAGCTGGTCGGGACGCAGCGCGTAGGGCGAGTCGGGAGTCAATACTACCGGCTCAACCGAAATCTGCTCAAAACCAGCGTCGTTCAGCGCAATTACATCCTTCGAAAAGTCCGGGTTCATCGCCGTATACGTGCCGCGCACATAGTATTCCTTGTCGCCGCGCATCTTCGCCATCTTTAGCGCGTTCGGCATTATTATGTCGTAGGACGGCTTGCCGTTTGCGGTGGGGCGCATGAAATCGTGCACGCTCTTGCGGCCGTCCAGCGACAGCACGATGTTCTTCATCTCGCGATTTATGAATTCCATCCTGTCGTCGTTTAGCGCCACGCAGTTGGTGGTTATGGTGAAGTTGAAATGCTTGCCGGTCTCCGCCTCGCGCTTGCGGCCGTACTCGACCAGGCGCTTTACTACGTCGAAGTTCATGAGCGGCTCGCCGCCGAAGAAGTCGACTTCGAGGTTGTGACGATTGCCCGAATGGGCGATCAGCCAGTCCAGCGCCTTTACGCCCACGTCGTAGGGCAGTAGCGTCCGGTGCTGGCCGTGATAGTCGCCGCCGTCCGCAAAACAGTACTTGCAGCGCAGGTTGCAATCGTGCGCCGCGTGCAGGCACATCGCCTTGACCGTGCCCGCAGTCTTTATCTCAAGTCCGGTGTAGTCGTAGTTGGTCAGCAGCTGACCGGCCTGCTTCATCTGGTCTATCTCGTCTATGATTTCGCGCAGATCGTTTTCGTCAAAGCGATCCTTCAGCTCGGCTACAATCGCGTCGGGTTCCATCGTCTCTATGCGGCTGAGTACCTCGTAAGCAGGCTCGTCCACCATGTGAACACTGCCCGAATCGACGTCCATTGCGATCATCGCGCCTAAAGCCTTAAATACATGCAGCATATTTTTTCCTTTCTCGCGTATGTCATTAAAATGAAAAACAGATGGTACATAGTCTAACTGAAAATCGATTTTAAGGCATACGCCTAACCGCTATGCCCGAACATAGTCCGCGCATACACATGAAAAAAGGCCTGCCGATAAACGGAGGCCTCAATTACCAAATAAACCTGGCCTTACTTGTCCTTCTGCTGGCACTTCTGGTTGGCCACGGTGCAGGAAGTCTTGCAGGCGCTCTGGCAGGAAGTCTGGCACTCGCCGCAACCGCCGTGTACGGCGCTGTTCTTAAGACACGCGGGCTGTATAGTCTGAATATGCTTCATGATCTTATCTCCTCTCGATATATCGCGGACATAATCCGCATTTAGCTAAATTCTGAATTGCGCCCGGACAATAATGCCCGGGCGACATATGGTGCCGATGGCCGGGGTCGAACCGGCACGCTGTCGCCAGCGACGGATTTTGAGTCCGTTACGTCTGCCAATTCCATCACATCGGCGCGAGCTCACAGCATGTGCTAATGAACTTTGCCTATGTATTATAGCAAACATTCGCCCCGATTGCAAGTTTATTTTTAGAAACGCTTAGAAATTTTAGCTAAAGGCACAGTCAGCGGACAATGAATGCCGGTATGAACACGTGCCCGCGCTAGCCGCGGGCGGCTTAATCGGTCTGGGCGGCGGCAGATTCATGAACGAGCGGCTTCGGCAGCCTGCAGCATAAGCGTAATTCTGATCGGCATCGCGGGCGCGGCGGCGTTTCTGCCGATTTAATTGCAAAATCACTAAGCGCCTTTACACAAGTCATGTATAATATAATCGTATAGAAATCATTATCGGAGGAAACTGCGTATGAGATGCGTGGTGCAGAGGTGCTCGCGCGCGAGCGTAAGCGTAAACGGCGAGACGGTGGGACAGATAGGCCGCGGCTTCATGGTGCTGTGCGGCGTGGCCGAGGGCGATACCGACGCGGATATGGAATACTGCCGCGCCAAGATCGCGGGATTGCGCGTGTTTGAGGATGCGGATGAAAAGATGAACCTGTCGCTAAAGGACGTGGGCGGCGAAATACTGCTGGTAAGTCAGTTTACGCTGCTGGGCGATGCGCGCCACGGCCGCAGACCCAGCTTCTCCGGTGCAGCCGCACCCGACGAGGCCGACAAGCTGTACGAAAAGCTGGTGAGTGCACTGCGCGATGACGGCTTTAAGGTTGAAACCGGCCGATTCCGCACGCATATGATGGTGGAGCTGGTCAACGACGGCCCGGTCACGATACTGCTCGACTCGAAGAAAGGGTTTTGACATGCAGGTCATAATACAGACGATAGTCACTAACTCCATGGCCGAAAACGCGCATGTGGTGTGCGTAAAGGACACGCGCGAGGCGTTCGTGGCCGACCCCGGCGGTGCGGCGGACGAGATAATCGAGGCGTGCGAGGCACAGGGCTGCCGCCTGACTGACATACTGCTGACGCACGGCCACTTCGACCATATTCAGGCTGTGGCCGAGCTGCATAGGCGCACCGGCGCGCACATACGCATACACCCGCGCGACGCGGCGATGCTGACGGATGTTCAGCTCTCGCTGGGTCGTCCGGGCATAGAGCAGGCGCAGGTTGAGGCGGACTGTCCGCTGGACGTGCTGGAAAGCGCGCATATGAATATATGCGGACTGGACGTGGAGGTAATCTACACGCCCGGCCATACCGCGGGTTCGGTGAGCTACTACCTGCCCGAGCAGAAGGTGCTGATTTCGGGCGACACGATGTTTTATGAGGCGTTCGGGCGCACAGATTTTCCGGGCGGCTCGGCAATGCAGCTCAGGCGCTCGCTCAGAAAGCTGTACACGCTGCCGGGCGAGACGCGCGTGCTGCCCGGTCATGGCCCCGAAACTACTATTGAGCATGAGGTAAGCGGCCGATGATACTTGTTACTCAACTTCCCGAATTTTTTAATGACATATGCGAGGTAATACGGCTGTTCATTGCCGCGCCCGAAATCAGAATGCCGGGCGACCCCAACGAACAGGAGGCGCGCGACGGCCGTGTAATCGAGCATACCCACGAGGAGAAGGACGGAATCTGGCGCGAGACTTTTATATATGAAGGTGCAACCCGCACCGGCGAAATGGCTGTACCCGACGGCGGCGCGCTGGAATACAAAAAGCAGCTGAAACGCCTGATAAAGCATACGCTGTACGAGCTGCTGCGCGACCATCTGGGCGTAAGGCCGCCGTGGGGGTCGCTGACGGGCATACGCCCTACGCGCCTGATATACGAGGCGATGGAACGCGGCATGGACGAACGGAGCGCAATGGACTGGCTGGAAAACACGTTCGACGTAAGCGCGCGCAAGGCCTCGCTGCTCAGGGACATAGTGGATGTGCAGCGCCCGCTGATAAACCACCCTATGAACGAATTCGACCTGTACATAGGCATACCGTTCTGCACGACGCGCTGTTCGTACTGTTCGTTTGCGTCGGACGAGCTGGGGCGGGGCGCGCTGGTGGAGCCGTACATCGAGGCATTGCTGCGTGAAATCGAACTGACCGGCCGTATGATGCGCGAGCGCGGATTCAAGGTGCGCGCGTCGTACATGGGCGGCGGCACGCCCACCGCGCTGAACGCAAAGCAGCTGGAGCGGGTAATCGCGGCGGCACAGCGCGAGTTCCCGGAATCGATAGAATGGACGTGCGAGGCGGGCCGCCCC
>OLNE01002852.1_pt1 | contig 10331 bp, 7 predicted proteins | sample 1672431 | NCBI WGS metagenome assembly OLNE01 (sample SAMEA3136685, study PRJEB25190) | human gut metagenome | reverse complement strand
GAGTAATGTTATCTTACATCAGTTTGAAGGTTTACACAAACTTTGGGACACTCCTGCTGTAGGATTTAATATTAGTAAATCATTAATAGTTATACTTTGGGGAATAACATTTTATTTCTTACCGAATTATGAGATATTGAGATTTCTGTTAAATCCAATTCGCTATGATAAATTTGCATCAATGAAAGAAGAAAATTCTTCTTCAACAGATCTTTTGACTATATTAAGTGTCATTTTTATAATTTTTTTTGGATTGAATAATTATTCTATATTTCATTTAGTAGTAAGTATGTTTGTTGTTGTAATAATTGCAATTCTTTTAACAAAATATTTGCATAACAAAATTCCTAACAGCCATGTGAGGAATAGTAGATTATTTATTGGACTGTATTATGGTTTCTGCATTTATCCTATAGTATTTTTACATAGTCTGATATAAAAATATCGGATTATTTTATGTTAAGGCATTAATAATTTAGAAATACAGAGGTGAATAAGAGTAATGTGATATAAATAATACTATAGTAAAGAGAATTTTCCGATGGTGTTACGATAACTTATGAAATATAATTAGCTAAATCGAGTTGTTGTGATTAATGAATCAGAAGGTGATAAGGCCAAAACAACTACAAGAGGATTATTAAGTGTTAAACCAAAAGGCATTATTGTCATCATAATATATAAATTAGAATATGCACTGAAATAAAAGATAAAATTATTTCAGTGTGACTACTCTATTATACATAGGAAAAACTATAGTGGTTCAGTTGTCAAGACAAAAATCTAAGACTTTTATAATGAACTGATAGGTTGATAAGTTACTGTATCTGCAGAAGAGTAAGTAGGATAAACTTATTTCCTTTACAGATGTTAAGCGACATATGACATTAGTATTGCAGGATAATAACATTCCGCTGGTGTGCGATAATCCAATGTAGAATGATATCTTTCAAAGTTGTGATTTTCCCGTTGATTAGTTCCGTTCAGAGGAGTATTTTTCCCCGTTAATTAGTTCCTTTCGTGGTTTTGATTAGTTCCTTTCGCGAAATTTGATTAGTTCCGTTCGGAGGATAGCAAATTTAACATTTAGTTCCCAATTCGGGATATAGGAGGAAACAATGTATAAATCAAAACGCAGCCTCAAAGTATACGAGGCGCCACTTAGTTTAAATAGTAAGCAACAGATTCCAAAAATTCAACTTCAAGGGCAGTGGCTCGAAGCGCTTGGATATCATGTGGGTGATAAGATTGATGTTCAGTCTACTAATGACACGATCATCATCAATAAAGTGAAGACTAAATAAAACAAACAAGCGTCGGCTTATAAAGCTGGCGCTTTTATGTATGTGTTATTCAATTAGCACAATCTGTAGGGCATCTTCTTCATGTGGACTACCAGAAAAAAAAGTGTGTTTAAATGCTGTATGTAATTTTTTTAGGACTCTGAATTCTGACATATTATATATAAGCAAACGATGATGTGGTGAATAAATGTTGACGGCCAATTTGTTGCCATATGGTAATAAAGAAAGCCGTCACATTAAAACGACAATATTCACACGAACGTATCAATTTTAACGGATATGTGGTATAATATACAACGTGTTACTTGCTCATTTTGGAATATGGAGGTCAAAGATGGCTGTATCATATAAGAAATTATTTAAGTTAATGATAGATAGAAATCTTAAGAAGAAAGATCTTAAGAAGATGACAGGACTCAGCTATACGACAATTGCGAAATTAGAAAAAAGTGAAACTGTTAGATCTGATGTCTTGGATAAAATTTGCTGTGGGCTCGGTTGTCAGTTGAATGATATCGCGGAGATCATACCAAATCAAAATAAAGAACAGGAGTAAATAAATATGTGGTGTAGGTCATGTGGAATAGAGACAAATGAATATAAATGTCCAGTATGTGGCAAAAAAACGGAAGAAGAGATTCCTGTTGAAATTTATTGGTGTGATTCTTGTAAAACACCAATAATCAAACAGATATCTGATTCTTACAAAGATAAATGTCCTTGTTGTGGAAGAAAAACAAAGTATATGGCAAAAGATATTAGACCAGTATTTCCCGAAGAACGCCTTTTAATGGAGCTTCTTATGGGAAAAGCCCCAAATACATATGCAGACGCGTCTGTTTGGGCAACAGGAAGTCGTTATTACATTGATGGTACAGTGAAGGTTTTATCAAAAAAAGACTTTGAAAAGGCCGATATAGAGCAGATTGCCAAAGACGTGGTTAAATATAAGGAATTACTTACATACGATAGTTTTGAATTGTATACTGAGAGATTTATCAATGCAAATAGAGACAGATTTAATTACCTCGTAGATGAAGCTTCCATGTTTGTAAAAGAAACAGCTTCGCGATTCAAAGAAGAAAATCTTATTATTTCATTTTCTGGAGGTAAGGATTCGACAGTTACAGCGGATGTTGTTACAAAAGCACTTGCAGATCCAAGTTTGGTACACATTTTCGGAAATACAACATTGGAGTTTCCGACTACAATTGATTATGCAGAAAGATTCCGCAAGGAGCATCCGCGTGCAATTTTTCAAATTGCAAAAAATAACGAACAAAATTTTCTCAACATGGCTGATACGATTGGTCCACCAGCCCGTATGATGCGTTGGTGTTGTTCAATGTTTAAAACAGGTCCAATTACAAGAGTGTTAAATAACAGGTATAGAAATCAACAGGTTTTAACTTTTTATGGCATCCGTAAGGCAGAATCCGTGTCTCGTAGTAAGTATAATCGTGTAGAAGATAGTTCAGAATCTGTGAAGATTAACAAACAAACGGTTGCTTCGCCAATTTTCTTTTGGATGGATATTGATATCTGGTTATATATTCTAACTACGGGGATTGATTTTAACGATGCTTATCGTTATGGCTATGAGCGTGTTGGATGTTGGCTGTGTCCGAATAATAACAATAGAGATATTTTCCTTACAAACATCTATATGCCAGAACGTGCTAAGGAGTGGAGGGATTTTCTGATTGGATTTGCAAAAAAGATTGGGAAGCCTGATCCCGAAGAATACATTGATAGTGGAGCATGGAAAGCTCGTCAAGGTGGTAACGGACTTCCGGCTGCAAAGGATGTAAAGATTCGATTTACTAACTGTACATCTGAAGAACATGCTAAAATTTACAAATTGTCACGCCCGTTTGATGATGAACTGGTAGGCATGTTTGTTCCTTTTGGAAAACTTGCGCCTGAAATGGGAAGAAAGCTCCTTCATGAAGTGATTATATTGGATACTAGGACGAATGTACCAATTATTTCGATTCAACCATTCAACCAGGATGGTTATGATTATGCAGTGAAAATACGTACAATGAATGTTGCGAATCATGAAAATTTGCAACGTAAAGCGGGCTATCAGGTGCGCAAGTTTAACGCCTGCCATAAATGCCTGAAGTGCGAATCAGTTTGTAAAGCTGGTGCTATTTCAATTGTAGGTGATTATTATTACATTAACCCAGACAAATGTGTTCACTGCGGCATGTGTGTGGATCAAAAGATTCTTTGCGGTGGTTGCATGATGGATAAATACTTAAGAACAAAAGAGTGATAACTGGAGGATGATTATATGGCAATGAAGTTTCGTGCTCATGAGACGTTCTTTATCAGAAAAAGATGGCTGAGCAAAGGCATGAAAGCAGTAAAAAACGAACCAACAGCGTTTATTTCTAAGGAAAAAAATCCGATGGATACGTTAGGAATTGGCTCAAATATGGTTAAATCTCTGAGATATTGGCTGCAAGCAGTTGGTATCACGGAAGAACCGAACTTCGGGAAAAGAGTGCAAACATTTACTCCGCTCGGAGAGAAGATTTACGAACATGATAGGTACATTGAAGAACTTGGTACATTGTATCTATTACAGTATCGATTGGCTTCACAAGAAGAACTGGCAGCATCATGGTATTATTTCTACAACGTATTCAATATGACTGAGTTTAACAGAAATGATTTTGTTGCTGGATTAAACGGCTACGTAATTGATGCAAACGGCAAAAGCGCAGCAATGCGTTCGCTTACAGATGATTTTAATTGCATCATTGGGACATATGTTCCCAGATACAAAACAGATCCAGGAAAGGTATCACCAGAAAACAATATCGATTGTCCATTTGGAGAACTTGGACTGGTTGACATCGTCGACAAAAATAGAAAGGTCTACAGAAAAGTTTCTCCATCGGCAGAAAGTATTGATCCGTGGGTTATTTTAGCTGTCTTGATGGACCAAGCAGCAGGAGCTACAGAAGTAGGTCTTAATGAGCTTCTTACAGCACCGAAAAATATTGGGAAAGTATTTAATCTGGATACTATTACCATGATTGATGCGCTCCGTGAGGCCGAAAAAACTGGTGCAGTTAAAATTATTCGTACAGCTGGTCTTGATGTTGTACGCATTGATAAGTCTTACACGTTTAATGAGTGTGTAGAAAAATATTACGAGAATATCGAGAAAGGAAGAGAGTAAAGCATGACAAATATGATTTCAGTAGCTACTGGATTTCAAAGTTCAGTCAACATTGCATACGACATGAATGATGACGGAAAGCTTAAAAACTATATTCCAACAAAATCAGCGTTGTCATTACTTGAAGATGTTCTACTTAGCACGTCTCAGAATTCTACAGATAGGGCCAGAATTCTGATTGGGGCTTATGGAAAGGGAAAGAGTCATATTGTTCTTATGATTCTTTCAATCCTTATGAAAAAAGATCCAGAACTCTTTGAGAAAATGATGCCTGTTATTAGTTCGGAAAAACCTGAACTCTATCAGTTGATTCAGAATTATTATCATGGTAGTAATAAAATTCTTCCAGTTGTTATCTCTGGAAGCAGCAATTCTCTTGCTCAAGCTTTTTTACTCGCATTGGAGAGAACTCTTGCTGAAAACGAATTGACAGACATTATGCCGGAGACTAACTATCAGGCAGCTATTAACACGATCGTTAAATGGAAGAGCAATTTTCCAGAGACATATAATTGTTTTAAAACATTGATTGACGGTCAAGCAAATAAATTTATTGAACGTCTTCATGATTTTGACCCTTCCGCATATGCAGAATTCGAGAAACTTTATCCTTCACTGACAGCTGGTAGCCACTTTAACCCTTTTGTAGGTTTTGACGTTGCTGAACTCTATGAAGAAGTTGTTAAAGCACTTAAACCTAAGGGATATACAGGCATCTACGTAATTTATGATGAATTTAGCAAATACCTTGAGAATCACATTTCTGATGCAACAAAGAGCGATACAAAGATGCTTCAGGACTTTGCAGAAAAATGCGGACGCTCTGGAAAATCGCAACTTCATCTGATGCTCATTTCACACAAGGAAATTACAAGTTATATTGAAAGAGCATCAAAGGCTATGGTCGATGGTTGGAGAGGGGTATCCGAAAGATTCCGTCATATCTATCTCAACAATAATTTTACACAGACATATGAGATTATTGCCGCAGCGATTGAAAAAAATGAGAAAAAATGGAACAAATTCAAAAAAGAATACTCTACTTCATTCGAAGCAATGAAGACACTTTATGAGCAGCATCCACTGTTCTCTGATTTTTATGAAGAAGGAATTGACAAGGTTATTTATGATTGCTACCCATTGCATCCAGTGTCAACGTTTGTTCTCCCGCGACTTTCTGAACGTGTGGCGCAGAATGAAAGAACATTGTTCACATTTATTTCAGCAAAAGGTGATTCAACATTATCTTCTTTCCTCAGCCAACATGCGGATGAAGCATTTGCTCTCGCAACGCCAGATTTAATTTATGATTATTTCGAACCACTGCTAAAACAGGAAGTATACGCTGGAAACCTTCATAAATATTATGTGCTTACTTCATCAATTCTTAGAAAGATTGATGACAATAGTCTTGAAGCAAAGATTGTTAAAACGCTTACACTGATTTATATTCTGGAGCATTTTGAGAAGCTTAAACCGACTCTTGATGAGTTGACAGGTATTTACAGCTATTATGGAACAGATGCTGTAAACGATGCTGTTAAACGTCTTGTAGAGGATAAATATGTAGTGTATCTAAAAAGGAGCAATAATTATCTCCGTTTGAAGGAGACTTCAGGGGTTGATGTACATACAGAAATTATCAACATGATTGGCAAGCGGGCTCCGAAACTCGATATTAAAAACGTACTTAATGAATCAAACTTTGATCATTACTTATATCCTTCTCGTTATAACGACGAGAAAGAAATGACGAGATATTTTGATTTCCGATTTATAGATGTTTCTGAAGTGCGTGAGGATACCAACTGGGTATTGAAACGCGAGGATATCAATGCAGATGGCGTTATTTTTGCAGTTGTTCCTAATGCTGAGACAAATATCACTAACCTTAAAAAAACTCTTAAAAAGGCTTCTGAGAACTGTTTAGACTGTGTTTTTGTTCTTCCGGATAAGTATACCGACATTCGTGATTCTGTTGCAGAATTTGACGCTGTAGAAGCTCTGATGCAGACTGTGTCTGATGATCCGATTCTCTTTGAAGACTATGAAGTAGTCTATGAAGATATGAGAGATGTATTGAGAGGATTTATAAGTGGATATACAAGACCAGAAAAACATTGCTCTACATACATTTTTAATGGAGATGTAAAAAAAGTAGCAAGAAAATCTGATCTTACAAACCTGCTTTCAGATATTTGTGATAACATCTATGGATTAACTCCTGTAATTAACAATGAAGTAATCAATAAAGAAGAAATTACTACGGTAACTAGGAATAGTAGAGCAAAATTGATTGCTGGTATCCTTCGTACCGAGCTTGAGCCGAATCTTGGGCTTAGCGGTACTGGACAGGAAGTCTCAATTATGAGAAGTACACTCATTAACACAGGAGTTCTTGAAGCAGCAGATACCAACGGAATCCACATCAATTTGAAACCTAATAATAATCTGCTTGCTGGGGCACTTAAAGTTATGGAGTCTTTTGTAACAAATTCCAGAAAGGCAGACAGTTTAAGTTTTGCTCAACTATACAAAGAGCTTTCTGGCTCAGAGATGCATATTGGCATGAGAAAAGGGCTTATTCCAATCTATCTTGCCGCTGTGTTACATGAATATAAAAAAGAAGTTGTAATTAGTGACCGTTTCGGGCAGGTTCCTATGAATGCCGATACAATGGAACAGCTTAATGCTGAACCAGAAATGTTTACGTTGGCTTATATCGATTGGAATTCGGACAAAGAAGTATATATTTCATCTCTTGAAGATATGTTTGGAGAATATGGCGTTGAAGATGCAAATGTAGCACCATATGAACGTGTAATGGCATCAATGAAACGTTGGTACATGGATCTACCGAAATATTCAAAAAATACAAAGACTATCAACGGGAAAAAAATCAACAAGGAAGACCGCGCATTTCTTCAAGAGATGCGTAAAAACGCAGGAAGTTATGACCTCGTATTCCGTGTTCTTCCCAAAATTTATGGAGTTGACAAAGTTGATAAAACCCTTGCTGACAAGATTTATACCACAAAAGAACATTACGACGGGGCTCTTGGCTATTTAAAGGGTGAACTCGTAAAGATGATGCGAGAATTATTCTGTACTCTTGACGCATCTGAGTGTAAGAAGATGTCTCTTTCATCTATTATTCGTGATTGGTGTGAAAAACTTGATGAAGCTGTGTTTGAACAGTTATTTACGGATGGAACTGAAAGATGTTTAACGGTATTTAAAGCTGTTACAAATGATGAAGATTCCTTTATTACCAAGGTCGCTAAAATGGCCACAGATCTTCGTATTGAGGACTGGGATGAGGATGTTGTTATTATGTTTGAAAGAAACATGAAACAGTATAGAGAGACCGCTGAATCATTCCATCACACAGAAGAAGTTGTAGGAAAAGAAGCAAAGACAGAGGGGTATGAACTTACATACCAGACCGCAGATGGAAAAGCTGTAAGAAAAAGATTTGAAAAGGTAGAAGAGAGCAAGAGAGGTAAACTTCTTTATAACTCGATTATTTCTCAAATTGATTCCATGGGTCAAGCTATTTCCGAGCAAGAAAAACGCCAGATTTTAATGGAAATTCTTAAAAAATTATGTTGAGAGGAGTTGTAGAAAATGGCATATTTTGATAATGCGGCAACTACATTTCCAAAACCGGAATGTGTCTATGACTTTATGGATGGTTTTTATAGAAGAAGTGGTGGAAATGCTGGACGTGGACATTACAAGCAGGCTGAGTCGGCTGGTAAGTTGATTGACGATACCAGGACTATGGTTCGGACATTATTACATTGTCCGGTTAAGCAAGTTATTTTTGAACCCACAGCAACAATTTCCTTGAATATGATTATTCAGGGAAGTATCCTATGTGGAGCTAAGAACATTTATATTTCGCCGTTTGAGCATAATGCTGTAACACGAACCCTGCACCATTTTGAAAAAAGGGGTGACATAAATGTCATCCAGTTGTCGATGGATTGCAATAATTTAACATATAATATGGACAAAATTCGATATCAGTTTGATGAAACAAAGCCTGATTTAGTCATTGTCTCGCATGCAAGTAATGCGTTTGGGGTCATTGCTCCAATTGAACAGATTTTTGCTATAGCAAAAGAATATAATGCACGCACGCTGGCTGACATGTCTCAGACCGCTGGTCTTATAGACGTTAATGTTGGCCTTGAAACGTTTGATTATGCAGTATTTGCTGGCCATAAAACGTTGTATGGGCCTACTGGTATTTCTGGATTTGTAATGAATCCAGCAGCAGATTTTCCGGCAGTATTGTTTGGTGGAACTGGATTTGATTCTGCTAATCAAGATATGCCGGAATCTCTTCCACAGAAATATGAATGTGGAACATTGAATATTGCTGGTATTGCCGGGTTACATGCTGCGCTTGAATGGCTTTTAAAAACTGGTGTTGATAATATTTGGAAAGTAGAACAAGAACATAGAAAGAGGCTTCTTGAAATTCTTAATAATTATGATTTCATTCATACGATTGGAGCTAGTCACAGTATTCCATATGTAGGTATTGTTTCGTGTTTGATGGATGGTATTAGCAGTGACTCTGCTGGAAATATATTCAATGAACGTGGCATTTCTGTACGTACCGGACTAGAATGTGCTCCGATTGCACATCAGTATATGGGTACTTATCCTGCTGGAACGATTAGGTTTAGTATTAGTTATTTTACTACAGAAGAAGACTTCGAAGAGCTTATTGCGGCGCTAGATGATATCGAAGAAAGTATGTAACTAGGAGGGAAATCTTATGGAATTTAAGGATCTGAATATTAAAAATAGATATCGCTCCGCAGATACTTCAAATATCGGCCGCGATTTTATTGAAAAAGTATTAAAACATAGTGTTTCATATAAGCGTGCAGTGGGCTTTTTCTCGTCTTCATCGTTAATCTACACTTCCAGAGGACTCTTACAGGTGGCGGATCATTATGATCCCGCTACAGAGGAATCCGTTATTAAATTCATCGTGTCACCGAGATTAACAAAAGAAGATATTGAAGCTATCCGACAGGGCTATAAAACAAAGCGAGAAGTTATTGAATCATCAATGCTTGCAGAAATGAAACAACCGGAAGACGATTTTGGAAAAGAAAGGTTGAATATACTTTGCCATTTAATCGCATCCGGAGCAATGGAGATTAAGGTTGCTGTAACGGAATATTCCGAATCTGATATGGGAATGTATCATGAGAAAATTGGGGTGATGACCGATTCTCATGGAAACATGATTGCTTTTGATGGTTCGTTAAATGAGTCAGCAAATGCCTTCTCTCAGAATTTCGAATCAATTACGATATATAAAACTTGGGAAGAATCAAGAACGTATGCGGCCGAAATAGAAAATGATTTTGATGAGCTCTGGGCCAACATGACCAATAATATTGAAATTTACGAATTTCCAGCTGCTGTTAAAGATAAATTGTTCCAATATGAACGTGAAACGTTTAATCGAAATATCGAAAAGGATGAAGAAGACTTTAAAAATAGAGCAAGTATTGATCTTCCAAGGATTGACAAAGCTTTATTGCCTACATTTCCGTATGAATACCTAAGTGTTTCTTTGACTTCAATTCATTGGCCACAGCATTCGGAATGTTTCCGATACCAAGCTGAATGGTCGAACCGTCTTCCACAAGAGAAGCGACATATTTGCCAATGGCAGCATCCACTTCTGTATACGGCGCCAGCTTGCTTGCCGGAATCGGTCTGTCAGATTCCACCAACGCATCAACTTCTGAAATATGAACCATTGTATCACCAAATGTTCTCGGAAAATTCGGATTGAC
>OLNE01002848.1_pt1 | contig 10338 bp, 10 predicted proteins | sample 1672431 | NCBI WGS metagenome assembly OLNE01 (sample SAMEA3136685, study PRJEB25190) | human gut metagenome | reverse complement strand
TTTCCAGCCTCCGGGCGATATACCCGGCGCATGGCATCATCTAGCTTTTCCTCTATATCCAGAGAATGAACCGGCACGTGATTGAACGTGTACACCACCGGATTACTCTTTCGAAAATATCCATCCGAATCATCAGCCAGCGTCCGATAGGCACTGATAAGAAAGTTTTTATCGATATAATTTCCCATATCCAGGCAGTTGTCAGCCAGTTTCACCAGTTTACAGAAATTCTCAATAAACACATAATCTCCAAGTGCCAGATCCTTCTTCAGCTCCCCTCCTAAAATCCTGTCGATATCGATCGTTTCATGATGAGGATTGCGAATTACCATAGAAGCCTTGATCATATCCAGTTTATTCACTTCTTTTACGGCAGATTTCAAAAGCCGATCCCGACCGAGAAGCTCTGCCAGTTCTTTTTTCATACTGTAAAGCTTTTCCTGCATATAACTTCTTCTCCTGTTACTTTAAGAATCCGATCCGACCTACAGAACCGGGATACTTATACATTTCAACATCTTCGAACTCCTGCTCCGTCTCTCGCAGTGCAGGCATTTTAGCCTTGATCTTCTCATACGGCATCGTAGGCATAAACACGATATCGTATTTATGCTGGAATGTCAGCTGTAAAAAATCCAGGATCTCATCGTCACTGAATCCCTCTTGCAGACTGACAGCCAGACGGATATGCAGCTTCTTTCCCACCGCCTTGTTGATCCCGTCAATGACAGGGTGCAGCTCCAGTCCGTCATGGGATTTCTGGTATCGGGTATAGTTCAATGTGTTCACGTTGACGGTAACATCTGTAACGCCCGACTCCACCAGTTCTTCGACTTTTTCGGCCAGATCCTGACCATCCGTTACATATATATTTTTATTATTATCCATCGCTTCGACCAAATCTTTCTTAATTATTCATATACAATTTATTGTACCTAAAAAATCTGAGCTAGTCAATGATACTTGTTTGTGATACACTATATTTATGAAAATTTTAGTAATCGGTGACACACATGGACAACTGAATAAAATACGGGAAATCTTCCCGAAACTGACCAATCTGGATCTTATTGCGCATACAGGAGATTACCTGGAGGACGGGCGTGCGCTGGAACGGGAATTCGGCATTCCTGTCGTAGCAGTCAAGGGCAACTGTGACGGCAGCTACAGTGCAGACGACTTCGAGATCATCGAGACCGACTACGGACGGATCCTACTGACCCATGGTCATATGCAGCACGTCAACTACCGTCTGGACAATCTGTATTACAAAGCGATGGAGGAAAATTGCAAGGCCGTTTTCTTCGGCCATACTCACAAAGCACTGGTCACGGAGGAAGACGGCATCTACCTGGTCAACCCCGGCAGCCTCTCGCAGCCAAGGGATGACAGCGATGGATCCTATGCTATCGTCCGCACCTCACCGGACAGTTTCGAGGCGTCCATCGTCTATTATTCCACCATTATGGGCAGCGGCAATAAAAACAGGCCGAGGGCAGGTTATATCCGCAGCATCCTCAACTACAGCGACAGATTCTAGCATGCATTTCTACCCTGCATAGATCTTTGCAGAAGGCTCAATGCGATTCTATAAAAACGTAAAAAACGGACAGCACCTGTCGCTTATCGACAATGGTCGCTGTCCGTTTTATCTTCTTATGGATCTTTTACACCATCCAGGTCTTGATGATCACGATAATAAACGCGATTACATATAATGCTGTCACAAACAGCAGCAGGATCTTGATGATCTCTGTGATCTTGATCAATCTGTCACCATAGCGAAGACGTTCCCGACTATTCTTTTTTACACTTCTGCCTACCAGAATCAAAAGTACGATCCCGAATATCAGACCTAAAATAAGTATTAACATTATAGATACAACCTTTCGACGTTATTCTTTCTTACCTGTACCTTCTGTACCTGTTCATCATATCAAAAAAATGTGTTGATTTCCAGAAAAAAATCAAATTTATTTCTGATCCAGGATTTCAGATCAGTCCAGAGCCTTGTATTCCAGCTTCGTATCATTCTGTTTCAGTCGGATCGCTTTCAGGAATGCCCACGCTGTATCCATACATGTCATAACAGAAATACCACGTTCAATAGCTTTTCTTCTTACCGGGAAGCTGTCCGTATTTTTACGGTTTGCCACAGTCGGCAGATTGATGACCATAGCCAGCTTTTCTTCGCTGTCGGTGCTGTGATTCATGATCCACTTCTGTGCCGTATCGTAATCCATCTCCTCAGCCGGAAGATCGTGTGCCTTGAAGAAGTCCATGGTATTGTCCGTTACATACATTTTGAATCCCGCATCTATGTAGTCACTGAGTATGTCAGCAGTATACTGGTTCTGCTCGGAATCCTTCAGAGTAACGAAGATATTTCCCTCTGTCGGAATATTCATGCCTGCTCCAAGGAACCCCTTGTAAAGCGCCTTATCCAGTTCTTTATCGATACCCAGCACCTCACCCGTAGACTTCATTTCAGGTCCCAAGGCTATATCCATATCCGTCAGCTTAGCACTGGAGAATACCGGAACCTTGACTGCATATTCTTCGCTTCTCTTGTAAAGACCTGTACCGTAGTCGCTTTCCGAAAGCTTGTGTCCCAGCATAGCTGCAACGGCCAGTTTTACCATCGGCACGCGGGTTACTTTGCTGAGGATCGGTACAGTACGAGATGCACGCGGATTTACTTCGATCACATAGATCTTGTTTCCATCGTAAGCGTACTGGATGTTTACCAGCCCCACTACGTTAAGAGCCTTTGCAATACGCTTTGTATAATCTACTAAAGTTGCTTCCACATCTTCGGAGAGGGAGTAGTCCGGATATACGGAAATACTGTCGCCGGAGTGGACGCCCGCCCGCTCGATGTGTTCCATGATTCCCGGGATCAGGATGTCCTCGCCGTCCGCAATAGCATCGACTTCGATTTCCTTACCCTGGATGTACTGGTCGATGAGCACCGGATGCTCCGTAGAAAGCGATACCGCCTCCTTCAGATAACGTGTCAGTTCTGTATCGTTATACACGACCTGCATCGCACGTCCGCCAATAACATAGGAAGGACGCACTACCAGAGGATAACCCAGTCGTCTTACTGCTTCAAAAGCTTCTTCTTCGTTGGTAACGGCAAGGCCTTCCGGCACTGCGATGTGAAGAGATTCCAGTAATTCGCAGAACTTTTCACGGTCTTCTGCCAGGTCGATATTATGATATGCAGTTCCTAAAATATTGATGCTCCGGCTGTTGAGCTTTTCTGCCAGATTCAGTGAAGTCTGTCCTCCAAACTGCAGGATCACGCCGTAAGGACGCTCTCTTTTGATAACGTTCATAACGTCATCGATGTTGAGAGACTCGAAGTACAGCTTGTCAGATGTATCAAAGTCGGTACTTACGGTTTCCGGGTTGTTGTTCATGATAATAGCTTCATATCCAAGATCCTTGATAGCCCATACGCCCTGCACACAGCAGTAGTCAAATTCGATACCCTGACCGATCCGGATCGGACCGGAACCGATAACCAGGATCTTCTTTTCGTGGCTCGGCACGCTCTCATCTTCTTCGTCGTAGCAGGAGTAGTAGTACGGCGTTACCGCATCAAACTCCCCGCCACAGGTATCAACCATTTTATATACCGGATAAATGTCATTATATACACGAATGTCCTGCAAAACATCTCTGGAAATGCCGGACAGCTCGATGATATCACTGTCAGTAAAGCCGCGGTATTCTGCCTCGTAAACCATTTCCTTGGTGAGAGGCCCCTTCTGCAGCTGGTGCTCCATGTCGATGATCCCCTGGATCTTGTTAAGGAACCAGCGGTCGATCTTGAGCATCTGATACAAAGCTTCCACGTCCATCAGTTCACGGCGCATCACTTCCGCGATACAGAAGATACGTTCATCGTCGCAGGCCTTCATCTTCTCGATCAGGTCCTCGTCGTTCAGGTTGGACACAAACGGGATGTGCAGACCGTCGCACTTGATCTCGATGGAAGTCAGGGCTTTCAGCAGCGCACTCTCGAAGGTCCTGCAAATGGACATGACCTCACCGGTGGCTTTCATCTGGGTACCCAGGTGCCTTGATGCCGTCCGGAACTTGTCAAACGGCCACTTCGGGAACTTTACGACAACATAGTCGAGAACCGGCTCGAAGCAGGCACTCGTAGTCTGCGTTACATAATTGGAAAGTTCATCCAGATTGTATCCCAGCGCGATCTTAGCTGCGATCTTGGCAATAGGATATCCTGCCGCCTTCGAAGCCAGAGCCGAAGAACGGCTTACGCGAGGATTCACCTCGATTACGATATATTTTCCCGTATCCGGATCCAGTGCGAACTGCACGTTGCAGCCGCCCTTGATTCCCAGACTGCGTATTATTTTAATAGATGCGTCACGGAGCATCTGATATTCTGCATCACGCAGCGTCTGCGTCGGAGCTACGACGATACTGTCACCTGTATGTACGCCTACCGGATCCAGGTTTTCCATGCTGCAGATGATGATGCAGTTGTCTCTGCCGTCGCGGATCACTTCGTACTCGATTTCCTTCCATCCTGCTACAGATTTTTCCAGCAGGATCTGTCCGATAGCACTGTTCTCCATGCCTTTATAGCAAAGCATCTCCAGCTGTTCCATGTTTTCTGCGATACCGCCGCCTGTGCCGCCCAGTGTATATGCCGGACGAATGATCACAGGAAAGCCTTCTTCCTTGACGAAGTCGTAGCATTCTTCCATAGACGTTGCGATGATGCTGCTCGGGATCGGCTCGCCGATCTCCTGCATCAGCTTCTTGAATTCTTCCCGGTCTTCCGCCTTTTTGATGCTTTCCCGGTTAACGCCCAGAAGCTCTGTGCCGTATTTTTTCAGAATGCCTTTGTGATCCAGCTCCATAGCCAGATTCAGACCTGTCTGTCCTCCAAATCCTGCCAGCATGCCGTCCGGACGTTCCTTGTCCAGGATCTGTTCCAGCGCTTCTTCCGTCAGCGGCTCCATATATACTTTATCCGCGATTCCTTTATCAGTCATGATGGTGGCAGGGTTGCTGTTGACCAGGATCGTTTCGATGCCTTCCTCCCGGATCGCCTTGCAGGCCTGTGTTCCGGCATAGTCAAATTCTGCTGCCTGTCCGATAACGATCGGGCCTGATCCGATGATCAGGATCTTATTCAGTGATGTTTTCTTAGGCATTTTCCCTGTCCCCCTTCATTCTGTTGATAAACTTGTCAAACAAATAAGCATTGTCATCCGGCCCCGGAGATGCTTCAGGATGGAACTGTACCGAGAAAATAGGCAGATCACGATGCTCCATACCTTCTACCGTTCCGTCGTTCAGATTCAGGTGCGTTACTTCCATCCCCTTCAGAATGATACTCTCGTGCTGTACAGCATATCCGTGGTTCTGTGAAGTGATATAGGAACGTTTGGTTTCCTTGTCATATACGCCGTGGTTTCCTCCCCGGTGTCCGTACTTCAGTTTATATGTCTTGCCGCCCAGAGCCAGCGCCAGGATCTGATGTCCCATACAGATACCGAACATCGGCACTTCACTGGTCCTTATCAGGTTGTGTACTTCCTCGATAGCTTCTTTTGCTTCCTCAGGATCTCCAGGTCCGTTGGTCAGAAAGATACCATCCGGGTTTTCCTGCAAAATTTCCGCCGCAGGTGTTCCGTACGGATACACGGTAAGTCTGCAGTTTCTCACCTGCAGGCAACGCAGAATATTGGTTTTTACACCGAAATCCAGAACAGCCACCTCATACGGCTTTTCTTCCGTCACAGCAGTTGGTTCCAGAACATACTTTTCTTTTGTAGAAGCCTCCTTCATCCAGTCACCTCTCAGCTCCCCTTTGCTGCAAAGCTCCTTCGCTTCCGCGATTGAGATGTCTTCTGTACTAATAAGGCATTTCACCGTTCCAAACTTTCTGATTTTTTTTGTGATCTGCCTTGTATCAACACCGAATACGCCAGGAACTTTCTGCTCCCTGAGCCACTGATCCAGGCTCATAACGCTGTTGCTGTTAGAAGGCATGTCACACAGATCCTTGATCACAAGCCCAAATGCATGAATCCCATCGGACTCATTATCAATATCACTGACCCCGTAATTTCCGATCAGCGGGTAGGTCATCGTAATGATCTGGCCCTTATAGGACGGGTCTGTCAAGATCTTCTGATAACCTGTCATGGATGTGTTGAAAACCAGCTCTCCCACAGCAGTTCCCCGTGCGCCGAAGCCGATTCCTTTAAACACGGTTCCATCTTCCAGATAAATCAAACCTTCCATTTCTTCGATCGTTTTTACCATAATTCTCTCCATCATCTTATTCTACACAGTGAATAAGCGACATTTCTGTCGCTTCGTTATAAATAATTATACACGAAAGCAAATGTTTATGCAAGCACTTGTTCCGCATTTTCTATCATTGATCTGAGGGATCCTGCTCGCTGTTCTGATGCTCTTTTGTCGTGTCCACATTCATGTAAACTGACGCACCCGACGCCACCAGCTTCCCTGTCTGTTCACTGTACGCTTCGCAGGTCAACTGGGTGATCCGCCGTCCCGTGGCAACAGCCTTTGCAGTAACCAGCATCCTGTCTCCCACTTTAACAGGCCGAATAAACTTGACGTCCAGACTGATAGTCGGCGCATAGTTTTTGCCCGCAAAAAAACGGGCCAATGCAGCAATCGTAATATCGAATGCCGTGCATATGATCCCGCCGTGAAGATGTCCTGCCCGATTTGCCTGCCATGGCTGAACGGGGAAAGCAAAGGTAATGGTTTTATCAGCAAAGCAACAGCCGGCATCATCCGCCTGCATCATGCCATGATCAAATCCTTTTGCTGTATGTTGTTTTCCTGCAGCGTTTTGGCCACATGAGCTTCCAGCTTTTGCTGTCCGCCGGATGTCCGATCTGTCATACGCCGTACCTCCCCTTTGTATATAATACTACAAATCCATCAAACAATCAAATCTAAAAATGAGATGAGACACAAAATCCCACCTCATTTTTTGATCCTTATTTATCTGCGTAGATGATCCTGCCTTCTCGTCTCTCCTTTGGCTCAGGAAGTTCACAGTCAGCATATCCGAGAGCCAGTGCTCCGACACCTGCAAAGTTTTCCGGGATACCCCAGTTCTTCATGAGCTCCTTGCCTTCTTCTGTTTCGAACATCTGACGTTCTCTGTGGATCCATCTGGAAGCCAGACCGATGGAATGAGCTGCAAGCATCATGGTATCCAGCACGCAACTCGCATCCTCGATGTATGTGGTTCTGTCCGTTGGAGCCAGTACCAGAATGACTGTAGGTGCATCGTAGTACGGATTGCTGGTAGCGTTCATGACCGCCGCATTCATACGAACGATCTGAGCCATAGTATCCTTGTCCTGCACCACTACCATGACCGGACTCTGCATTCCCATGCCGGACGGTGCATACAGTCCAGCATCGAGAACCGTCTGCAGTTCTTCGTCCGTGATCTGCTGATCCTTGTACTGTTTGATAGATCTTCTCGTGATTATATTCTGGATTACTTCGTTTGTCATTTGAATCTCTCCCTTCCGTTTTTTACCGTTCTTATTTTACTCTTTTTCAGGTAAAATTGTCAAACCTATCTATGTGTTTTTCCTGTGAACTGCATCCTTATCCACGCTGAGATGACTGGCGCTGACCGGCTTTACGAGCAGCACGATGAGAAGCGTTCCCGCAGTGGAAACAAGTGTCCCTGTCAGCAGGAGCATCTTCGAGCTACAAAGGTCCAGAATCATGCCTCCTGCGACGCTTCCGATAATATTTCCCAGGGTGATGGCTACCGTAAACATGGCCTGTCCACGTAAAGCTTCCCCCTTATCCATGATGGCATCGATAAAACTGACCATAGCAGGGAACAGCAGCCCATACCCGATGATCTGGCAGAGCTGCGCCAGATAAAACACCACCATAGAATCAGCCAGGTACATCACGAAGATTTTGATGGTAAAAAACACAGCTGACAGCCTCAGCAAAAAAACATAGGAAAAGCGCATTTTCAACTTATGAAATGCGATCATCGCCGGCATTTCACAAACGCAGAGGAGCAAGATCACAACGCCCATATCGCTGGTATCCCCACCGATACCCTGTACGATCTGAAGCGTAAAATTTTCCTGTATCACATTGCCGAAAAACAAAGCGATAATGCCAAGGCTCATAAATGCAAAAATCCGGTTGCGCCGCATAAACTCCAGCATTCCGATAGACTGCCGCGCCGGATTCTTTGCAGGATTAAAATTCTTCGGAATATCCTTATGGCTCGACATAGTCTTCTTGTAATGATGCCCGGTAGCGAAGATCACCAGCGTCAGAAGGACCAGATTTACCAGTGCCAGATACAGGACGATCTCCGGCTGGAACCAGACAACCAGATAGCCCAGCACGAAGCTGATACCGCCAGCCGCCAAGGATCCCATGCTCCGTCCCACGCCGTAATTGACCTGCAGGCCCGTCTCCTCCAGCTTGAAACTGAGAGCATTGACGAAGGGATGCATGGCGGTATGCAGGATGATCACGCCTACATAAGCGATGGTCAGCGCTGCGGATTTTTCACCGATCAAGAGTACCGCAAATACGCCAGCCGCCAAAAGCAAAGTCAGTATCTTGATCATTCCGATGCTGTCCAAGCGGGAAGACCGATCCGTCACATGGGTGATCACCGTCTGCAGAAGGATGGCCAGCACACTGCCCACCGCGATGATCGTCCCGATGGACGCATTGGTGTAGTCTTTTTCCAGCAGCAGCACAGAAACAAAGGATCCTGCTACCGTGTACAGCATCCAGTAGATAGCCTGAACTAGTGCGAAATCAATATTTAAAAGTCGTTTCATTAATTTCTCTCCTGCTATAACTACAATATGCTACTGTCGGTACTTGATCAACAGCAGCATATCGCAGTTTACTATTTCTTTTTTCTTTCATGAAAAACAAATTGCTGAGTTATGGTATGGGGTCTCCTCGCCTGCTACCCGCTCCCGACAGATTCACAGCGTTCGCCGCTTCACCGGGATCTGGATGTGAGTCACCAGTTCCTCATCGATTTTCGTATCGATGGTATCCACGAGAAAAATCTCGTAGATGTCCCCTGTGATTTCAAGATTATTCGCTTCAACATACTTGAGAAGCCGCTGGTAACTTTCCTCCATGTGCTCCAGGCTGCCACCGTGATACAGGCAAGCATACGATCCGCCCGGCACCTTTTTCGCTTTATTGCTCTGCGATTCTCCCACCAGCATATTCCCTGCCGCACGCGGTCTGTCAAATCGTCCAGAAAGAATATCTCCTTTCGCCTTAACACAGATCGATGGACCCATACTCCAGAAATCTTCCTGACCGAGCTCCTCTAAAACATCACTTAGAAGCATATCATAGGATTTTCCTTTAGAAAAGTCAGCCGAAACATTCTGCTCTTTGATCCGTGATTTTCGTTTCACACTCTCTCCATGTGATAAAATCGCCAGCCTGTCTGGATATTCCCGGATTTCAGGCTCCTGTTTCTCCAGATCCAGATTGTCCGTAAGATCAAAGTAATGGATGTTTCTAAGCAACTGCAACCGAATGCCCTGCAGTTCCCTGATCTGCTTGTTGATTTGATCCAGTTGAAGAAAAAAATTCTGCCGGGTAGCTTCTTTGCACCGACGATCAAAAAGCTTTTTCATATCTGCCAAAGGCATCCCCAGTTTTTTCAGATACTTGATCGTATTTAAAAACAGGAAGTCCTCATACTTGTAATATCGATATCCATTTTCGCCCATTACGCTAGGATGAATCAGACCGATTTTATCATAATAACGCAGCGTATCTGCCGGTATTGAACAGATCCGTGCCGTTTCTCCTACTGTAAATCCCGGTTTCATTATAAAGCACCTCTGTTGTCTATCACTGGTATTATTATAAAGGTTGGAGTAGCTCTAATGTCAAGGGGTACGGCAAGAAATGTTTAAGAAAAAGAAAACTTAATATCAGCTATAAATATATCCGTCAAAAAAATCCTCTGCAGCACAAAATTTTCTTTGACATTCTCCATGTGTCTAGTGTATAATTATTAATGTTGTAAACTGAATAAGCGCTATTAGCTCAATTGGATAGAGTAACGCACTACGAATGCGGAGGTTTGGGGTTCGAGTCCCTAATGGCGCGCCAAAATGAAAGCACCTATGAAGTGGGTGCTTTTATTTTTGTGTGCATAGAATAGAGGGACTCGAAGCCGAAAGGGCCTGAGCGGCCGGAAAATCATGAATTCCCAGATCACGAAAAAAACAGCTTTGATTTGGATTTTTTATTTCTTATAAGCTG
>OLNE01002847.1_pt1 | contig 10338 bp, 10 predicted proteins | sample 1672431 | NCBI WGS metagenome assembly OLNE01 (sample SAMEA3136685, study PRJEB25190) | human gut metagenome | reverse complement strand
TATGAGATTTGTAAGAGTAAACTGTCAGAAGCAGTTCCTTGAAAAGCTCAAAGGCATAACAGATCCAGAGGAAAAGAGAAAGACTATCGGAACAGAGTTCTATAAGGTATTCTGGGATAAGATCAGAGAAGAGGCAGACGGCGGATTTTTCGCACAGGGTACTATCTACCCTGACCGTATCGAAAGCGGAAAGGGCGACGCTGCCACAATAAAAACTCACCACAATCAGGTGAAAATGCCTGAGGACATCAACTTTGACGGCGTTATAGAGCCATTGGGCGACCTTTTCAAAGACGAGGTAAGAAAAGTCGGCGAAAAGCTCGGCATACCAAAGGAGCTTGTATGGCGTCAGCCGTTCCCAGGTCCAGGACTTGGCGTAAGAATAATCGGTGAGATAACAGAGGATAAGATAAAGGTGTTGCAGGAAGCAGACGCCGTTTTCCGTGACGAGATCAAGAAAAGCGGAATTGAAAGCAGCCTGAGCCAGTTCTTTGCAGTTCTGCCAAACGTCCAGACAGTAGGCGTAATGGGCGACCACAGAACCTATGACCACCTTATAGCTATCAGAGCCGTAACAACAGACGACTTCATGACAGCCGATTGGGCAAAGATACCATACGATGTTCTCGCAAGAATATCCAACAGGATAACAAACGAAGTAGACCATGTAAACAGAGTAGTTTACGATATAACTTCTAAACCACCAGGAACAATAGAGTGGGAATAAAAAATATACTGTATGATTCTAACTTAAATGTATTTTAATGAAGAATATAAAAAGAATTTTATAAAGTATTACTCGAAAAAATAGACAGTATTAGGAATATAAAATATGAATATTATGCAACCTATAATATATGAAATATTTAAAGACACTAGGAGGAAATTATGAAATTTAAAAAAATAGCAGCATTAAGTACTGCAGTAATAATGTCAGCATCTATGTTAGTTGGATGTGGTAATAATAAATCAAAAGAAAATACAGATAAAAGTTTTAAAATTGGAATGGTAGCTGATATCGGTGGTATAAATGATGAATCATTTAACCAAAGTGCATGGGAAGGTCTTCAAAAGGCTGAAAAAGATTTTGGAATAGAAGTAAAGGTAATAGAATCTAAGCAAGCATCAGAATATCTTCAAAATATGGAAAGTTTATTAGATGAAGACGTAGATATGGTAATAGGTGTAGGATACACTATGAAGGAAGATATAGAAAAACAAGCGAAAAACTATCCAGATAAGCAATTTGTATTAATTGATGAAACATATGATAGTATACCTGAAAATGTAACACCTATATTATTTAGAGAAAATGAAGCAGCGTACTTAACTGGACTTGTAGCTGGTAAAATGACAGAAAATAATAATGTAGGATTTATAGGAGGTATCCAAACTCCTGTTATATCTAGATTTGAATATGGATATAAAGCAGGTGTAAAAGAAGCAAATAAAGATTGCAATGTTAATGTACAATATGCAGGAACATTCTCAGATGCAGCAAAAGGTAAATCTATAGCTAATCAAATGTACGGAAATGGTTCAGATATAATACTTGCTGCAGCTGGAGGAACAGGATTAGGATCAATAGAATCTGCTAAAGAACAAAATAAATATGCTATAGGTGTAGATAGAGATCAAAGTGACTTAGCACCAAAAAATGTATTAACATCAGCATTAAAGAAAGTTAATGTAGGTGTATATGATACAGTAAAAGAATTTATAGAAGGTAAATTAAAAGGTGGACAAGAAAAAGTTTATGGACTTAAGGAAGATGGTGTTGGTATACCAGAAACTACAAAGAATTTAGTACCACAAGAGATAATAGATTATGTTAACTCTATGATAGAAAAAATAAAGAATGATGAAATAAAAGTTCCAGTTACTGAAGAAGAGTATAAATCTATGCAAAAATAAATTAATAAGTTATAAAAAAAAGCCCAATTAAGATTGGGCTTTTTTTATATGTAAAAATACGAACTATTTATAATTAATACATAAAAACATATATACAAATGTAAAAAAATGTTGAAAAATAATTTTTATTATAATATAATTATCCATGCGATTATAATAAAATACGAATTATATGACATATTAAAAATAAAATGTTAGGAGGATGACTATGCAAGCTACTCAAGTAACGAAGCAGAGTTTTCTAGATAAAACTTTCAAATTAAAAGAAAACAAGACAAATATAAGGACAGAGGTTTTAGCAGGAATAACAACATTCATGACAATGGCGTACATATTAGTTGTAAACTCTAATATACTTGCTGATGCGGGAATGGATAAAGGCGCAGCTTTTACTGCTACAGCAATAGGGGCATTCATAGGCTCATGTATAATGGGTATATTAGCAAATTATCCAGTAGCTCTAGCTCCTGGTATGGGGCTTAATGCATTTTTTGCATATACAGTAGTATTAAGTATGGGATATAGCTGGCAGTTTGCACTTTGCGCAGTATTTATAGAAGGTATAATATTTATATTAATGTCTGTAACAAATGTTAGAGAGAAAATATTAGATTGTATACCTAATGTTTTAAAGGATTCAATAACGGCTGGTATAGGGCTTTTTATAGCTTTTGTAGGATTAGCAAATTGTGGACTTGTTACAAATGGAGCAACAATACTTCAATTAGGTAATTTACAAGATCCATTAGTGCTATTAACTATATTTGGTTTAATAGTAATATCTATATTACTTGCTAAAAATGTAAAAGGAGCATTCCTTATAGGAATGTTAATAGTATCAGCGGTAGGAATGGCTATTGGTTTAGTAGAGGTGCCAAATGCAGTAGTATCTAGTGTACCTTCAATGAAGCCAGTATTCTTACAAGCATTATCAATTCCTTTTAATCAAATATTTAGTTTTGATATGTTTATGGTAGTGCTTACATTCTTATTTATGGACTTATTTACTACAGTAGGATGTTTAGTAGGGGTAGCATCAAAAGGTAATATGTTAGATGAAGATGGAAAGTTACCTAGAGTTAAACAAGCACTACTTTCAGATTCGATAGCAACAACAGTTGGAGCATTACTTGGAACATCTACAGTAACATCATATGTTGAAAGTGCAGCAGGTATAGGAGAAGGTGGAAGAACAGGATTAACTGCAATAACAACAGGATTTATGTTCTTACTTGCATTATTCTTTGCACCAATATTTACATCAATACCAACACAAGCAACAGCGCCAGTTCTTATATTAGTAGGAGTTATGATGGCAAGTTCGCTTACAAAGATAGATTTTAACGATTTTACAAATGCAATACCAGCATTTTTAACATTTGCTATGATGCCACTTGCTTATAGTATAGCTGATGGAATAATATTTGGTATAATATCTTTCACAGTTTTAAAATTAGCTACTAATAAGAAGAGTGAAGTAAACTTATCGTTAATATTACTTTCAATATTATTTATATTAAAATTTGTATTCTTAAAATAATAAACTAGCCTAGCACTAAAAAGTGCTAGGCTTTTTAATTTTTAAAATTAATAATAATATACGAATTATTAATAAAGTTTTAAAGTTAAAGTTCGTAAAATGCTTGATAATTTATGAAATATATAATAAAATATAAATATAATATTACGGAATACAAAGAATATTAAAATATTAATGCTTAATAATATTCGAATGGTTTCAACAAAAATGAATGACACATCATATTTATGGAGGGGTAAACATGAAAGTAGCTGTAATAATGGGGTCAAAGTCAGATTATCCTAAATTAGAAGAGGGGATAAAGTTATTAGAAAGATTTGGTGTAGAAGTTTCTGTAAGAGCATTGTCAGCACATAGAACACCAAAGCAATTAGTATCATTTTTAGAAGAAATAGAAAATGATACAGACGTAATAATAGGAGCGGCAGGAAAAGCAGCACATTTACCTGGAGTAATAGCTTCTCATACATTAATACCAGTAGTAGGCTTACCAATAAAATCATCGACAATGGATGGTTTAGATTCACTTTTATCAATAGTTCAAATGCCGCCAGGTATACCTGTAGCAACAGTAACAATAGATTCAGGTATAAATGCAGCATTAATGGCACTTCAAATTATAAGTATTAAATATCCAAAAGTAAAAGAAGATTTAGTTTTATATAGAAAAGAAATGGAAGAAAAAGTACTAGAAGATGATAAAAACTTAAGGGGGTAATTTATTATGTTATTATATGAAGGAAAGGCAAAAAAAGTATATTCTACAGAAAGTGAAAATGAGTTTATAGTTTATTTTAAAGATGATGCAACAGCATTCAATGGGGAGAAAAAAGCTCAAATATCATCAAAAGGTATTTTAAATAATAAAATTTCTACAATAATATTTGAAATGTTACACGAGAAACAAATCAAAACTCACTTCGTAAAAAAAATATCAGAAAGAGAAATGTTAGTTAAGAAGGTTGAAATACTACCACTTGAAGTAATAGTAAGAAATATAACAGCAGGATCATTCTGCAAGAGATATGGGGTAGAAGAAGGTATAGTTTTGGATGAGCCAATATTCGAATTATCTTACAAAAATGATGCATACGGAGATCCTATGTTAAATGATGACCATGCTGTAGCAATGAAATTAGCTACTAGAGAAGAATTACAATTCCTAAGAAATGAAGCCTTAAAAATAAATGAAATTATGAAGGAATTTTTCTTAAAAATGAACTTAAAGTTAGTAGACTTTAAATTAGAGTTTGGGAAAGATAGTGAAGGAAATATAATATTAGCGGATGAGGTATCTCCTGATACTTGTAGACTTTGGGATGTAGACACAAATGAAAAATTAGATAAAGACAGATTCAGAAGAGATCTTGGAGATTTAGTACAAGGTTATGAAGAAGTTCTTGCTAGAATGAGTAACTAGGAGGACATTTTATGTGTGGTATAGTAGGGATTTATTCAAATAAAGATATAGCTAAAGAATTATATTACTCTTTATATTCAATTCAACATAGAGGCCAAGAAAGTTGTGGAATGGCGATATCTAATGGTGACAATATAAATTATAAAAAAGATATGGGCTTAGTTGGAGATGTATTTAAAGAAAGTGAGCTAGTAAATTTAAAAGGAAATATAGGTATAGGGCATGTTAGATATTCAACAGCTGGAGGAAGCCATTTAGCAAACTGTCAACCCCTTGTTGGGAGATGTAGAAAAAGAGAATTAGCTTTAGCTCATAACGGAAATCTAGTAAATGCAAATTACTTAAGAGATATGCTAGAAGAAGATGGATATATGTTTCAAGCAAATTCTGACACAGAAGTGATTTTATATATATTAGCTAGATATTATAAAGGAGATATAGTAGAAAGTATAAAAATAACTATGGACTATATAAAGGGAGCATACTCTCTTGTAATAATGGGAGAAGATGAGTTAGTAGCAGTTAGAGATCCACATGGATTTAGACCTTTATTATTAGGTAAAAAAGGTGATGAGTATATATTTGCTTCAGAAAATTGTGCAATAGATATACTTGGTGGAGAAGTAATAAGAGATGTTGAACCTGGTGAAATAATAGTTGCAAAAGATGGTAAACTTAAATCTTATTTCTACTCTGAAAATTATAAACCAGTTAAGAAAAGTTGTATATTTGAACATATTTATTTTGCAAGAAATGATGCAACTATAGATAATGTAAATGCATATGACTTTAGAGTTAAATGTGGAGAAGTATTAGCTAAAGATGAGGATATAAAAGCTGATATAGTAGTACCAGTTCCTGATTCAGGATGGGCAGGAGCAGTAGGTTATTCTAATGAAAGTAAACTTCCTTTAAGTGAAGGCCTAGTTAAAAATAGATATGTAGGTAGAACATTTATAAAACCTACTCAAGAAGAAAGAGAAATAGGGGTTAAGATAAAATTAAATCCATTATCAAATGTAGTAAAAGGTAAATCTATAGTTTTAGTCGATGATTCTGTAGTTAGAGGAACAACTTCTAAACTAATAGTAAAATCACTTAGAGATGCAGGTGCTAGTGAAATTCACTTAAGAATAACATCTCCTCCAGTACAGTACTCTTGTTACTATGGTATAGATACACCGCATCGCTCAAACCTAATAGCTTCAGGTAATGATGTAGAGTATATTAGAGAATATATAGGGTGTGATTCTTTAAAATTCTTAGATATAGATTTAATGATAGAAGCTACAGAAAATAAAGCTACTTTTTGCAAAGCTTGCTTTGATGGAGATTATCCAGTTAAGAAATTAGATAGGGAGGAACTACTTTCATGTTAACATACAAACAATCAGGTGTAGATATAGACGAGGGAAACAGAGCAGTAGATCTTATAAAAGGGAAAATAAAATCTACTTATGATAATAATGTAATAGGTGATTTAGGAAACTTTAGTGGACTATATAGCCTAAAGGAATTTGTAGGCATGGAAGAACCAGTTTTACTTTCTTCTACTGATGGAGTTGGTACTAAATTAAGATTAGCTCAAATGATGGATAAACATGATACAGTAGGGATAGATTTAGTTGCAATGTGTGTCAATGATTTAATATGTCAAGGCGCTAAACCATTATTCTTTTTAGATTATATCGCTACTGGAAAACTAGTTGCAGAAAATATAGATCAAATAGTTGGTGGTATAGTAGATGGATGTAAAATGGCAGGATGTGCGTTAATAGGTGGAGAAACTGCTGAGATGCCAGGAATGTATGCTGAAGATGATTATGATTTAGCAGGATTTTCTGTTGGTATAGCAGATAAGGCGAAGATAGTTTCAGGTCAAAATGTTAAATCAGGGGATGTTTTAATAGGGATATCATCAAGTGGGGTACACAGTAACGGATACTCTTTCATAAGAAAAATATTCTTAGATACATATAACTATAACCTAGATCAATATATAGAAGAATTAGGAATGACTTTAGGAGAAGCTTTATTAACTCCAACAAAAATATACGTTAAGTTAGTATTAGATTTATTAAAACGATATGATATAAAATCGATAGCTCATATAACTGGTGGTGGAGTTATAGAAAATATACCAAGAGTTATACCTAAAGGTTTAGGAATAGATATAAATAAAAATTCTTGGGAAAAGCCAGCAATATTTAAAGTAATAGAAAGCTTCAATGCTATAGATGAAAGAGAACTACATAAGAGTTTTAATATGGGAATCGGATTAGTTATGGTAGTTGAAAAAGATAAAGCTGAAGAAGTAGTTAATTTTATAAATAATAGAGAAGAAGAAATACATGTAGATGCAAAATATACTGAATTAATGAAAGATAGAGCTTATATAATAGGTGAAGTTGTTGATACTCATGAAGGAGTAAATTTATGTTAAACATTGGGGTTTTAATATCTGGTGGAGGTACAAATTTACAAGCTATTATAGATGAAACAAAATCAGGTGGAATAAATGGTACAGTAAAGCTTGTTATTTCAAATAAAGAAAATGCCTATGGTTTAGAAAGGGCTAGACTAAGCAAAATTAAAGCAGTTTATGAAACTGATGAAGATAAAATAAAAGATTTAGTACAAGAAATGCAACAAATATTAGTAGATGATGGTGCAGCTTTAATACATGGTTATTATAAAGGAAACATATGTAGTACAAAATCAGTAGAAGGAGCTAACGTTTATACAGCTGACTACTATTGGATAAGTACAGCTATAAAACCAGCTGAATAATTAAAATAATTAAAATCTGGAGGAGATGAGTGATCTTATGTTAAAGATAGATAATATAACTGTTCAATATGGAAACAATAAACCAACAATTGAAGATTTTAGTTTAGAGATTAGTTCAGGTGAGATAGTAGCCATAGTTGGAGAAAGTGGAAGTGGAAAAACTACTGTCATAAGATCAGTACTTGGTCTACTTCCAGGTCAAGGTAAGGTTACAAAAGGGGATATCGTCTTTGAAGGCGATTCCCTTCTAAAATACACAGACAAACAATGGAATCAATGCAGAGGAACTAAGATGTCTATGATTTTCCAAGATTGTGGCGCAATGATTAATCCAAATAGAAGAATCGGTAGCCAATTCGTGGAATATATTAGGGTTCATGAAGATATGCCAAAAGATAAGGCAAAAGAAAAAGCAATTGATATGTTAAATAGAATGAGATTGCCACAAGCGAAGGATATAATGAGAAAATATCCATTCCAATTAAGTGGTGGTCAACGTCAAAGAGTTGGGATTGCAATGGCTATGACTTTCCAACCAAAACTATTAATAGCAGATGAACCGACAAGTGCACTTGATGTAACAACACAATCACAAATTGTAAAAGAAATGATGGAACTTAGAGACAAATATGACACATCTATTATGATAGTTACGCATAATTTAGCTGTTGCAGTATATATGGCTGATAAAATAATCGTAATGAAAGATGGAGAAGTTGTTGATAGAGGAACTAGAGACGAAATATTAAATAATCCAACAAGTGATTATACAAAACGATTACTAGCATCTGTTCCAACATGGAGGGAGGAACAACATGCTTAAAACAAAAAATACAGTATTAGAAATTGACAATGTAGTTAAAGAATTTCCTACTGGTAAAAATGGAAAGTTGACAGCTTGTAATAAAGTATCGCTTTGCTTTGAAAAGGGAAAAACTTTAGGAATTATAGGCGAAAGTGGATGTGGAAAAAGTACATTAATGAAAATAATAATGCAACTAGAAGAACCTACATCAGGTCAAGTTTTATATCATGGGGAACATATCACGAAATTAAAGGGAGAGAAACTTCGTCAACATAGACGTAATGTGCAAATGGTATTTCAAGATCCATCGACTGCATTTAATCCTAAAATGAAAGTAAAAGATATTATATGCGAACCACTTCTAAATTTTGGACTAATTAAGAAAAGTCAGAAAGAAGAAGTAGCAAAAGAATATCTTGAGATGGTTGAGTTACCAGCAGAATTTATGCATAGATATCCGCATAATATGAGTGGTGGTCAACGCCAACGTATAGGAATAGCAAGAGCATTAGTTTTAAACCCAGAGTTATTAATACTTGATGAATCAACTTCAGCATTAGACGTTTCTATACAAAAAAATATTATTGATTTAATTAATAAAATACAAAAAGAAAGAAATCTTACTATAGGTTTTGTTTGTCACGACATTGCCTTAGTAACAGAAACTAGTCATACCGTTGCTGTTATGTATTTAGGAAATATAGTTGAGATACTACCTGGACATAAATTAAGTAAATTAGCTATGCATCCTTATACAAAAGCACTAATGACATCTGTATTTGATTTAAAAATGGATTTTTCAGAACCAATAAAAGAAATAAACAATGACATATCTAATAAAATAGATAATGTAAATGCATGTCCGTTTAGAGATAGATGTGAATGTGCGATAGAAGTTTGTAGTAGAAAGATGCCACAGTTAAGAAAGGTATCAGAAAATCATTATGTAGCATGTCACTTAGATTTTACCGTATAAAAATATAAAAATATTCTTAATAAAAAAGAAGTTTTGATAATAGATAGAAAGTTATTTATCAAAACTTCTTTTATTTTACTAATTAAATTACATATAAAAGAACACATAGATATTGGCATAGACTGCCCAATAAGATGAATATATGGAATATCTCATGGAATTTAAATTTTTTCAATTTAAGAAATTTAGGTTTTGTTCCATATATAATAGCACCTATTGTATAAAGTACACCCCCGCCTATTAATAACATAACACCAATAGATGAAAGTGATTTAGAAAGAGGCACAATTAGAAATATTGCACACCATCCCATAACTACATAAATAAGAGTAGAAATCCAACGAGGACTTTCAAACCAAACTAGTTTAAATGCAACTCCTAGAATTGCTATTAATATTTCTATAGCAAACAATACCCATCCCTTAACACCATTTAGTGATATTAAACAGAAAGGTGCATAAGAACCTGCTATTAAAATAAAAATCATAGAGTGATCTATTCTTCTGAGAAATTTAATAGTATTTTCTTTTGCAATAACTAAATGATATGTAGCAGATGCAGAATAAAGTAATATTAAAGAAATTCCAAAAATAATTACTGCTGTCAATGCAATAGGGGATGGATTTTCTAGTGTTGTTTTTATTACTAATATTAATAAACCAGCGAATGATAAAATTGCCCCAAATAAATGTGTAAAACCATTTATAGGTTCTCTAGCATATTTAGCCATAATATGTATACCTCCTCTATATATAAATTTAATATTGATTGATACTTTAATATTAGTTTAATAATAAAGTATATTTATAGATTATTGTAAACAATATATCTTAATATAATTATATCTAGATTATTATGTAATGTATGCAATTAAATACAAAAATTAGAATACT
>OLNE01002845.1_pt1 | contig 10340 bp, 4 predicted proteins | sample 1672431 | NCBI WGS metagenome assembly OLNE01 (sample SAMEA3136685, study PRJEB25190) | human gut metagenome | reverse complement strand
AAATACTTCTAAAAAATAAGAGCAGCTATTATACTGCTCAATTTTAATATATACTTGTAAATCTGAAAGCATTGTATATTCCTACACAACACTTTTCACACAACAAGTAAAATCCCTCTTGATATATTCCATAAATCCAAAAACATCCTTCAATGAATACCCCAAGAAAATCCTAATCTCATCTGGAAAATCCTTAAATTCCAGCCTATCCACAAGATTATCGATATAAGCTTTCAAGTTATTTTTTAGATATCCTAAAAGCTTCAAGAAATTCCTAAAAACTTTTCGATTTTTTGAAGCTTCATTGCTCTTTATTCTCTACTTACATGTATATTTACAATTTCTGATGGCTTTAATCCTAAGATTACAGATCCTATTAATTTTATTATTCTTTTTATATATGATGAATTTATTTTGTTTTCGTGGTTTTTATTTTTAAATTAATTTTAGCAAATTAGATTCATGATTATCTCCTTCTTAATCGATAATAATTATCAATAGAAAAGAAGATAATCATATACTAAAAATTAGATTTCATCTTATTTCTCTCTTCTTCCTCTTTCTTTAATTTTCTCTTATAATATTCCGTAATATTAATGTCCTTATTCAAAACCACATTTTGTGTAGCAGCTATTTCTTCATTTAACTCAACTGGTTGCCTTTTAGGATTATCCTCTTCCTTTTTTAGTTTTATATTTTTATCTACTTGTGATTTACAAGCTAAATTAAGTTTATCTTCTTTTTTAGGTAGTTTTACACCTTTATCTTTTTTAACTTCTTTTTTTTCTTGAAGATTTCTATTTACGTTTTTGTCACAGAATATGACAGTATATTCAAGAGAATTTCTACCAACGTTAAACCTGTAGTACTCTCTGTTAGCTATATTTCTTAAAACAAGCCCCTGATTTGTTAACTTTGCAGTATTGAATTCTCTTATTTTACCTTTATTCCAAAAGCTTTCATTTGCTATATCAAAATCAGAAAAATCAAGTTCTACACTATTATCTGTTATAATTAAATAATCTAGCTCTTGCATTCCTTTTAAGTAGGCTATTGCACCTTTAAACCAGTTCATAAAATTTTCACTGTATTCTATTTCATCTTCACCACAGTCTTGTATTGATTCAAATTTACAATTTTTGTACTCATATACATTTATTTTATTATTTCTAATATAAAATAAAATTCTAACTTTGATCTTTGCCATTATTTATTCTCCTCTTGCATTCTTGAAGTATCTTTCATATTAGTGATTTTATCATTAATTTCATTTTCTGTCATATCAGGATTTAAATTTTTAATAGCTGATTCTATAGCATTTCCTACAGTTGCATATACTTTTTTATCTATAGTTCCTGATAAAAATGAAGCAAAATCTTTTAATTGTAAATCCTCATTTTTAAATGTTTTAATATATTGTCTAGTTTCTGCAACACTTAAGTTCTGTCTACCTATTTCTGCAACAAATTCACCTGGTATTTCAAATTCTTCTTTTTCTTCAATTCCTTTTACTAATATAGAAGAACCTACAGCTGTGTATTTCATTTTGTCCTCTTTTGATAAATTTTCTAATTTTGATTTATCTATTTCTACATTTTCTCTAAGATGATTTATATATTCTTCATATGAATCAAAGTTTTCTGGTTTTACACCTTCTTTTGCTGCTTCTTCAGCCTTCATCCCAATTTCTTCAGTCGTTTCTTCTTTATCTTTTAAGCTAAATATTTCTGCTATGGCTCCTATTACAATACTTATTACATCCATAGCTCTTTCTAGTTTTTCTACAGTTAATTTCCCGATAGATGTCACAAGAGCATTAGCAACTATAGCTACCCCTCTTCCTATCGTACTACAAACTGCAGACACTCCTCTACATAATGCTGAACCTACTCCACTTATAAATGCTCCTAATCCCATATTAAAATTCCTCCTTATTGCCAAATATATAAATTATATTGAAAATACTTTTTATTTATATCATTATTTAAATAATCCTCTATAAGTTTTTCCAAATCACTTATAAATTTTTCTTTATTATTTTCATCTCTATAATATAAACTAAAAAGCACTTTTGCCACAAAATTTTTATCAAATTGATCTACAAAAAATTTTAACTCTTCAGCTAATTTTTTATCATAAACTTTTAATTTTGTACTTATTTCTCCTCCCTTTAAAAAGTTTTCATATTCTCTGATAAATTTATTTTCTAAAATACAATTGCTAAACTTTTCAAATTCATCAAAACTAGGTTTCTCATCAAAAGCATCTAATCCCAAGAAAATTCCTTTTTCATAGTTATCACAATAAAACTCAATAACTCTTTTTCTTAAATCTTCTTCTTTAGGTTCTTTTCCTCCAGTAGTATCACTTGTTCTATCAATTTGAACTTGAACAGCCTTTTGGAATCCTTGTGTAAATACTACAGCTCGTCCAACTTCAAGATTTGATAAGAATTCCTTTTGTTCATCAGATAAAACCATAGTATTACCTATTGCTTCCTTATCATCTTGTGCGAATATTCTATGAACAATCTTTGTATTAGTATTTTTAAGAACTTCTGATGTAAGCTTATTTGGAATTTGGTCTACTATCACAAGTGATTCACCATACTTACGAATTTCAGCTAACATATCTGTAAAAGTTTCCACACCTTGTTTTTTATTTGGACTATCTCCAGGTGTAAATTTACTTAAAAGTCTATGGGCTTCTTCTACTAAAGTTATATGGTCAAATTCACCACTTTTTTTGAATTTAGCCTTTATAGCTTCTGATAAGTTAGTTAAAACAAATCCCATTATAAGAGATTTTTCACTTCCACTTCTTATCTCTTCAAGCTCTAATACTACTTTTTTCTCTAATAATTTTTCAAAATCTATACTTCTTCTAGTATTCAGCATAAGACCTTTTGCCCCAACTGTAAGACCTTCAAGTCTAGCTTTTATAGAACCTATATAATCTCGTTTTAATCTTTCATCAAAGCCTTGCTTTTCTACAACTTGGTCGACCTTTTTAATCAAGTCTGAAAAAGTAGGGAATGCATAAACCCCCTCCTTAAATGGATCTTCAAATTTTTCATTTTTATTTGTAGATATATTCCATCCACAAGCCTCATAACATTCATATATAGAACTTTCAATAATTTGAGGTATAGCTGCCTCCATATCAAATGCTGCCTCCATACTTGCTTTAATCATGTCAACCCTTGAAGTTATACTTTCATGTGGTAAAAATTCAAATGGATTTAATCTAAATGGAGCTACATTATCTCTTCCAAGTGTAAATATTAAAATATCGTCGTATTCATTTGCAAGTATTCGATACTCTGTCTTAGCAGGTTCTATTACTAAAAATGGAAGATTACTATACATAAGTATCTTTTGGCAAGTAGTAGTTTTACCGCTTCCTGTGACACCTGTGATGAAAACATGCTTGTCTAACTGCTCTTTATCGATACATACATCTATGTTTTTCAAGATATTTCCACTATGAACTAAGTTACCTAATTTTATTTTGTTTTCTTCTTTTATTTTATCCTCTATGTTTAATCCAAATTGAACTTCTTCTCTGAGACCAAGTCCAACTACCTCTTTTTGAGGAATACCTGCTATTAGGCTAAGTTCGTTTGATGATATCCAGTTTCCTAAAATTACATTTCCTTCTGAATCTGAATATTGAGAAACTACTGATCTAGCATAGTAATCTTCTTTATCTTTAGCTAAAACAAATTGACCATGTGGTAATTGATAATTTTTAAACAACTTAACTCTAGCATTTGTAGAACCTAAATGTATTGATTTCAAAGGAATCCTATTACCTGTTTCACCTGCAAATAAAGATTTTATTGTGCTTTCAAGTTTTACAAGAATTGCCTTTTTTTTAGCAAATAAAAATGCTGCTGTATTAAAAGCTCCTTTTCCTTTCCCGTAATCAAGTCTAGGAGTTACTACTTCATCTATGTATTTTATCCAATCTTGATATTCTTTTTTTACAAACTCTTTTGTAGTCGAACTAGTTTTTCCTAATGAATGACTTTTTCCTTCTGATAATGATGAATTTCTTCCATTTACACTAGAATCTCCCTCTGTATGTGATTTAGAATTGCTTTCTGAATGATTCCAATTTTCAGTAGTAGAACTTCCTTCTGACCCATTATCAGATTCACTATTACTTTCACTTTCTCCACTTCTTATTTCTTTACTTTTGGATGTACTCTTTCCTTTTGATGTTGAACTATTTTTACCCTTACTTTTACCTCTACTATCACTTTTCGACTCTTGATTAGTAGCACTATGACTTTTTGTGGTTGAACTAGATTCGCCAGTTGTATTTGTAGTATTTTTTCCTTCAGTCTCTGAAGTAGAGTCTTGAATACTAGTCTTACAAAGTGGAGCAAGCTGAGTATAAAACTTATTTAAATTTTCTTCAATAGTTATAAGTTCTTCAAAACTCATAGGTTTTGCAACTATCATAAATCCAAATTCATCTCCGAGCATTACATCTATAAGTCTATCGACACCTTGGTATTTTTCTTCGTCTTCATTTACTCCAGCAACCCCTTCAAGTAAGGCATAGTTATTCATATCATCCATAATTTGTCTTATTTTATATTTTTCTTCTGGACTAACTTCTGTAATTTTACTTCCTCTAAAATTACCGTTTATATTAGGCTCTAAAATAAAATCTCCAACATCTTTTATAGATAATTTTTTACTATCTTGGCCTACATATAGGTCCCTAGCAACACCAAAGTAAAAATGTACTCCCCTTCTATCTCCTATTATCAAATAAATAAAATTAATGCCTTCTATCCTCATAGAACTAAGGACATTTTCTAAAGCCTCCTTACGTGGGGCTTTCTCATCAAATGTGACCTCTTCAATATGATATAAACATATATCCCTTAAATCTAAATCTCCAACTTGATTTATTTTTATTTGTTTGTCATTTCCTAAATAATAATTACTTTTATCATCTAAAAAATTTTCTATACTTATTTTCATAAATTAATCTAACTCTCCCCTCACTATACTAGATAAATAATTTTCTTTTTCGATTTCACTATCTTTTGCAACTACATATTCAATAGTAGATGGGTCTACGAATCTAATATAAACATTTACCTCTTCATCATCACTTGTAACATCAATTGTATACATTTTTCTTTGCACTTCTTCTATATTTACATTAGAAGTCATAGCCTCTGGAAGACTTGTGTAATAAAGCTCAAAAGTATCATAGTAAGCATCTATAAACTTATACCATTTGTTATACTCATTATTTCTATCTATTTCGACAAAGAACTTACCTTTGATAGGATATCCTAAATAGTATTTAAAACTTATCTCATTATCACTTAAGTTTTTGTCAACTACTTTTATACGTCCACCAACTCTACTTTTTAAAAGTCCGAATGCTACACCTGTTTTACAGTTAGGTCTTTCAATCTCACTATCCAAATTAATTCCTAATTTTTCTTGAATATCAAGAGCCTCATCTGTTCCAAGTGGTGGATATAATTTAAATAAACATTTTTCTTTATCATTTATATTAAAAGCTTCCAGTATTTTTTTACTTTCTTCGTCTATATATTTATTAAATAAATCCTTAACTATTTGACTCTTACTTGAATTTCCAGCCAAGAATATATTTATTTCATTTATCTTTTCGTCTTTTGTATTAAAGCTAAATGATTGGCTAAGAGCTTCAAAGAAGTTTATCACTCCTTTTTCAATTCTTTCAGTAAGTATACTTCTAAGTTCTTCAATATCAACTTGTAACTCGATTCCTGTAACTTGTTTTCCTGTTTTGTCGAACAAAGTTATAGAAGAAATTATTCCACTTTCTAATTCTTGAATATTTTCCTTACCTTCCCATAGAGGTCTAACCTTTTCCATAAGCTGTTTTGTATTTAACTTAGCTTCTTGTGAATTACTAAGCAAAACTTCACTTCCTTTAAATCTTACACAATCAACTGGAAGTGTGAAGGTTATTCCCTTTTCTCTAAGTAATTTTTGATTCTTTTTAAATATTTCAAATGATAACAACTCAAGCAGATTTTCTCCACCCAAAGTTCTATCTCCACCAGCTCCAAAATGCTCAATAACATAATCAAAACGTCTTCTATCTCTTCCTTCTGATTCTTTATAAATTCCGAAATCAAAATCTGTCGTACCACCACCGAAGTCGAAAACTCCATAAAAAACAGGATTTTCATCTGGTTCTATATTGTACTCAGTCAATGCACTTATTGAATAAGCAGCAGGCTCACTAGTACTAAATGATACTTTAAATTTTTTCATAATGTCATCATCATTTAAAATTGTCTCTGGCAATGATTTTTTTATTCCCTTTTCAAAACTCGAAATCATCTTTTCTCTAATAGCTTTTTCGTAAGTAACAGGGAATGATAATATGTAATTTAGATAAATTCCATTTCGCATATTATTTATATAAAGTCCTAGATAATATGCGTATAATTCTATTGGATCTATTGAATCTTCATCTAGTTCAATATATGGTTTTAATATTTCATTAAATGTTTTTTCATCCCTTATTCTTATATTGTCCTTGCTGCTTCCTGCCCACTGTTTTAAATCACTTAAGAATGAATAGTATTTATCGCTGCTGCTGTTTATTAAACTGTTATATGCAGTGTGAGATATAGTTAAGTCTTCCCATTTTGTGTCTGGTCGTCCATCTTTTTCATTATAATCTTTTAAAAATTCCTCTAAATCTCTAAACTGCATAACAGTAGGATTTTCATATTGATTACTGCTTATTTCGCTTGTATAATTTCCCATACCTATACGCATAGGCATTATGTATTCTTTGCCTTCCATGTAGACGACAACTGTGCTCTTTGTTCCAAAGTCTATACCGATTATTCCGTCTTGTTTTATATCGGCTATTGGATTTCTGGCTATTAGTTCTTTATCAAATGTAAATTTATAGTCCTCTTCGTTAATTTCATTTGTCCATAAGTCCCAGTGTCCTCTATTTGGATCTTGTAAGATTTTTTCGTCATATGGTTCTATATCTGCTCTTACTTTTTCACAGTTTAAGTATTTTGATTTTATTATATCTTCATCTATTTCTACAACTTTTTTATCTATAGCTTCTTTTTTTAAATTTTCAGTATTAAAAACCTCGCCATTTAATTCACATGTATATCCATTTATAAGCATCGTTTCTAGTAAATCCATATCAATTAAATCGTCTAAATTGTCAATTAAATCTTCGTCTAATGATAAAATTTCCTTTTCGTATAAATCTAGTAATAATTTATATGTTTTTTCAGATTCTTCACTTAGACCTTCTAAAATTAAATTTTCTTCTATTAATGTAAATATTTTATTTTTATTATTTTGTAATTTGTATATTGGCATTAAAGTGCTATAATCTTCACTATAACCACCATTAAAGTATCTTTTTTTTCCTGAATCATTTATATATTTCCAACTTTTGTCATAATATGTAATAGGAGTAGATAAACTGCTAATTGGCGATTTACTTTGGTTATTTTTAGAGTTTTTCAATCTATTATAAATATAATCTAACTCATTTTCATAAATAGAACGTCCTTTATATTCACTAAAATTCAATTTTGATCTATCTAAATTTAAACTATTAAAAGTGTGATTTTCTCCAAAGCTAAACGTATTAAAATTAGGAAAAAGCCCATCTAATTCATTGCAGTAATAAACATCCTTATTTTTTATATATACAAATTCGTTTTTTAGTAAATTATCAACTTCCATTTTAAATTTGCTGTTTTTATCACATATCACAAACTTTATATTCTCCGCTATTTTTTCTAAGTACTCATCTATTTCATAAGTATCATATATATTTTGCTCAATAAAAACTCTATACTCCTCTTCACTAATATTGACCTTTTCAACAGCTCTTGTAAAATCCATACTCTATCCCCCTATTCCAACTCTTCTACTACTATATCACTAAGATAATTCCCCTCATTAATATCATTTCTATTTGCAACAACACATTCAATTTTTGAAGGACTTACAAACCTTATAAACACATTTACATCTTCATCCTCACTTGTTACGGATATCTTACATTTTTTACGCATAACATCTTTAATATCCATATTATTGTCAGTTGCTTTAGGCTGACTTGTATAATAAATTTCGAATCTATCTTCGTATGCATCTATAAATTCTACCCATTTTCCAAGACCAACCTCTCTATCTATTTCCATTTTAAACTTACCTTTTTTGTTATGACCTAAATAGTATTTAAAGTTTATTTCATTATCTACTATATTTTTATCGATTACCTTTATATTTCCGCCTTTTCTACCTTTTACAAGTCCAAATGCTACCCCTGTCTTTCCGGTAGGTCGTTTTAAATCATTTTCATCTATTTTTAATCCTATTTTTTCTTGTATAGTACAAGCTTCACCACTTCCAAGTGGTGGATATATTGTAAAAAAGTCATCTGTTTCACATTTCAATTCTTCTTTTATAGACTTATTTTCATTTTGGATATGTTTTTCAAATAATTCTCTTACTATATCACTTTTACTTGAATTACCAGCTAAAAATATTTTTACATCACTAACTTTTTCTGTATTATTTTTGAAAGATAATTTTAATGCATTGAAAAAGTTAATAACACCTATTTCTATTCTATCATTCAAGATTTGAATTAATTTTGGCGTATTTATTTTCAACTCGATTCCTGGTTTTTTCTTCCCATTTTTATCAAATAATTCAGCTTGTATTATTCCACTTTCTAAATCACTTTTTTCCTCAGTATTTTCCCAAAGAGGTCTCAACTTTTCTACAAGTTGTTTTGTGTTTAAATTAGCTTCTTGAGAATCACTTATTAAAATCTCGCATCCTGGGAATTTATCACATTCAGATGGTTTAGAAAAAGTTATTTCTTCTTTTCTCATCAAACTCTCATTTTCTTTAAATACTTCAAATGCTAAAAGTTCTAAAAGATTTTCTCCTCCTAAATATTTATCCCCACTAGCGCCAAAATGTTCAATTACATAGTCAAATCTTCTTTGTTCTCTCCCTTTCGCACCTCTAAAAAGTCCAAAGTCAAAATCTGTAGTTCCTCCACCAAAATCAAATATTCCGTAAAATACATTTTCATCTTCTGCAGGATCAAAGCCATATTCAGTAAGAGCACATATTGCATAGGCTGCTGGCTCACTTACTCCAGCTTCTACAGAAAAATTATCAATTATATCGTCATCTTGAAGTACTGTAATTGGGAGTGATTTTTTTATTCCCTTTTTAAAACTCTCTACAATTTTTTCTCTTATATTCATTTCATATGTAACTGGGAATGATAATATATAATCTAGATAAATTCCATTTCTCATGTTATTTATATAAAGTCCTAGATAATATGCATATATTTCTATAGGATCAAAGTCTCCATCACTCAATTCCATATATGGTTTTAAAGTCATATCAATACCATTTTTATCAATTATTCTAAGCTGTCTTTTACTATCACCTGCCCATTGTTTTAGATCACTTAAAAATGAATAGTATTTATCACTGCTACTATTTATAAAGTTATTTTTTGCAGTATGAGATATAGTTAAATCTTCCCACCTAGTATCTGGTCTTCCTATTTTTTTATCATAATCCTTTAAAAATTTCTCTATATTTATAAATTGCATCACTGTCGGATTCTCGTATTGCTCCTTGCTAACTTCTTTTCTATAGTTACCCATCCCAACTCTAAGTGGCATAGTATTTTCTTTATTTTCTTGAAATACTACAACTGTACTTTTTGTCCCAAAATCTATTCCAATAACACCATCTTCTTTTATATCTAATATTGGATTTCTAGCCAATATAGGTGTTTTTAATTTTTGCTTTATTCCTTCACTCTCTGTATCTTCCCATAAATCCCAATGTCCTCTATTTGGATCTACTAAAATCTTTTCATCATATGGCTCTATATCTGCCCTTATTTTTTCGCAATTTAGATATCTTGATTTTATTCCACTTAAATCTATTTTTATATTCTCACTAACTAATAATTTTTCTTTTAATTTTTTAATACTTAATATTTCTTTATTAGATTTTATATATTCCAATCCATTTTGAAGTAAAGGCATTAATAAAGTCATATTTATATTTAGAGTCTTGTCATATGTAATTATTTTTTTATTGTATAAGTTTAAAAGTTCCGTATATATTTTTTCCATTATCGGACTTAATCCTTTTGGAATTAAGTTGTTTACTATTAGTTTCATGAATGGTATGCCTGCTTTTTTTAAATCATGTACTGGAATTAAAATATTATCTGCGAATAAATCGATATTTTCTTCGATATTAGACGTTGCCGAG
>OLNE01002844.1_pt1 | contig 10341 bp, 15 predicted proteins | sample 1672431 | NCBI WGS metagenome assembly OLNE01 (sample SAMEA3136685, study PRJEB25190) | human gut metagenome | reverse complement strand
GCTCCGCAAGCTGGGACTGTCCGGCCGCAGCTTTGTGCCGATGCTGGTCGGCTTCGGCTGCTCGGTTCCGGCCATCATGGCTACCCGCACACTGTCCAGTGAGCGTGACCGCCGCATGACGATTTTACTTACCCCGTTTATGAGCTGCTCGGCCAAGCTGCCCATCTACACCATGATGATCAGCGCCTTTTTCCCCAGGCGGTATCGTGCGCTTGCCATGATTGGCCTGTATCTGTTCGGCATTCTCTGCGGCATCCTGTATGCGGTCATTTTGAAGGTCTCCCGCTTCAAGGGCGAACCGGTTCCGTTCGTTATGGAGCTGCCGAATTACCGTCTGCCCAGTGCCAAAAGTGTTGTGCACCTTATCTGGGAAAAGGCAAAGGGCTTTATCCAGAAGGCATTTACCATCATCTTTGCTGCTTCTATCGTAATCTGGTTCCTGCAGACCTTCGATGCACGCTTTAATGTGGTGTCTATGCCGGAAAGCAGCCTGCTGGCTGCGCTGGGCAGCATTTTTGCACCGCTGTTCGCACCGCTCGGTTTTGCGGACTGGCGTGTGTCCACCGCCCTGATTACCGGCTTTACCGCAAAGGAAAGCGTTGTATCCACGCTGACCCTGCTGCTTGGCGGTGAGGTATCCAGCATCGGCACCCTGTTTACGCCGTTTACCGCGGTCGTATTTCTGGTATTCGTGTTGCTCTACACCCCCTGTGTTGCGGCAATTGCTACCGTAAAGCGCGAGATGGGCAGCACGCGGGCTGCCATCACGACTGCGCTGACCCAATGCGTGATCGCATGGCTCATTGCCTTTGCCGTCCGCTGTGTCGGTCTGGCATTTGGTCTGGCATAAGGAGGCACGGTATATGAATCTTCCCACCATTTTGATTCTGGCATTGATCGGCATCGCGCTGTTTGCCGCGCTCCGTTCGATGAAAAAGCATCCGTCCGGCTGTTCCGGACACTGCTCCGGCTGTCCCGTGCAGTGCAAAAGTGAAAAACACAGATAAAACAGCAGCCTGTCCGCTCTTGGAGCGAACAGGCTGCTGTTTATCGGTTTCTAAAAAAAGAGGGCAGGCATTTCTGCCTGCCCTCTGAATAGTCTCAATTACTTGTTGAAGTAACGCTTCAGCAGGCCCTCGAAAGCCTTGCCGTGACGAGCCTCGTCGCGTGCCATCTCATGTACGGTGTCGTGGATAGCGTCGAGATTGAGAGCCTTAGCGCGCTTTGCCAGATCAAACTTGCCGGCGGTTGCGCCGTTCTCAGCGTCTACACGCATCTGCAGGTTCTTCTCGGTGGAGTCGGTTACAACCTCACCGAGCAGCTCTGCGAACTTAGCAGCGTGCTCTGCTTCCTCGAATGCAGCCTTCTCCCAGTACAGGCCGATTTCCGGATAGCCCTCGCGGTGTGCAACGCGAGCCATTGCCAGATACATACCAACCTCGGAGCACTCGCCCTCAAAGTTAGCACGCAGGTCAGCCATGATGTCCTCCGGAGCGCCCTGTGCAACGCCTACAACGTGCTCAGCTGCCCAGGTCTTTTCGCCAGCCTGCTCCTTGAACTTCTCAGCCGGTGCGTGGCAGATCGGGCACTCTGCCGGAGCTGCTTCGCCTTCATATACATAACCACATACGGAACAAACAAACTTTTTCATGATTTTTTCCTCCTGTATCGTTGAACAAATTTATTTTTGAGGGGGCAGGAAACGATCCATTGTTATCGAACAAAGCTGATCGCGCAGAGACCGGTTGATCTCCGAGAACACGCGATGAAAATCACATTCCTTCTGGGTGCCCATGTGTGTGCACTGAAACTCATTTGCAAGGCAGTGATTGATAGCAATCGGACCATCAATGCATTCGATGATCGCGCCGAGACTGATCTCCGATGGGGAGTGGTTCAGCTCATAGCCGCCGGCAACGCCCTTGTAGGATTTTGTAATACCGGACTGCGTCAGCTTGCGGAGAATTTTTAGTGCAAACCGGAGTGTTACGCCGGTTACCTCGGAAATATCCTTCGCGCACTGCTTTTCGCCTGCAAGTGCCAGACAATAGGTCACACGAATTGCATAATCCGCTTCATGTGTGATTCTCAAATCGTTCCTTCCTTTCTCTCCTTGGAACAACTTTAGTATAACCGTGTTGTGCCAAAATGTCAATAGTTTTTTATAGAAATAAATAATATTTTTTATTTGATAATAGTTATCAATAAGCAACTCGATCTTCGACTCGGATTAACTATACCAGATAAGGACAGTATACCATGACGGGAGACTTTTGTCTATCGGTTCAGGAATGGAGAGTTGAGGATGGAAAATGAACGTGGAGATTCAGCATGCGTCATTTATTCATTATTGTGCGATGCGGTGGAGAAATGTGTTTTGAATCTCAGTACCGATTTCGTTTTGTGCGCTTGTACTGTATAATAGGTAATGCAAAATGCAAGTACAAAAAATTTCCCTTTCACAAAACCATTTGCCGCACCGAACCGTCTAATAGATGAAAGCAGCAGACAGGAAGCGCTTTTCGCGAAATCTGTCTGCGCTGTCCGGACGCTTTCGGAAAGGAGAACCCGCTTATGATGGATAGAGAGCAATTTACCTCCGCGGTTCTGGCAGCCGAGCCTACGCTGTACCGGGTTGCGAAAACCATGCTCCGCAGTGAGCATGACTGTGCAGACGCGGCGCAGCAGGCAATCCTGCGGGCCTGGGAGCAGCTGGATTCGCTGCGCAGCACGCGGTATTTCAAAACATGGCTGGTCCGCATACTCATCAACGAGTGCAGCACGATATTGCGCCGTCAGCAGCGGCTTGCGCCATATGACGCGGCTGCTGCTGACGGCGATACCGGCGCCTGCGGCTGATGATTACAGTGACCTGTATGCCGCCATCACCGCACTGGAGGAAAAGCTGCGCCTGCCGGTGGAGCTGTACGACTTAGAGGGCTTTAAGACCCGTGAGATTGCCGGAATGCTCGGCATACCGGAAAACACGGTCAAGACCCGTCTCCGAGCGGCAAGAGAGCATTTGCGCAAGGACTTGAAAGGAGCGTGCTTCGCATGATGAACCATAATGATTTCCCGAAAATGACCGAAGAATTTGACCGCAGTGTCCGCAGAGCGCTGGACAGCCTGCCCGAGCGAGAAAGCAAGCCGGTACGCCGTTTCTCAGCAAAGAAAATCGTCTGTGCCGGACTGGCTGCCGCGCTGTGCATCGGCGGAACCGCATTTGCCGCGAATGCACAGAGCTGGTTTCCGCTGCTGTTTCCGAATGGCGGAGACGCGAATCTCGAAGGGTATGTGCAGACGGCGGACAACGCCAAGTTGACCGACGAGAACGAGCATTACCGTCTGTCGGTGGAGTCCGTGCTGTTTGACGAGAGTGCGGGCACAGGCGTTATCAGTCTGCACCTTGAAAACAAACAGCAGGATGGCGTAAAGCCGTTTACACTCGCGCACCTGCTCGACAGCTACCGGAACAAGCCGGATATGACATGGACCACGCTGTCCTCGTGCTACGCCGAGGAGGGACAGCTTGCTTTCGAGGTCATGTACGGCGACAGCGGCTTCTGCGGCAGTGAATTTTATCTCGATACCGCACGTTCGACCGACAACGACTACTATTTCGAGGGCGCATTTGCGATTTCGAGCGATTACAGGCAGGGAGAGCCGCTGCGTCTGGAAGCCCTCGATCCGGGCGGAACGACCGTGCGTGCGGACGGAGCGGGTACCGCAAAGACGGTTCTGGCGGTCGATCTGCCGGAATTTCAGCAGATGCCGTACCTGACGAGCGAAAACGGCGATGTAACGCTGTCGCAGATCGGCATCCGCATCCGCAATGCGGATATGCACTGCACGGTGGACGAGGTCGATAAGCTGAGCGTGCAGCTGGGGGACGGCTCGGAGTACGTCATTCTGGACGAAAATGCGGATATTGACCGTACTCTGTATACCTACGGCTTTAATTCCACCGAGGACACCGACCGCATCGACACCGAGATTGCCGTGCTCGCACGTGCGTTTGATCTGGATAATGTGCAGTCCGTTACCATCAACGGCGAGGTATATCCGCTCTCGTGATAAACGGCAGGATAGAGCAAAACAGACCGCAAATGCGGTCTGTTTTGCGTTTATGCAGTGAAAAGCTGCGCCCAGTACGCGGTTCCGTTCACAACGGTACAGCCGATGCCGATGGTGGTGAAGCTGCTGCTGAGAATGTTCGCGCGGTGGCCGGACGAGCTCATCCACGACTGGACAACAGCCTCCGGTGTGCTCTGACCATAGGCGATGTTTTCACCGGCACGCGCGTAGGAAACGCCGGCCTCGGTCAGCGCGGTAAAGCAGGATGCGCCGCTCGGACGTGTGTGCGAAAAGTTGGTTTGCAGTTCTCCGGCGCGGGTCTGCGCCGCCTGCTGTACCGCGGTGCTGACGGTCAGCGCGGGCAGTCCCTGTCTGGCACGCTCGGCGTTTACCAGAGAGACCACCTGCGCGGCGTAGCTGCTGTTCGCAGCGGTGCTCTGTAAGGGCTTGCTCGCAGAAGGACGGCTGACCGTCTGCGTGTAACTCGGACGCACGGCGAACGAAAAGCGGTTCTGCGGCAGACGTGCGGCTTCTGCAGCGGCAGTGGATGCGATGGCAAGCGCGAGTGCCAGCGGCACGAGGCTCTTGGACTTCATAGGTAGGTACCTCCTTGGATTTTGCGGGAAATTCCCATGCACCGTATGATAGCGGTTTTTGTAACCGTTTTGCAATGGAAATCCAAGGAGAAACTGCCGGAATACGGCAAAAACCGACCGAAACAGGGAAAACTCGGTCGGTTTGGTGAATTTTATCCCAGCTTTTCGATGTCGTACAGGCTGTTCAGCACAAGCCACAGCTGCGGAAAATACCGCATAATATTCCAGATGCTGACGCCTGCCAGCTGATATTCTCCGGCAAGCGCCAGCTTGGCGCGGACAGAACGCGCGTCCTCGAACCAGACCTCGTGCTCGGCACGGTCGCGCCAGTAGTTGTAGTGCGGAGACTGCGCCGTGGCATCATAGCGAATCGGTGCACCGACCTGAATCGCCTGCTCGACGGCCTGCACGCTGCCCAGACTGCGGGCGCGCGACTGTCCCTGCACATAGGGCAGCGTCCAGTCGTAGCCGTAGTTCGGGATGCCCATGAACAGCTTATCCGGCGGCACCTGCGACACGGCAAACCGCACGACCTGCTCTACCTTGTTAATCGGCGCGACCGCCATCGGAGCGGACAACGCGTAACCCCATTCATAGGTCATCAGCAGGGCACGGTCCGCCGCAGAGCCGAGCGCGGCATAGTCGTGCGCCTCATACAGAAGACCTTGCTGCGCGGCGGAGGTTTTAGGTGCGAGTGCCGCGAAGACCGTGTATCCGGCAGGCGAGAGCCGCTCGCGGACCGAGCGGACAAACGCGGCATACGCGTCCGCGTCCTCCGGCGGCACATACTCAAAGTCGATGTCCACACCGGCGAAGCCCTGCATGGCAAGCACCTGTGCCAGATTTTCGATCAGCGCCGCGCGAGCCGTCGGGGTGTTCAGCAGCCGGTGGGCGCGTTCGCCGGAGAACTGCCCGTCCTCGCCGAGTGTTGTCAGCACGAGCAAAGGCTTCACCTGATACTGCCGCGCCATGCGCACGAGCAGCTCGGCAGAGAACGGTAAAATGCGTCCTGCGTTGTCAAAACCGACGGAAAATACGGATAAGTACGTCAGATAGGGCAGTGTGCGGCGCAGAACGCGCAGGTCGATGCTCGGATAGGCGTAGCCGTTCACCGCAAAGCGTCCCAGCTTGTTTCCATAGCTGAGCACAAGCATCTGCCCCGGCTGAATGCGGTCGGTGCCGCCAAGCTGCGGATTGTTCTGCCACAGCTGCATCACGGTTGTGCCGTTCTGCGCGGCAATACTGCCGAGCGTGTCGCCGCGGCGGACGATGTACGTCTTTTCCGGCTGCGGAACGACGATGGTCTGCCCGGGCGTAAGCCGGTACGGCTCGTGCAGCTCGTTCTGCTGGATGAGGAACGGCAGGGGAACACTGTGCAGCTGTGCAATGCGATACAACGAATCGCCCGGCTGAACAACATGGATCACCATAGAAAAACCACCTTTCTTCCTGCATTTTATGCAGGGGAAAGGTGGTTCTGTGAATGGAGAATTAGGGTATCGCACAAGGATAGCGACATTCTCCATTCTGAATTTTCAATTATAACAGAATTGCCGAGCCAATCGACACGATAAGTGCCGTCAGCAGACCGGCAACGCCAATCGCCAGACCGGAAATTGCGCCTTCGGTCTCACCCAGCTCAATGGCACGCGAGGTACCGACTGCGTGAGATGCTGTGCCAATGGACAGGCCCATCTGCACCGGATTGCGCACGCCGATGCACTTGAGGAAGGTTGGCAGGATGATCGCGCCGATGATGCCGGTGATGACAACCGCAATCGCGGTGATGGAGGTTACGCCGCCGAGCATTTCGGCTACCGCGACCGCAATCGGAGTTGTTACCGATTTCGGCACGAGAGAAAGCGTCGTGCTTTCGCTCAGACCGAACAGATGGCTGAAGAGCAGCACGCTGCCGATGGACACCATCGAGCCGACGAACGCGCCGAGCAGGATGGGCAGCAGGTTTTTCAGCAGTACATCCAGCTTGCGGTAAATCGGGATCGCAAGCGCTACCGTTGCCGGCGTCAGGAAGAACGAGATCAGCTTGCCGGATTCCTCATAGGTCTGGTAGGAGGTTCCGGTTGCAATCAGCAGCGCACCGACCAGAATCGAGGCAATCAGCAGCGGATTGCAGACCGGAGAGCCGGTTTTCTTTTGAATCTCTACGCCAAGCGCATAAAAACCGATGGAAATCAGCAGCCAGAACTGCGAGGAGGAGAGAAGATCAGTCATGGTCGAACGCCTCCTCGGTTTCACGGTGCTGCAGACGGAACACGATATGTACGGTCAGTGCGGTAGCAGCAGCAGTACACAGCGTGGTCAGCAGGCAGACGGCAAGGATGGCAAGTGCTTCGCTTTTGATGTCGTTCCAGATTTCCAGCACGCCCAGCATGGCGGGCAGAAAGAAAAATGCCATGTTCTGCAGCAGAAAATCCGCTACGCTCTCTACATGGTGCAGACGAACCGCACCGAAGATGAGCAGGGCGAGCAGCAGGGTCAGACCGAGCACGTTGCCGGGCAGCAGACCGCGGAGTAAAAGGGAGAGCAGTGAGCCGCCGACACAGCAGGCAAGCAGCACACCGAGTTGCTTCATGTGTTTCAAGGTTTTTGCGCTTCTTTCTCGTTTGCGTAGTTTTTTGTCATTGCGGTGAGCAATGTCTGGTAGACGGCCTCGGCGTTTTCCTTAAAGGTACGCTCGAGCATGGCAGCCTGTCCGTGACTGACGACGTTCATTTCTACCGCGAACACCTGCTCCATTTCCATGCGGACGGTCAGGTCGTTCGGGCCGTGCTCGGTGACGGCGGTGTGGATGCCGGCGTCGCGCCGGATCTGGCGGACGACACGCAGCGCAGAGCGCTGTGCGGCTTCACGGACCGGATAGGGAAGCTGCTTCTCGAAAATGCGGGTAGCCTCGCGTCCCTTTTCGGTGATGGCGTACAGGGTTTCTCCTTCGTCGGGTATCTCCTCGATGTGCCCGGTCGGGACCATCTCGTAGAAAGCCTCGCTCAGCTCGAAGTAGCCAAAGCCTTCGTCACACCAGGTCGTTAAGTCCACAATGGTGCTGAAGCTGACCGGAAATGGCAGCAGATCCATGGCGAACAGGACCAGAAACTTGATATCCTCTTTGGTATGGATAAAACCGTAGCGAACCATATGCGCGATGCCTCCTTCTCTTCCACGGCAGAGCGAAACGCCGTTTTCGTCAGTGCTTTTCATAGTATACTACTCGGCAAGGCAAAATGCAATCGGCTGAAATGACAAAGAATATTATATAGAACGGCGAGAATTATACTGTAAAAAAATCAGCAGATACAAGGCGAACAAATGTGCGATTTTTTGATAATCTCCTATTGAACATAAAAAATGAATGCGGTATACTTATATCGAGATTATGTCGAAACGAGGAAAAAATCATGCCGGAAGTTGTTCTGCGTCCTGCAGAGGAAGAAGATATTGCCGAGATGCTTGCGCTGTATGCGCCGTATGTTGTTCAAACCACTGTGTCGAGCGAGTACGATGCTCCTTCAATGGAGGAGTTTACCCGCCGGTGGCGCACCTATACCCAAAAGCTGCCGTGGCTGGTCTGCCGCATTGACGGCGAGGTCGTCGGATATGGTTATGCGGCGCCGCACCGTACTCGCGCCGCCTATCAGTGGTCGGTCGAAACATCTATCTACGTTGCACAGGAGCAGCACCGCCACGGTATCGCCGGTGCGATTTACGCCGCGCTGTTTGAACTGCTGGCGATGCAGGGATACTATAATATCTACGTCGGCATCACTTCACCGAATGAGCGGTCGATGAAGTTCCATAAAGCCATGGGCTTTATCATCTCGGGCGCATATCAGGAGAGCATGTATAAATTCGGTCAGTGGCGCGATGTCCTCTGGATGGGCAAGAGCCTGCGTCCGCATGACGGCGCACCGCAGCCGACCGTTCCGTTCCCGGAGATTAAGGACAGTCCACTGGTAACCAGAGCGCTCAATCAGGCGGTGGAGAAGATTCATTTTTAATGGAGAATTGAGAATGGATAATGGAGAATTAAGGAAACGCCGCGAAGCGGCGTATTAACAATCGCGCAGAGCGCGATACTGCTTTTAATTTTCAATTCTCCATTCTCAATTTTGTATAGGGGGAGGGAATACAGATGCCGGACAACCCGCATATGGGTCACCGACAGCGCATGCTGGACAAATTCCGCCGGTTCGGACTGGAGATCTTCAGCGACCACGAGGTGCTGGAGATGCTGCTGTATTTTGCGGTGCGGCAGGGCGACACCAACCCGACAGCACACCGGCTGATGCAGCGGTTTGGTTCACTGCATGCGGTGCTCGAGGCAACCGAGGACGAGCTGCAGACGGTCGAAGGCGTCGGTCCGCGCTCGGCGGAGCTGCTGCACCTGTGCTTTGCCCTGTTTCACCGTTATCAGGCGGATGTGGCGAAAATGGAGCAGTTTACCGATAAACTGAACACCTATGACCGCATCGGCGCGTATTTCGTGCCGCAGCTGTGCGCCGAGCGGGAGGAAGTGCTGCTGGCCGCCTATGTGGATGGCGCGGGGCGTGTGCTCAAGTGCGAGGAGATCGCACGCGGCGGACATGCGCGGGTGCAGGTGGACAGCTACAAGATTGCCCGCGGTGCCTTGATGGCCGGTGCGGCAGGCGTTGCGCTGGCGCATAATCATCCGAACGGCACGCCGACACCTTCGCAGGAGGATTTTGATATGACTGACCGTCTGCAGCGCACGCTCTCCGAACTGGGGTTGGAGCTGGTCGATCACTGCGTTGTGGCACGCAGCAATTTCACATCTATCGGTCGATTAAGAAGCGGCAGCCTGCGCAAACGATATTAAAAATTGAGAATGGAAAATGGAGGAGTCGCCGCAAAGCGGCGTATTCAATAATCGCGCATAGCGCGATACCTCGTCGCAGCGCGGACGGAACTCGCGCAAGGATAGCGACATTCTCAATTACTGCACACGCTAAAAGCAAAGAGGGAGGTCTATTTCCTTGCCTGATTTCAAGATACACAGCCCCTACCAAATGGCAGGCGATCAGCCGGAGGCGGTAGCGAAGCTGGTGGAGGGCATCAACAACGGTCTGACCGAGCAGACGCTGATGGGCGTTACCGGCTCGGGTAAGACGTTCACCATGGCGAACATCATCGAGCAGACCCAGCGCCCGACGCTGGTGCTCGCGCACAATAAAACGTTGGCCGCACAGCTCTGCACCGAGCTGCGCGAATTTTTTCCCGAGAATGCGGTAGAATATTTCGTATCCTACTACGATTACTATCAGCCGGAGGCGTATATCGCCTCGACCGACACCTATATTGAGAAGGATTCTGCCATCAATGATGAAATTGACCGTCTGCGCCACTCTGCGACCTCGGCGCTGAGCGAGAGACGCGATGTGATCATTGTGTCGTCCGTGTCGTGCATTTACTCGCTCGGCGATCCGATCGACTACAAGAGCATGGTCATTTCCATCCGTCCGGGCATGAAGATGAGCCGCGAGGAGCTCATCCGCCGACTGATAGATATTCAATATGAGCGCAACGACATTGCGTTCGAGCGCAACCGCTTCCGCGTGCGCGGCGACACGGTGGAAATCTGGCCGGTATACTCGGATGAGGATGATGTCCGTATCGAGTTTTTCGGTGATGAGGTGGA
>OLNE01002843.1_pt1 | contig 10350 bp, 5 predicted proteins | sample 1672431 | NCBI WGS metagenome assembly OLNE01 (sample SAMEA3136685, study PRJEB25190) | human gut metagenome | reverse complement strand
AGAAAGGTCCTTTCATATAGATATAGAAGAATTAATTTTATTGTAGTAGAAAAAAAAATAGGCGTCAATAAAACAGTCCGGCGTGATTGTTGTATGGCGATGCTGAATAAGATATGATTAATAATAATTGAACAGGAGGGGTATGGATGCGATTATTGGTTGGTGCAACACCGAATGTGCTGCGTAATAAGATTTTTGAGGAGCTCCGTACGATTAATGCTCGCCATGGCGAAGCGTTGCTGTTGGTGCTAGGGCAATATTCGCTGCAAACGAATCGCCAGCTTTTGGAAGAGCTGGATACGCGTGTGACAATGGATATTCAAGTGGCGAGCTTGGAGGTATTCACTAATAAAGTATTGGAGCGTGTGGGTGGCAATACGCTACCCTATGTCAATGAAGGTGGGCGTCGGATGTTGGCGCAGTATCTGTTGAGTGCGCATCGCGAGGAACTGACGATTTTAGCACGTGGCTATGACCAACGTGGGGTGGCGCAAAAGATGCTCGAAACATTGACTGAGTTTCGCCAAATGGAGCTGTCTGCTGAAGAAATGCGTACCTTGTGTGAAACGAAGGATGTGCCACCACTTTTGGCAAATAAACTTCATGATATGGCTCTGCTTTTGGAGGCGTATGAAACAGTGCTAGGAACACAGCGTTTAGACAATGAAGCGCGTTTGTTTCTTTTAAGTGAAAAAATTGCGCAAGCAGATTGGCTCAAGGGTTTGCCGATTTATATTGATGGCTTTCACTATTTGGCAATGCCGGAGCTTGGCGTGCTTAAGGCACTTGAAGCAATGGGGGCTGATGTAACCATGACCATGGTCTTGCCACCGGAAGCGCTGACGGAAAAGGTTGGTTGGTGGACGATGCACAGCGCGGTACAAGCGGCCATGCGTTTTTACGGAACCTTGGAACAGGTGGGAATGCCGCTTCATGTTGAAACGGTTGGCGATGATGAAACAATGTTTACCGAGGCAGTGGCGCTTTCAAAGTATCTCTTTACCTATGATATGGTGCCATATGAAGGCGAGAGCAATCATGTCGAAATATGGAAAGCAACTTCTCCTGAAAATGAGATGATTTATCTTGCCGGTATGATGCGCCGTATGGTCTTTGAAGAAGGCTTGCGTTGGCGAGATTTTCATATCACAACAAATCAGCCGGATGTATATTTCCCGTTGGCGGAGCGTATTTTTAAGCAATACGGTATTCCTGTGTTTGTTGATGCACGTAAGCCGATAGATTCCCATTACTTAGTGCGTTATCTTTTGAATGCGCTTGATATGGTGGCGTACCGTTTTTCGTATCCGATGGTGTTTGCGTGCTTAAAGACGGGGCTGAGTGGTCTTTCGGACGCGGAAATTGTCGCTCTTGATTACTTTGCACGTGCCAAGCATTTGCGTGGCACGATGTATTTTGACGCACGGTATTTTGAACCGCCAAATCCGGATGTTAAATCCAATAAGCTGGAATCCTTGCGTGACCGCCAGCCATTGGCGGCAGTGGCACAGGAAAAATTCACCGCACGCTTTCAACCATTTTATGAGGACTTGAAGCAAGCGACGACTGTGCGTGATTTTGCGGCGATTTTGTATCATTTCATGACCATGCCGGAGGTACTTGATGTGCTGTATGCGCAGGATGCCAATAAGAGCCCGGAACAGCTTGAAATTGATACGCATATTGTTGATGTAGTGGTAGAATTGCTGGATCAGTTGGTAGTAACCATCGGCAATATGGCAGTGAGCTTGGAGCAGTTTACTAAAATTTTAAGCGAGGGTTTGGCAGATGCGAGCTTGGGGATGTTGCCGCCGGCACAGGATGAGGTTCAACTGGTAGAGCTTGGGCGTGCACGTACGGCACGTTGCAAGGTTGCTGTGGTGGTTGGATTGAGTGACGCTTGGATGCCGAAAAGTAGTGCTGCGCATACGGTCTTTATTCGCGAAGAAAAAAAGTGGCTTGAAAAAGAAGCCGGTGTTCTTTTGCAAACCGATGACGGACGTGCCATTGAAGATGAAGCCTTGTCGTTTTATGAAACCCTCACAAAGCCAACAGAGCGATTGATTCTCTCCTATCCCCTTTCTGGGTCAGATGGTGCGGCGATGAACGAAAGTGTGATGGTAACACGTGCCAAGGCAATTTTGCCAACTGTTCAAGAAAAGACCTTGCTAAGTGCCATGGAGGAAGTGCGCCCATATCTCGAATGGGAAACCCTCAAGGTGGCTGCCGATTGGATGCGCCGTTACGCTGAAATGCCGGCGCTTGCGGCGGAAAACTTGGACCATGTGACACAAGTAGCCAGTGTGTATGAATATTTTACTCAAACCCGTCCGAGTCTTGCGCCGTTTTTGGCAGAAGGGCTGTATTACAACAATTTACGTGAAGCAATTTCGCCGGCAGTGGTTAAACAGCTTTATCCGGCTGTGCAGAAAGAAAAGCTGAGCATTAGTGAGCTTGAAAATTGGCAAGGTTGCCCATACAAACACTTCATGCGTTATGGGATTCGTCCGGCAGAAATGCTTGAATATACCCTCCGCAGTGATGAACTGGGTAATGTTATTCATGGTTGTTTGGAACAATTTACACGTGATTTAAAAACCAATCCGGACTGGCTTGAATGGGATGATGCGGCGATTTGTGCCCAGATGGATAAATATCTGGAAGTGGAAGAAATTCGCTGGATTGATGAGGCACGTTCCGCTGAAGCACGCAATAAAGCCGTTCTTCGAAAAATGAAAAACCAAAGCCACAAGGCGGGTCGTTTTATTATCCGCCAACTTCGTGAAAGCAAATTTCAACCAAGCTTTAATGAAGTCTTTTTTGGTGAAGAGTCGAAGCTTTTTCCACCGATTTATCTCGATATTGACGGACAAATCATTCGCATTGAGGGACGCATTGATCGTGTGGATACGTGGAAAAACGGCAGTCATTTGTATGCACGTGTCATTGACTACAAATCCGGCTCCAATACCTTCGATATTTCTCGTGTTTGGGCGGGGCTTGATTTGCAATTGATGCTTTATCTGCGCGCAGTTCTTGGTTGGAATAAAGGGCCAATGCCGGCCGGGGTATTCTATTTGAGCCTGAAGAAGCCGGTGGTGGATGAAGAATCCTTGGATGATAGCGTTATAGAAGAAGCCATTGCCGAACAACTGTTGATGGACGGCGTATTTATTGACGATCCTGATGTTATAGCGGCGTTAGATGAAGGGGCAAAAGAAGCCAAGCCACAGGTTATTGCACTAAAAGGCAGAAAAAAGACCGAGCCGGACAACAGTCTTTCTGCGGATTTGCTCGAAAAGCTGTTAGACCATGCCGTACATGCGGCAGAAAACTGTGTGCGGTCAGTGCTAGACGGTGATATTCGCGTGTTCCCGATTGAAGGAAAGGAGCGTGGCGGTTGTGAATACTGTGATTATGCGGCAATCTGCCGCTTTGAAAACCATCGCAGTGGCAACCGCGAGCGCACCATTGATAAGATGACCTGGAAGGCTGTAAAAGAAGCGTTGGAAAAGGAAGAGGAGGGGAACGCATGAATTATACTGCCAGTCAACAAGAAGCCATTTCGGCGCGCAATGAGAATTTACTTATTTCAGCTGCAGCCGGTTCCGGAAAAACTCGCGTTCTCGTCGATCGCATTGTGGATTTAATGAAAAAAGATCATGTGCCATTAATGCATATGCTGATTGTAACCTTTACCAATGCCGCCGCCGGCGAGATGAAGGCACGTTTGCGTCAAGGCTTACAGGAAGCGGTGGCAGAAAGCGATGGGGAAGGCAAGCTGTTTTTGCTTGAACAGCTTGATGCCTTGAACGAAGCGCATATTTCAACCATGCACGCATTTTGTATTGCCGAGCTGCGCCGTTTTTACCATGTGTTGGCGTTGGACCCAAATTTTAAGGTGCTTCCGGAAACAACCACGACCATCCTTCGTGAAGATGCCCTTGAAAAAGTCATGGATGCTGCTTACGAGCGGGCTGATGAGTCTTTTCTGTCATTAGTAGATGCTTATGGTGGACGCAATAGTGACGATGCGTTGCGTGACTTGGTGCGTAAGCTTTATTTGCGCATCCAATCGCATGCAAATCCAATCGCCTGGCTGGAGGCGCAAGCAGAAAGCTATAATCACGCATTGCCGGAAGCTTATGTGGATTTGATGCGCACGATTGTAAATGATACCGTTGAAACCATGGTAAGCGGGATGGCAGAAGCACGTAAGATTGCTGATATGCTCCCAAATGCCGAAAAAATTCACGAATGTATTAACGATGACGAAAGTGTGCTGAACGGGTTGCGTAAATGTCTTGCAGCTTCGGATGCGATAGACCGTGTGATGGCATATGTGCCAAACGCTAAGTGGGCCAAGAAGCCAAGCTGTCCACGAAATGCGACCGATGATGAAAAAGTTCTCGATGAGCACTTTAAGACACTGCGCAAGGGGTACAAAGATGCCTTTGACGGCTTAAAGAAAATTTCTATTGAAGGTGGAGAGGTGCGCATCAATGCCGACCGTGCGTTGCTGAGTCGTTATCTTTGTGCTTTGACAGATTTGGTGCGTGATTTTGATAATGCTTATCGTGCTGAAAAGAAAGAAAAAGAAGGCTTGGATTTTAATGACCTTGAGCATGAAATGCTGCGATTGTTAGACGATGAAGCGGCGCGTGCCGCCGTCCGTGCAGAAATTCAATATATTTTCTTTGATGAATATCAGGATGCCAATCCAATTCAAGAAGCAATTGTTGAATTATTAGCGACAGACGACCGTCTCTTTTTCGTTGGGGACGTGAAACAGGCTATTTATCGCTTCCGTCGCGCCGATCCAAATATTTTCAACCGCCGCTATGCACGGTATCGTGATACCGACGATGGTCGCTTGATTTTCCTTTCGGAAAATTTTCGTTCTCGTTCAGAAATTCTAAATTTCGCTAATGCCTTGTTTGATACTCTGATGACGCCAACCTTGGGGGAAGTCGATTACCGTGAACCGGGACAAGCCTTGGTGTGTGGCGGAACATTTGAGCCGGACGAAGAGGCCGTACAGTGTGTGGCGGTTATTGACGAAAAAGACGATGATGTGAGTCGTGAAGCCGAATGGATAGCCGAAGAAATAGCGCGTTTAGTAGAGGCGGGCAAGTATGATTACGGTGATATGGTGGTGCTGATGCGTTCGCCACGCAGTCGTTTGCGCCTTTATGAAGAAGCCTTCAAGCGACATCATATTCCGTATTTTGCCGATAACTCGGTGGTAGGTTTTCACAATTTGGAAGTACGATTGTTGATTGCAATGCTAGAGGTGTTAAATAACGATGCCCTTGACCATGCGTTGCTTTCGGCGCTATTATCACCTTTTGGTGGGTTGACCGATGCGGAAATTGCGGACATTCGCTTGGCATATCCGGAGGGCACTTTTGCGCAAGCAGCAAGAGCATATGTGGAAAGCAGTGACAACGCCAACGGTGATATCAATCGCAAGCTGTGTGCATTTTATGAAAATCTGGCGCGTTGGCGTGCGGCACTGCGTTACAATCCGCTCAAGGATGTGGCGGTACAGATGGTCGAAGAAAGCGGCTATGGCACGTTTCTTTTGGGAATGGATGGTGGCATAGAACGTCATCAAAATGTCTATGCGTTTATTGATACCATTGGTGCATACGAAAAAGCACATCGTTATGGACTACCGGGATTTTTGCATTATGTAAAAACGTTGGAAGAACGCAATGTGGACAATGCCATGCCGGGGATTGGACTGAGCGAAAGCGATCATTGTGTGCGTATTATGAGTGTACACAAGAGCAAGGGGCTTGGGTTCAAAGTCGTTTTCCTTGGGGATATGGCGCATACATTCAATACTCGTGATACCAGTGAAACATTGGTTGTGGATGATGAGATGGGCATTGCCATGCAGGTGGTTGATTTGGCACGTTCCGTACAGCATCCGTCCTTTGAAAAGAAACTGTTGGGCTATAAGAATAAGAATGAGATTCTTTCTGAAGAAGTGCGCTTGCTGTATGTGGCGCTTACCCGTGCCATAGATCGCTTGTACTTGGTGGCTAGCTTTAAGCGCAAGGCTTACGAGAGTTTTGAAAAAAAACGTGATAAGGTGCATGCAGATTTGGCAACGTTGCGAGGCTGTCACAGCTACAGTGAATGGCTGAATTGTTGCCTATGCGATGAAAATCATCCGTTGTCTTTGTCCGGCGGTGCGGGGCTGTATCAATGGCATGTGGTTGATCCGAGTGCTGACGAGGCAGAGGAAACAGTAGCGGCGCCGGATTATCGTGCATTGATTGAAAAAGCGGATACAGCTCAAATTGAAGCGATAAAAGCGCGGTTTATGGCAAGCTATGCTTACGAGAAGGATACCACCGAACCGTTTGTTAATACTGTGACGCAAATTGCTAAAGGTGAAAGCGGCGCGCAAGCCAAGGTCGAGAAAAAGCGACCACAGATATCGGAATTTGCCGCCGAAGTGCCGATGCCGGAATTTTTGCAAGACCATCAATCCTTTACCGGTGCGGCAATGGGAACATTGATGCACCATGTGGTGCAATATTTGCCGATGGTACCGCGAACACATGATGAACTGATTCAGGCGCTTGATTATTTGCAAGAAGCGCATTTTATTACTGAAGCCGAACGAGCGGCAGTGGATGTGCCGATGCTGGAGAATTTATATCAAAGTGCCTTTGTAAAGGACATGACTGCACGTGCCATTAAAACAGAACAAGAAGTGTCCTTTGTCATGCAGGTTGAGCCATGGATAGTCAGTGGGCAAATCGACCTTTTCTTCGAAACAGAAGAAGGGTATGAAATTGTTGACTTCAAGACAGACCGCGTGGCAGATGCATCGCGTTATGAGAAGCAATTGGCGATGTATGCCGAAGCGTTGCAAATTGCGCGCGGAAAGCCGGTAACGCATCGATGGCTTTATTGGTTGCGACACAATAAGGCAGAGGAAGTATAGTAACGACAAAAGCCCTTGTACACGGAAACATGTACAAGGGCTTTTGGTGTTTGTTTAGGATTTGGCGGGGGCGTTGGTGAGGATGAAGACAGCAACCAAAATAATAACCATCCCGACAATATCGAAAAACGTAAAGTGCGTACCGACCCACAGGAAAGAAAAGAAGCTTGCCGCAATTGGCTCGATACAGCAGACAAGACTCGCTTTAACCGGGCCGATATGGCTCACGCCTGTAAGAAAGGCAGTGAAACCAAAGACAGTACCGATGATAATCAGTCCACTAAAAGTGAGAACGGTATCGACATTGATGGTTGGCGCATAGTCGAAGGGACGTGTAATAATTGCGAGTGCAATGCCGCCTAAGAACATGGCCCAGGCAGTAACAGGCAGGCTTCCCCAACGTTGAATAAGTTTAACCGGCATAACATCATGCACGGCAAGAAAAATGGCGGAAACAATGCCCCAAATGAGCCCAAGCTGAGAAATCACAAGGTTGCCGATGTTACCATGGGTGGAAATTAAAAAGACGCCAATCATGATTGCGATAAGTGAAACGAGTTCGCGCCAATGTGGCCAACGACGGTTGCGCAAGCAGACATAAAGAAGCACGAAGGCAGGGCCAATATATTGCAAGACGGTGGCAGTTCCTGAATTGGTGAAGGAAATAGCAACAAGGTAGGTGTATTGCACCGCCATCATCCCCAAAATGGCAAATAGTAAGAGCATGGGTAAATCGCGTTTTGAGGTAATGAGGCCGATAAGCGCATCTTTACGTCCGGTTACAAGGTTGATCAACAGAAGCAGGGAACCGGCTGTTAAAAGGCGAACGGTGGTGAGCCATTCGCCATTGGTTTGATAGATTTTGAAAAGATGCTCGCCGCAGGTACCGGAAAAGCCCCAGCCAATCGCTGCGAGAATGGTCAAAATGAGGTATTTCGATTTCATAAGGCGCTCCTTTGGAGAAAATTAATACGTGTTAATAAAAGTCAAAAAATCTTGCATGCGCTTGAAATTTTGATTCATTTCAAAGCGTGGAAGATGGTAAGGGTCGACCCAGTTTAGCAAATTAAGACAGTGATTATTGGCGGTTTCAAATCCCAGATAAAGCCCCATGGATTGCATAGATTGCTTGGTGGCATCGTTGCTTTCGCCGTACGGATAGGCCACGGCTATCGGTTTTGGTTGCTGGCACTTCAACATGAGAAGGACATTGTTTTTTAGAAGATCCTTGGTAATACGCTGATAATAGGCGTCCCACGATTCGTTTTGACGTTGGTTTATAAAAGGATGGCTCATGGTGCCGTCAACATTTAGCTTTTGCACGTATGAATAATAGGTTTCACTTTGTAAGGAAATGAGGCCGCTATCAGTCATTTCACGAAGCTCATCCCAAGATAAAATTGGAAAGTTGTAATTGTCACGGTATTTGACGTAGTAACCAATGACATTGACAGTGGCATTAATCTCATATTTTTTCAAAATCGGAAAAGCTTCGGTGTAGATTTCTTCACTACAGTCATCGAAGGTAATCAGAACGGCGCGTGATGGTAACGCAGCATTTTCGTTAATCGCATAAAGTAAATCGTTTGGCGTGATAAAGGTGCAGCCGATTTCCTTTAAGGTTTTCATTTGTTCTTCGAATTGCGCAACGGTGATGCCTTCTTCAATCGGTTCCCCATCTTCGTTAACTTGAGCAAAATGACGATAGGTAAGGATAGGCAGGTGCAACCCACTATCATCAAAAAAACGCGCCAACTGACGTGTGTCCTGCGTTTTACGAAGCTCGGCGTTGATATAACGGGGATAAAATTCCGTTGGAGATTCGTGGAAAAATATATAAGGAAGCGCAAGAAAAAAAACAACCGCGCCGATCAATAGCCCGATAATAAAATTTCTCAGGACCTTGAACATGGTTGTTCCTCCTTTATATTTTCAGACCCGCCGTTCGGCGGTGACGAAGATACGGTCCTTGCGCGAGCGGCCGCCGGTGTCGGTGACCGTTCCCTTGCCCTTGCCGCGCACGGAAATAACGTCGCCGTCGCGGATGGCGGCGTCCGTGTGCAGGCACGGCACATAGTTGAGCGACACGCTGCCGAGACGGATAAGCTCTGCGGCAGTCGTGCGGGAGACATGGAAAAGCCCCGCGGTCACGGCGTCGAGCCGGAGGCTCTGCACCGTGAAGCTCACGGTTTCGGTCTTCACCTCTTCCTCCGGGACGTCCGCGAGAGCGATCTCCTCGCCGCGGACGGTATAGCGCCCGGCGCGGTCGAGCTCCGCGAGCGTTTTTACGACGCTCGGCAGGCAGAACACCCACGCCTCCGCGCCCCGGATGCGGATATCCCCCACCCACTCGCGGCGCACGCCGAGCGCGAGCAGCGCGCCGAGATAATCCCGGTGGCCCGGCTCGCCGAAGAAGCTGTGGAAATGCACCGCGCTGATATACTCCGAAGGGTCAAGCTCCTCCGCCGTGAGATAGAACGGGAGAAAGAACGCGCAGGTGCGCTCGCACTCCGTCCCGCCGCCGGAATAGACGACGGCCGTGCCGCGCAGCGAGGGGGTATTTTGCAGCTCCATGCGCTCCGCCGGAGTGAGAAAGGCGGTCGCCGTCACCGACGAGGTGCGCTCACAGCGCGCGGCAAGATCCTCCGCGCGCCGAATAAGATCGTTCGTTTCCATAGCTGCGATTATATCACGCCGGTTTTGCGTTGACAATGCAAAAAGACCGCAGAATGTTTTCCGCGGTCTTTTGTGCTTAAAATGCCTTGTCTGGGTTTGCCTCCGCAGGAGTCAAACAAGGTTTGTTTGAAGCGTTTAGCCGTAATCCTGTGTGGCAACAAACGCCTCGTGCTCGGCGAGCGTGGCGAAGAAGCGCATGCTCTTCGTTTCCATGTCGAGCGCAAAGTAGTAATACCCGGTCTGCTCGGGGTTGAGCGCGGCTTCGATAGACTTCATGCCGGGGTTGCAGATCGGTCCGGGCGGCAGCCCCTGATAGAGATAGGTGTTATACGGGCTGTCGGTGGCCTGGATGAGCTCGGTGGACATCGTCGTCTCGCCGGTCTCGCGGATGGCGTACACGACCGTGGAGTCGAGCTGCAGCGGCATACCGATGTTCAGGCGGTTATATATGACCGAGGCGATCGTCGCGCGTTCGGCGTCGTTCGCAGCCTCTCGCTCGATGAGCGAGGCGACCGTGATCACCTGCTTGAACGTCAGGTTCATGGCCTGCGCTTTCTGCCACATCTCGTCCGTGATGCGGTAATGGAGGTTCGAGAGGAATTTGTTGATCGCGCTCGAGGCCTGCATCCCCTGATAGAAGTAATACGTATCCGGGAAGAGGAAGCCCTCGAGCCGGTAGGGATCGCCCGTCTCCACGCCTTCAAGGAACG
>OLNE01002841.1_pt1 | contig 10357 bp, 9 predicted proteins | sample 1672431 | NCBI WGS metagenome assembly OLNE01 (sample SAMEA3136685, study PRJEB25190) | human gut metagenome | reverse complement strand
CCACATTGTAGCCGTCGAGCAGGCTCGAAACGTCGTGCGGGTGGATGCCTGCCACATTGAACGAGAATGCACCGTGGTGACGAGCCGGGTCGTGGCTGCCCATGAACTCGATGTACGGCAGCTCCTCCATGCGCGTCACAAGGTAGCGCATGAGTGCGTGCTCGCGGGCCACAAGGTTGTCCATGCCGATGGACTCCACGTAGGTGAGTGCGGCGTCGAGCGCGTAGGCGCCGGCCGCGTCCTGCGTGCCTGCCTCGAACTTCTCGGGAATGGGCGCCCAAGCGGCCTCGGTCTCGCTCACCCAGTCGATCATCTCGCCGCCCAGCAGCATGGGCGGCATGGCCTCGAGAATCTCGCGCTTGCCCCACAGCACGCCGATACCCATGGGGCCCATGATCTTGTGAGCCGAGAAGGCGTACATGTCGGCACCGAGGTCGAGCACGTCTACCGCCATGTGCGGCACGGCCTGTGCGCCGTCCACCACCACGTAGGCGCCCATCTCGTGGGCACGCTTAGCGATGGCGCGCACGGGGTTCTCAACGCCCAGCACGTTGGAAACCTGGCCGATGGAGACGATGCGGGTCTTGGGGCCGATCTTGGCCTCAATCTCCTCGTCGGAGATGGCGTAGTCGCCGCCCTTCTCGGGGCGCAGGTACACGAGCGTGGCACCCGTGGCGCGGCAAAGCTGCTGCCAGGGAATGAGGTTAGAGTGGTGCTCCATGATGGAGATGGCCACCTCGTCGCCAGGCTTGAGGTCGCAGATGCCGGCGAGTCCCTTCGCGGCGAGGTTGAGCGCCTCGGAGGCGTTGCGCACGAACACGACCTCGTCGGACTCGGGCGCCCCAATGAAGCGGGCCACATGGGCACGCGCTCGGGCAATCGCCTCGGTCGCCTCGATGGAGAGGCGGTAGAGACCCCTCAGGGGGTTGGCGTTCATCGTCTCGTAGAAACGGCGTTGCGCGTCGAGCACGCAGGCCGGACGCTGCTCGGTGGCCGCCGAGTCGAGGTAGACGAGCTCGGGAGAATTGGCAAGCAAAGCGAACTCGGCGCGGAACGGGTTCTTGGCGATGTCGGCCACCTCGAAGCTGCCGGCGGCGGCGCTCACGCACCCCGCGATGCCCAGATTCGCCTCTGACGTGGCATCGATGGAATACAGACGTGCCATGGAAGGTTCCCTCCATTGAAGAAGAACCCGCCCGGAAACCGGCTCGGCGCATATGCCAAGCGGTGGGCCCAGGCGGGCAGAAGCGGTCGGGTCGGTGCTATTCGCCCAGCATGTCGGCCACAACGTCGACACCGAGCACACGCTCGGCCGCGGCGCGCACGGCAGCGCGGGCCTGAGGCACCGGGGCATCCTCGAAGGCGGCGGCGAAGGTGGACTCCATCACAAGCGCGGGGATGTCCTCGGGGGCCAGGCCACGAGACACCAGATAGGCGCGCTGCTCGGGGCTGATCTCGCCCACGGTGGCACCGTGGTCGCCCGCGACGTCGTCCTCGTCGCACAGAATGACGGGCAGCGACTGGTTGCCCACGCCGTCGCCGGCAAGCAGCACGCACTCATTCTCGCTGCCCTTGGAACCCTTGCAGCCGCGCACGAGATCAATCGTGTCGCGCAGCGACTTGAAGGCGCCGTCGGCCAGAACGCCGGAAAAGGCCATCGTGCACAGGGTGTGCTTGCCGATCTGGCGCACGACATGCCCCAGGTCAAGCGTCTGCGTGCCGCGCCCCAGGTAGCGGGCATCAAGCTCGAGAGTCGAGCCGTCACCTGCCAGATCGCAGCGGAAGCCCGTGGCGGAGAGTTGCGCCGAAAGCACGTACTGCTTCACGTGCACGCTTGCGCCCTTCTGCGCCACGATGCCCACGTTGTCGAGCATCTGGGGCGCATCGCACGCCACCACGGAGAAAAGGTCGAGCCTGGCGCCCTCCTCCACCGCGATGCGCACGCTCCAGCCGCTCGTGGTGCCCAGGGCCTCAGAGACAGGCGCGTTGCCCACGAGCACGACCGAGGCCTGAGCACCTGCGCCCACGACGACGTCGAGCACGAAGGCAGCACGGGCGACCTGGGCCATGTCCACAACGATGGGCTCGTCGGTCACCTCGCCTGCCGGCACCTCCACGCGGCACACCTCGCCGGCCGCGGCCTCGAGCCAGCCTTGCGCCTCTGCACCTGCACCTCCCACGGGAGGCTCGCAAGTCGCACCCTCGAAGCGGCCTTCCAGCACGGCGGCGTCAAGAGCCTCGACCGCCGGCACCTCGATGTCGATGCCGTTGATCTCCAGATGGTTCCAGGTGGGAGTGGGAAGCTCGTTCACCTGCTTAAGTACCTGCATGTTTGTCGTCTCCACGCTAGCCCACCGCGCCTTCCATCTCGAGCTTGATGAGGTTGTTCATCTCGACGGCGTACTCAAGCGGCAGCTCCTTCGAGATGGGGTTGGCAAAGCCGTTCACCACCATGGTGCGGGCCTCGCTCTCGGTGCACCCGCGCGACATGAGGTAGGTCACCGTGTCGTCGGAGATGCGGCCGATGGTGGCCTCGTGGCCCACGCTGGCGGTGCGGCAACGCACGTCGATGGCGGGAATGGTGTCGGAGCGGCTGTGATCGTCGAGCATGAGCGAGGCACAGGAGACCGATGCCTTGGCGTGCTCGGCGCCCTCGGTGATGCACACGGCGGAGCGGAACGTCGAGATGCCGCCGTCCTTAGAAAGCGACTTGGCGTTGATGGAGCAGCGCGTGTCCTTGCCCTGCAACACCACGCGCGTGCCCGTGTCAAGGTTCTGGGTGGCGCCGGCAAACGTGATGCCGGTGTACTCGCAGCTCGAGCGGTCACCCACCAGGAACGACGTGGGATACAGGTAGCTCACATGGCTGCCAAAAGAGCCCGACACCCACTCGATGGAGCCGTCCTCCTCCACGCGAGCGCGCTTCGTGTTGAGGTTGTACATGTTCTTCGACCAGTTCTCCACGGTCGAATAGCGCAGGCGCGCACCCTTGCCCACGTAGAGCTCCACGCAGCCCGCGTGCAGGTTGGCCACGTTGTACTTGGGGGCGGAGCAGCCCTCGACAAAGTGCAGGTCGGCGCCCGGCTCCAGGATAATGAGCGTGTGCTCAAACTGGCCGGCGCCCGCGGCGTTGAGGCGGAAGTAGCTCTGCAGCGGGAAGTCGACCTTCACGCCGGCGGGCACGTACACAAACGAGCCGCCCGACCACACGGCGCCGTGCAAGGCCGCGAACTTGTGGTCGGTGGGCGGCACGAGCTGCATGAACTTCTCGTGGATGAGCTCGGCGTAGGGGCCGTCGAGCGCCTCCTCGATGCCGGAGTACACCACGCCCTGGGCCGCCACCTCCTCGCGCATGTTGTGATACACGAGCTCGGAGTCGTACTGGGCGCCCACACCGGCCAGGCTCGCGCGTTCTGCCTCGGGGATTCCCAGACGCTCGAAGGTGTCCTTGATGTCCTCGGGCACGTCCTCCCAGTCCTTGGCCTGGTCGGTCTTGGGCGACACGTAAGCGGAGATGTGGTCCATGTCCAGGCCCGCGATGGAAGGACCCCAGTTGGGCGGCATGGGCGTGGACTCGTAAATCTCCAGGCTCTTGAGACGCAGGTCGAGCATCCACTGAGGCTCGTTCTTCTTGGCCGAGATTTCGCGCACGAGCTCGGGGGTCAGGCCGTCGGCCGCGCGCTCGTAGCCCTCCTCGGGCTTGGTGAAGTCGTACAGGCCGCCTCCTGCCTGCGTGAAGTCGGCGATGTCGGTGTTTGCCATCTGCCTCACCTACTCGGCGTCGTCGCTGCGGGCGGCCTCGAGTGCCTCATAGGCGGCAAAGCCGGTCTGGTCAATCTGCTTAGCAAGGCTGCCGTCGCCCGTGGCCACGAGATGACCCTTGACCATGACGTGGGTCTTATCGATAGCAAGGCGCTCCAGGATGCGCGTGTTGTGCGTGATGATGAGCAGCGCCCCGTCGCACATCTCGCGGTAGGCCTGGATACCGCGCGCCACCACGTCGAGGGCGTCCACATCCAGACCCGAGTCGGTCTCGTCGAGAATGGCGAGCTTGGGCTGGAGAAGCAGCAGCTGCAGCATCTCGACCTTCTTGCGCTCGCCACCCGAGAAGCCCACGTTGAGGTCGCGCACCAGGTTGGACTGGTTGAGGCTGAGCTGGTCGCACAACTCGCCCACGTGGGCGCGGAACTTGGAACCGCTCATCCTGGGGCCGGGATGCTTGCGGGTGATGGTGCGCAGGAACTGGTACAGCGGCACGCCAGGCACCTCGACGGGAGCCTGATAGCTCATGAAGATGCCGGCAAGCGAGCGCTTGTCAGCAGACAGGGCAGTAACGTCCTGACCTGCGAATTCAATGCTGCCAGAGGTGACCTCGTAGGTGGGGTCGCCCATGATGGTCTTGCCCAACGTGGACTTGCCGGCACCGTTGGGGCCCATGAGCACATGGACCTCGCCGGGATTGACGGTCAGGTCGACGTCGTGCAGGATGGGCTTCTCGCCAACCTGGGTGCTGAGGCCTGTGACGCTCAGCAGGGCAGATTCAGCCATTGGATCCTCCATACTCTCCTCGGGGTTCGTCGGCGCGTTCTCCAAGCGCGTCTCCCCTCTTTTCCACGGCGGGGAGTCTAAGCATTCGATGTTTCCAATGCAATTCAAATCTGACCAATTTCGTAGGATTACCTCAAATCTGACTATTTTTGTATGATTTGACCGGCCTGAGCGCCCCTCCGCTCTCAGCATCGCGCATGTTTTGTGGTGGCAAATTAATTAGATAGCCTAACTAAATGAAATGTTAGACTGTATCTTCGGCAGATTCGACACAAGGAGGACCCCTGGCAATGGGAGAAGCCGCCCACACAAGCACGACGGCATCGCAGGCAAACATCGACTTTGGTAACGACGAGGCGTTCTTCACCGCGTTCAACGACCTCATCGTCTCGACCTTCCATTCCATCGAGCGATACGAAGAGCTCTCGCTGAAGTCGTTTGAGTCCAATGACCTCAGCATCGCCGAGTCACACCTGGTAGAGGCCGTGGGTCGTGTCTGCCAGGACAACCCTGCCGGCGTCCCGGTAAGCCAGGTCGCCCAGACTCTGGGTGTGCGCGTTCCCACCGCCACTGCCTCGGTGAACAAGCTCGTGGCCAAGGGCCTGCTCAGCAAGGAGCGCTCCCAGGAGGACCAGCGTTCCTTCCTAGTCAAGCTCACGCGCGAGGGCAGGCGGGCGTATCGCCTGCACATGCTGTTCCACCGCCGCATGATCGACGCGCTTGCAGGCACGCTCGACCCCCAGGAACGCGCCGTGCTCACCTCGGGGCTCACCAAGCTCAAGGCCTTCTTCGAGGAATCCGCCACCACCCTGCCATCGGCTCAAAAAACGACGAGGTAACCACGCATGGCTTTTCACGTAATGGGCACCGGCAGCGCCCGACCCGAACACGTCGTGACCAACGACGACCTTTCCCGCTTCCTCGACACCGATGACGCATGGATCTCGAGCCGCACGGGTATCAGCTCGCGGCGCTGCTGCACCACCGAGACCTGCTCCGACCTGGCCGAGGCAGCCGCACGCGCCGCACTCGACAACGCAGGCGTGGCGGCCAACGAGCTCGACCTCATCATCTGCTCCACCATCACCGCTGACGACCTCACGCCCTCCTGCGCCGCCGTGGTGCAGGAACGCATCGGCGCCTCCTGCCCGGCCTTCGACCTCAACGCGGCGTGCGCGGGCTTCGTGTTCGCTCTCGACGTGGCCCACGGCTATTTCGCCCGCGGCGTCGCCAAGCGCGTGCTCGTGGTGTCGGCCGAAAAGATGAGCCGCATGGTCGACTGGACGGAACGCTCCGTGAGCGTGCTGTTCGGCGACGGTGCAGGCGCGGTGGTGCTGGGCGCGGGCGGCGAGAGCCCCCTCTACACCAAGCTCACCACCAAGGGCTCCCACGACACCCTGTGGTGCCCCAACATGGAGGGCAACTCCCCCTTCGACACGGCTGCCAAGCCCGAGCCCTACCTGCACATGCGCGGCCAGGAGGTCTTCAAGTTCGCCGTGACCTCCATCTGCTCCGACGTGCGTCAGATGTGCTCCGAGACTGGCATCGAGGCCAGCGACATCGACCTGTTCGTGTTCCACCAGGCCAACAAGCGCATCCTCGACAGCGCCGTGGAGAAGCTGGGCCTTGACCGCGACAAGGTTGCCTACACCATCCAGGAGAGCGGCAACATCTCGAGCGCCTGCATCCCGCTGACGCTCGACACCCTCAACCGCCAGGGACGTCTGCACGAGGGCGACCTGGTGTGCTGTTCGGGCTTTGGAGCTGGCCTTGTCGTGGCCACGACGCTGCTGAAGTGGGGCAGCGCGCAGTAATATGTGTTTCGACGGGCATGCGCCCGTTGGGTACGAAAGTAAGCCAGGCGACCGGCATCGGGCCGGAGCGCCGCAACCGAGAAGGAGACACCATGTCCGATACGCTCGAGCGCGTCAAGAAGGTCCTGCAGGAAGGCTTCGAGGTCGATCCCGCCAAGGTGACCCCCGAGAGCACCCTTGCCTCCCTGGGCCTGGACTCCCTGGACACCGTTGAGGTCGTCATGCAGTGCGAGGACGAGTTCGGCATCGAGATCGACCAGGAGAGCAACCCCTCCACGGTCGGCGAGTTCGTCACCGTCATCGACAACACCCTGGGAGAGTAGTTCATGATCCGCACCCCCTTGTGCGACCAGCTCGGCATCGAGCACCCCGTGTTTCAGGGCGGCATGGCCTGGATCGCCGACGCGAGCCTGGCGGCTGCCGTGAGCGAGGCCGGCGGCCTGGGCATCATCGCTGCCATGAATGCCAACGCCGAGTGGCTCCGCGACCAAATCCACCAGCTGCGTGAAAAGACCGACAAGCCCTTCGGCGTGAACGTCATGCTCATGAGCCCGTTTGCCGACGAAGTCGCCCAGGTCGTGGCCGAGGAGCACGTGCCCGTAGCCGTGACCGGTGCCGGCAACCCGGCCAAGTACATGGAGCTGTGGAAGCAGGCCGGCGTCAAGGTCGTGCCCGTGGTCGCCAGCGTCGCGCTCGCCAAGCTCATGGAGCGCCTGGGCGCCACGGCCGTCGTGGCCGAGGGCACCGAGAGCGGCGGCCACATCGGCGAGCTCACCACCATGACGCTTGTGCCGCAGGTTGTAGACGCCGTGAAGATCCCCGTGCTCGCAGCCGGCGGCATCGCCGACGGTCGCGGCGTGGCGGCGGCCTTCATGCTGGGCGCACAGGGGGTGCAGGTTGGCACGAGGTTCCTCGTGGCCAAGGAGTGCACGGTGAGCCAGGAATACAAGGACCGCGTCCTCAAGGCGCGCGACCTTTCCACCACGGTCACCGGCAGGCGCACGGGCCATCCCATCCGCTGCCTGAAGTCGCCGTTCACCCAGAACTACGCCGCCATCGAGAAGGCCGCGGAGTCCGACGAGGAGCTGCACGGCCTGTCGGCCGGCGCGCTTCGCAAGGCCGCGCAGGACGGCAACGGCCAGGAAGGTCAGTTCATGGCCGGCCAGATTGCCGCTCTCGTGAACAAGGAGCAGACGGCGGCCGAGATTGTGAACGACCTCATGGCAGACGCCGAGCGCGTGCTGGGAGGTGCCTCCACATGGGTAAGGTAGCCATTCTTTTCGCAGGCCAGGGCGCCCAGCACGAGGGTATGTGCGCCGAGCTCGCCCAGGCAAACGAGGCGGCCCGTGCCGTCTTTTCCCGCTGCGACGAGGTTCGCCCCGGCACCTCCGATCAGTGCTGGCATGCCGACAAGGAGACCCTGTCGCTCACGGCGAACACCCAGCCCTGCGTGTGGGCGGCCGACATGGCCTGCGCCCGCGCCCTCGAGGCTGCTGGCGTGCATGCCGACGCAGTGGCCGGTTTCTCGCTGGGCGAACTTGCCGCGCTTGCCTTCGCCGGCACCCTCGACGAGCAGGAGGCCTTCCGCCTCGTGTGCCGCCGCAGCGAGCTCATGGACGAGGCCTGCCAGGCAAACCCCGGCGGCATGGCCGCGGTGCTCAAGCTCACGCCCGAGCGCATCGAGGAACTGGCCGGCGAGGCGGGAGCCTACGCCGTCAACTACAACTCGCCTGCTCAAACGGTGTGCGCGGGGTCCAAGGAGGCCATTGCGGCCTTGTGCGACCTCGCCAAGCAGGCGGGCGGGCGCGCCATGCCCCTCGCCGTGCAGGGTGCCTTCCACAGCCCGCTCATGACGAGCGCCCGCGAGGGCCTGCAAGCCGTGCTGGCAGGCGTCGAGTTCAAGGCGGCCGAGACCCCCGTGTGGGCCAACGCCACGGCAACCCCCTACCCTGCAGACGCCGCCGAGGCACGCGAGCTGCTTGCCGCCCAGGCGGCAAGCCCCGTGCGCTGGACGCAGACGCTGGCAGGCCTGGCTGAGGAGGGCTTCGACACGTTCATCGAGGTTGGCCCGGGCAAGACGCTCACGGGCCTGGTGAAGCGCACGCTGCCCGACGCCCGCGCCCTTTCCTGTGAGACGCCCGACGAGGTGGCAGCCGTGGTTGCCGCCCTCAAGGAGGACTAGCCATGGCAGAAGATCTGGCAGCTCAGGCCGCGCAACCCGCCCGCGTGGCCGTTGTGACCGGCGGCTCGCGCGGCATCGGCCGCGCCTGCGCGCTGCGCCTGGCTGAAGCCGGCTGCGACGTCGCCGTGCTCTACGCCGGCAACGACGAAGCCGCACGCGAGACCGTGGGGGCCATCGAGGCCCTGGGCCGTCGCGCCCGGGCTTGGAAGTGCGACGTGGCCAACGCCGAGGAGTGCGCCGCCGTGTGCAAGGGGGTCGCCTCTGAGCTGGGATGCGTGGACGTCCTCGTGAACAACGCAGGCGTTACGCGCGACAACCTGCTGGGCCGCATCAAGGACGACGACTTCGACCGCGTGATCGACGTCAACCTCAAGGGCGCGTTCAACATGGTGAAGGCCCTCTACCGCACCTGGCTGCGCAACAAGGGCACGGGCCGCATCGTCAACGTGAGTTCCGTGGTGGGCCTCATGGGCAACGCCGGTCAGGCCAACTATGCCGCCAGCAAGGCGGGTCTCATCGGCCTCACCAAGAGCGTCGCCCGCGAGCTCGCCCCGCGCGGCGTGACCTGCAACGCCGTCGCGCCCGGCTTCATCGAGACCGACATGACCGACGCGCTTTCCGACAAGCAACGTGAGGCTATCTCCTCGCGCATCGCATGCGGGCGCCTCGGACAGCCCGAGGACGTGGCGAATCTCGTGAAATTCCTGGCCAGCGACGAAGCTGGCTACATTACCGGTCAGGTTATCTGCATCGACGGAGGTATGGCGCTATGAGCGAGGCAACCGTGAACACCAAGCGACCCGACGGATCGAACCGCGTCGTGATTACCGGCATGGGCGCAATCACGCCCGCGGGCGTCGGCGTGGAGGCGCTGTGGAAGGCGGTCATGGGCCGCGAATGCTGCATCCGCCCCATCGAACGCTTCGACACGACCGACTACGAGGTCCACAATGCTGGCGAAATCTGCGGCTTCGATGCCACCGAGCACGGCCTCACGAAGAAGGAGTCGCGCCGCTTCGAGCGCTTCGTTCAGTACGCGATCGTCGCCTCGGACGAGGCTATCGCGCAGGCGGGCCTTTCCATGGAAGACGAGGACCCTTCGCGCGTGTCTGTCGTCTTCGGCAGCGGCATCGGCGGCATCGACGAGCTCGAGAGCGGATTCAAGACGCTGTTCGAGAAGGGCCCTAAGCGTGTGAGCCCGCTGTTCGTGCCCACGATGATTGGCAATATCGCCGCAGGCAACCTGGCGATTCGCTACGGCATGAAAGGCGAGTGCATCAACGTCGTCACCGCGTGCGCGACGGGCGCCCACTGCATCGGGCAGGCCGTGCGCGACATCCGCCACGGCTACACCGACGTGGCGCTTGCGGGCGGCGCGGAGGAAAGCGTGAACCCCATCTGCATCGCGGGCTTCACGAACCTTGGCGCTCTGACGCATGCCGAGGACCCGCAGGCGGCGTCCATGCCGTTCGACGTGCGCCGCAGCGGTTTCGTGGCGGGCGAAGGCGGTGCGGTGCTGGTGCTGGAATCGCTGGAGCATGCGCTGGCGCGCGGTGCGAAGCCCATCGCCGAGATCACCGGCTTCGGCTCGACGGGTGACGCTTACCACATGACGGCGCCGAACCCCACCGGCGAGGGCATTCAGCGCGCCATGCAGCAGGCGCTTGACGAGGGCGGTTTCACCGTGGCCGACCTGGGGCACGTGAACGCGCACGGCACGTCCACGCCGCTCAACGATTCCTGCGAGACCGAGGCCATCAAGGCCGTCTTCGGCGAGCACGCCCGCGACCTCGCGGTGAGCTCGACCAAGTCC
>OLNE01002839.1_pt1 | contig 10376 bp, 4 predicted proteins | sample 1672431 | NCBI WGS metagenome assembly OLNE01 (sample SAMEA3136685, study PRJEB25190) | human gut metagenome | reverse complement strand
TGATACCTCTTTCCTGCTCCTGTTCCATCCAGTCCATGGTAGCAGTACCTTCATGTGTATCTCCGATTTTATAGTTTACACCGGTGTAATATAAGATACGCTCTGTCAGAGTGGTCTTACCAGCATCGATATGCGCCATAATACCAATATTTCTGGTTCTCTCTAATGGATATTCTCTTCCAGCCAATTGGATTTCCTCCTTTAGAATCTGTAATGAGCAAATGCCTTATTAGCTTCTGCCATTTTATGCATGTCTTCTTTCTTCTTAACAGATGCACCGGTGTTGTTCATAGCATCCAGAAGCTCATTTGCCAGTCTGTCTTCCATGGTCTTCTCTCCTCTTTTACGAGAATACAGAGTTAACCAACGAAGAGCCAAAGCCTGACGTCTTTCCGGACGAACCTCGATAGGTACCTGATAGGTAGCTCCACCGATACGTCTAGCCTTTACTTCCAGTACAGGCATGATGTTGTTCATAGCTTCTTCAAAAACTTCGATAGCTGGTTTTCCAGCTTTTTCTTCAATTTTAGCGAAAGCGCCGTATACAATCTTCTGTGCTACACCTTTCTTACCGTCTAACATGATGTTATTGATAAGTTTGGTAACCACTTTATTGTTGTACATTGGATCTGCCAGAACGTCTCTTTTCTGAGTATGTCCTTTACGTGGCACGTTACTTCCCTCCTTAATCAATAGATTATCTCTTAGGTACTCACATGACAGCCTGAGCAGTTAAACAGGTACTGTCGACTATGTGTTCGCACTGGTAAATTCCTCTATTTCACCCGCAACCATCAGGGTATAAATGGAATGACCGTACATAGTATTGTGATATTATCAATTTTGTTTCGCTATGCCGCTAAGCAGCCGTAGCGTAGCTTTTCATCTTATTTTTTAGGTCTTTTAGCTCCGTATTTGGAACGAGCCTGTTTTCTGTTAGCGACACCTGCGGTATCAAGAGTACCTCTGATGATATGGTATCTTGTACCAGGTAAGTCTTTAACACGGCCTCCACGGATCAGAACAACGCTATGTTCCTGAAGGTTATGACCTTCTCCTGGAATGTAGCTTGTTACTTCGATTCCGTTTGACAGACGTACTCTGGCAATCTTACGAAGAGCTGAGTTAGGTTTTTTAGGTGTAGCAGTTTTAACAGCTGTACACACACCTCTCTTCTGTGGAGAAGACAGATCGCTGGATTTTTTTCTTAAAGAGTTAAAGCTTTTCTGCAGAGCAGGAGCGGTAGATTTCTTAACAGAAGTCTGACGTCCTTTTCTTACTAACTGGTTAAATGTTGGCATTCCATTTCACCTCCTGTAATTATTCCTTTTCTGGTTCTGCGGTTGCTATTTCTAAATCATACGACTATGCAGCCGTCTTACCTTTTATAAGGTAATTTTGCGCACATTAAAATAACTGCATTTCCATGCGCACCTGTAGTATCATAGCATCGAAAAAATAAAAAGTCAAGGGAGTATTACTGATTTTTATCAGTTTCCCCTGACTTTTTACTTATTTACTCATTATTCCCTGATATCAGTGACCTTTACTCTTCGCTATCCTCAAGAGTTACCAGTTCTTCAGCGATTTCATCTGTTTCTTCATCTGTCTCAGCAGTTTCGGAAGCTTCTTCCTCTACTGTGATATCTTCCGGTACAAGTTCCAGATCTTCATCGTCCAGCAGGATATCGTCCTCTTCTTCCTTCAGCATATCATCTGTGGAAAGTTTGATGTTGCTGTAACGCTTCAGACCAGTACCGGCCGGAATCAGTTTACCGATGATAACGTTTTCTTTCAGACCTACCAGGTGGTCAACTTTTCCTTTGATAGCAGCTTCTGTCAGGACTTTTGTTGTCTCCTGGAAGGATGCTGCTGACATAAAGGAATCGGTTGCCAGAGAAGCTTTGGTAATACCCAGCAGAACCTGTTTTCCTTCCGCCGGAGCTTTTCCTTCTGCTTCCATCTTTTCATTGATATCTTCATATTCAAGGAAATCAACCATCGTACCCGGAAGAAGTTCTGTATCTCCGTTGTCTTCGATACGGATCTTTTTCAGCATCTGACGAACGATAACCTCGATATGTTTATCGTTGATTTCTACACCCTGCAGACGGTATACTCTCTGTACTTCACGGATCATATAATCCTGTACGGCACGTACACCTTTGATTTTCAGAATGTCGTGTGGGTTAACAGAACCTTCTGTCAGTTCATCACCGGCTTCCAGCATCTGTCCGTCTGTAACCTTGATTCTGGATCCGTAAGGGATCAGGTATGTCTTGGTTTCTCCGCTTTCTTTATCGGTAATTACGATTTCTCGTTTCTTCTTGGTATCTTTGATTGCAACTTCACCAGGAATCTCTGTGATAATGGCAAGTCCTTTCGGCTTTCTTGCCTCGAACAGCTCCTCGACACGAGGAAGACCCTGTGTGATATCGCCACCGGCAACACCACCACTATGGAAAGTACGCATGGTCAGCTGTGTACCAGGCTCACCAATGGACTGTGCGGCGATGATACCTACAGACTCACCAACCTGAACAGCTTCTCCTGTTGCCATGTTGGCACCATAACATTTTGCACAGATACCAACTTTACATTTACAGCTCAGAATCGTACGGATCTTGATCTTGTCGTAAGGTTTGCCTTCTGCATTGACACCTTCGCTCATGATCTTAGCTGCACGTTTCGGTGTGATCATGTGGTTTGCTTTTACAAGCACATTACCATCTTTATCTTTGATTGTCTCGCAGGAGAAACGTCCTGTGATACGTTCCTGCAGACTTTCGATTTCTTCTTTTCCGTCTGTGAATTCCTTCACATACATACCCGGAATCTCATCTCTGCCTTCCGCACAATCCATCTCACGAACAACCAGCTCCTGAGATACATCTACCAGACGTCTGGTCAAGTAACCGGAATCGGCGGTACGAAGAGCGGTATCGGACATACCTTTTCGAGCTCCATGGGCAGACATGAAGTATTCCAGTACGTCAAGACCTTCACGGAAGTTTGACTTGATAGGCAGCTCGATGGTGTGACCGGTTGTATCGGCCATCAATCCTCGCATACCGGCCAGCTGTTTGATCTGTTTATCAGATCCACGGGCTCCGGAATCGGCCATCATGAAGATGTTGTTATATTTATCCAGACCATTCAGCAGGGCTTTTGTCAGCTCATCATCGGTCTGTTTCCAGGTTTCTACGACTTCTTTGTAACGCTCTTCTTCTGTGATCAGACCACGTTTGAAGTTTCTGGTGATTTTATCTACAGTTTCCTGCGCCTGTTCGATCATCTGTGGTTTCTGAGGCGGCACAGTCATATCGGAAATGGATACGGTCATAGCAGCTCTCGTAGAGTATTTGTAACCGGTAGCTTTGATATCATCCAGTACTTCCGCAGTCTTTGTCTGTCCGTGGGTATTGATAACTTTTTCAAGGATCTGTTTCAGCTGTTTCTTTCCTACATGGAAATCAACTTCCAGAAGCAGTTCGTTACCCGGAACACTTCTGTCTACAAATCCCAGATCCTGTGGCAGGATCTCGTTGAACAGGAATCTACCCAGAGTGGATTCTACTGTTCCTTCCAGGACTTCTCCTGTCGGCAGAGTTTTTTCACGGCGAACGTGAATTCTTGTCTGCAGTGTCAGGTATCCGTTTTCGTAAGCCAGGATAGCTTCGTTCAGGCTCTTGTAGTATCCGCCTTCTCCCTTGCTTCCCGGTCTTTCCTGTGTCAGGTAATAAATACCCAGAACCATATCCTGTGAAGGAACGGCTACCGGACCACCATCGGACGGTTTCAACAGGTTGTTCGGAGACAACAGCAGGAAACGGCATTCTGCCTGTGCTTCTACGGACAGTGGAAGATGGACAGCCATCTGGTCACCATCGAAATCGGCATTGAACGCGGTACAAACCAGAGGATGCAGCTTGATCGCTTTACCTTCTACCAGGATCGGTTCAAATGCCTGAATACCCAGACGATGCAGTGTAGGAGCACGGTTCAGCATAACCGGATGCTCTTTGATAACGTCTTCCAGTACATCCCATACTTCCGGCTGTACTTTCTCGACCATTTTCTTTGCATTTTTAATGTTATGAGCGGTTCCGTTTGCAACCAGTTCTTTCATAACGAACGGTTTAAACAGCTCGATTGCCATCTCTTTCGGCAGACCACACTGATAAATCTTCAGTTCCGGTCCAACGACGATTACGGAACGTCCGGAGTAGTCAACTCGTTTACCCAGCAGGTTCTGACGGAAACGTCCGGATTTACCTTTCAGCATATCGGACAGAGATTTCAGAGCTCTGTTACCAGGTCCGGTTACCGGACGGCCACGGCGACCGTTATCGATCAGCGCATCTACAGCTTCCTGCAGCATACGTTTTTCATTTCTTACGATAATATCCGGGGCTCCCAGCTCCAGCAGTCTTTTCAGACGGTTGTTACGGTTGATGATACGACGGTACAGATCATTCAGGTCAGATGTAGCAAAACGTCCACCGTCCAGCTGTACCATAGGACGCAGATCCGGCGGAATAACCGGTACAACATCCATGATCATCCACTCCGGTCTGTTACCGGATTCCCGGAATGCTTCTACAACTTCCAGACGTTTGATGATACGGGCACGTTTCTGTCCGGTTGCATCTTTCAGTCCGGCTTTCAGTTCTACGGATTCTGCTTCCAGGTCTATGGATTGCAGCAGCTCTTTGATAGATTCTGCGCCCATACCTACACGGAAGGTGTCTCCAAACTGTTCTCTTGCTTCCTGGTATTCTCTCTCTGTCAGCACCTGTTTCAGCTGCAGATTGGTATCACCCGGATCGAGGACAATATAATTCGCAAAATACAGAACTCTCTCCAGTGTTCTCGGAGACAGATCCAGGATCAGACCCATACGGGACGGAATTCCCTTGAAGTACCAGATATGAGATACCGGCGCTGCCAGTTCAATATGTCCCATACGCTCTCTACGAACGCTTGATTTTGTAACTTCTACACCACAGCGGTCGCAGACATCCCCTTTATAACGGATCTTTTTGTATTTACCACAATGACACTCCCAGTCTTTGCTTGGTCCGAAGATTCTCTCGCAAAACAGACCATCTTTTTCCGGTTTTAATGTACGGTAGTTGATGGTTTCTGGTTTTTTAACTTCACCATGAGACCATTCACGGATCTTTTCCGGAGATGCCAGACCAATTTTAATCGCATCGAACGTCATTGGTTGATATACTTCTTTATTGGTTGTTTCAGCCATTTGGTTGCTCCTTTCTAGGATTCATTCCCACGGCCGCTGTTACGCGGCCACAGGACTTTTTCTATCGCATCAGAGAATGTTTTCTCTTAGAAATCTAATTCTTCGTCAGCTGATTCATCAGCTGCGTCTTCTTCTACATCCACCAGTTCTTCGCCTTCGAATTCCTGTTTGCTGAAACCATAGTTTCCGTAGGACTCTTCTTCATCGCGGTTGTATCGCTTGTCACCCTCGATGATGGAACGCAGATCAGTATCGCCATAGTCGATATTTTCCATGATTTCCACTTCTGTATTATCATCTTTCAGGACTCTTACATCCAGTCCCAGAGACTGCAGCTCTTTGAGCAATACCTTGAAAGACTCCGGAATACCCGGTTCAGGGATATTGTCACCTTTGATGATCGCTTCGTATGTCTTCACACGACCGATCACATCATCGGATTTGACTGTCAGGATCTCCTGCAGAGTATAAGATGCACCGTATGCTTCCAGTGCCCATACCTCCATCTCTCCGAAACGCTGGCCACCGAACTGAGCTTTACCACCCAGAGGCTGCTGCGTTACCAGGGAGTATGGTCCGGTAGAACGTGCATGGATCTTATCATCAACCAGGTGATGCAGCTTCAGATAATGCATGTGACCAATGGTTACCGGACTGTCGAAATATTCACCGGTACGACCGTCACGAAGTCTTACTTTACCATCTCGTGAGATTGGAACACCTTTCCACAGATTTCTGTGATCTCTGTTCTCATACAGATAATCCATAACTTCCGGAAGCAGCTCTTCTTTATGTTTCTCAGAAAACTCTTCCCAGGACAGATTTACATAATCATTTGCCAGTTCCAGAGTATCCATGATGTCGTTCTCACTTGCGCCATCGAATACAGGAGTGGCAATGTTGAATCCAAGAGCCTTTGCGGCCAGACTCAGATGAATCTCCAGGACCTGTCCGATATTCATACGGGAAGGTACACCCAGAGGATTCAGCACGATATCCAGAGGACGACCGTTTGGCAGGAATGGCATATCTTCTACAGGCAGAACACGGGAAACAACACCCTTGTTACCGTGACGACCGGCCATCTTATCACCGATAGAAATCTTTCTCTTCTGTGCAATGTAGATACGAACAGCCTGATTTACACCAGGTGACAGTTCGTCGCCATTTTCTCTTGTAAATACTTTCGCATCCACAACAATACCGTATTCACCATGTGGTACCTTCAGGGAAGTATCACGTACTTCTCTTGCTTTCTCACCGAAAATAGCACGTAACAGACGTTCCTCAGCTGTCAGTTCAGTCTCTCCCTTCGGAGTTACCTTACCAACCAGAATATCTCCCGCACGAACCTCAGCACCGATACGGATAATACCACGTTCATCCAGATCTTTCAGAGCATCATCACCGACACCCGGAACATCTTTTGTGATCTCTTCCGGTCCCAGCTTGGTATCTCTGGACTCTGCTTCATATTCTTCGATATGAATAGAAGTATATACATCTTCCTGTACCAGTCTCTCACTCAGCAGAACCGCATCCTCGTAGTTATAACCTTCCCAGGTCATGAAACCGATCAGCGGGTTCTTACCAAGAGCAAGTTCACCATTGTAAGTAGAAGGACCGTCAGCGATTACCTGACCTGCTTCTACATGTTCGTTCTTGAATACGATTGGTTTCTGATTGTAGCAGTTGGACTGGTTACTTCTCAGGAACTTGGTCAGACGGTATACATCCGTGGTACCGTCATCGTTTTTCATTGTAATTTCTTTGGATGTAGACTTGGTAATGGTACCTGCCTTCTTGGCAACCACACAAACACCGGAGTCTACGGCAGCTTTGGCTTCGATACCGGTTCCGACTACAGGAGCTTCTGTAATCATCAGCGGTACGGCCTGACGCTGCATGTTGGATCCCATCAGCGCACGGTTCGCATCATCGTTCTGCAGGAACGGGATCAGGGCTGTAGCTACAGAGAATACCATCTTAGGAGATACATCCATGTAATCGAACATTCTTCTTTCGTATTCCTGTGTCTCTTCACGGTAACGACCGGATACATTCTTATGAAGGAAATGTCCTTCTTCATCCAGAGGTTCGTTCGCCTGTGCTACATGATAATTATCTTCCTCATCAGCTGTCATATAAACAACTTCGTCTGTAACACGAGGATTCTTCGGATCTGTTTTGTCGATCTTACGATATGGAGCTTCCACAAATCCGTATTCATTAATTCTTGCATAAGATGCCAGAGAGTTGATCAGACCGATGTTAGGTCCCTCAGGAGTCTCTACCGGACACATTCTTCCGTAATGGGAATAGTGTACATCTCGAACCTCGAATCCGGCACGGTCTCTTGACAGACCACCAGGTCCCAGTGCGGACAGACGTCTCTTATGAGTCAGCTCACCCAGCGGGTTGTTCTGATCCATGAACTGAGACAGCTGAGAAGAACCAAAGAATTCTTTTACAGCAGCGGTTACCGGTTTGATGTTGATCAGAGACTGTGGAGAAATACCCTCCGGATCCTGTGTTGTCATTCTTTCACGAACAACACGCTCCAGTCTTGACATACCGATACGGTACTGGTTCTGCAGCAATTCTCCGACCGCACGGATACGACGGTTTCCTAAGTGGTCGATATCATCGTCGGTTCCCAGACCATATTCCAGATGTAAGTTATAGTTAATAGAAGCAAAAATATCTTCTTCTGTAATGTGTTTCGGAATCAGATCATGAATATGATGTTTGATGGCTTCTTTCAGTTCATCAGCATCTTCATATTCTTCCATCAGCTGTTCCAGTGCAGGGTAATATACCAGCTCTGTAACACCCAGTTCTTCCGGATTACAGTCTACATGTGCGGTCAGATCTACCATCAGGTTGGACAGAACTTTTACATTTCTTTCTTCTGTCTGAATCCACACAAACGGAACTGCCGCATTCTGGATAGAAGTTGCCAGTTCTTTTGTTACTTCTGTACCTGCTTCTGCCAGGATCTCACCTGTGGTAGTATCCACTACGTCTTCAGCCAGTACATGACCGCTGATACGGTTTTTCAGATGCAGTTTTTTATTGAATTTATATCTACCTACTTTAGCCAGATCATACCGTTTCGGATCAAAGAACATGCTTGTGATCAGGCTTCTTGCGCTGTCTACTGCCAGCGGTTCACCCGGACGAATTTTTTTATACAGCTCTAACAGACCTTCTTCATAGCAGGTTGCTGTATCTTTGGTAAAGCTTGCCAGAATCTTCGGCTCCTCACCAAACAGTTCTGTGATCTCTGCGTTGGTTCCTTTTCCCAAAGCACGAATCAGAACAGAAATCGGAACCTTTCTTGTTCTGTCTACACGTACCCAGAAGACATCATTGGAATCTGTTTCATATTCCAGCCATGCTCCTCTGTTCGGGATTACGGTAGAAGAAAACAGTCTTTTACCAAGTTTGTCATGAGCAATCGCATAGTAAATACCAGGGGAACGTACTAACTGACTGACAATAACTCGTTCTGCACCATTAATTACGAAGGTACCGGTTGCTGTCATCAACGGCAAATCTCCCATGAAAATCTCATGCTCTTTAATTTCGTCGTTTTCCTTATTGTACAATCTCACCTTTACTTTTAAAGGTGCTGCATAAGTTGCGTCTCTTTCTTTGCACTCCTCGATGGAATATTTCACATCATCCTCGCACAAAGTAAAGTCCACAAATTCCAAGCTCAACTTGCCACTGTAATCAGTGATCGGAGAGATATCAGCAAATACTTCCTTTAAACCTTCCTCAAGGAACCAGTTATAGGAATCTTTCTGAACCTCAATCAAGTTGGGCATTTCCAAAACTTCTTTTTGTCTCTGGTAGCTCATCCGCATACTTTTACCGTTTGTAATAGGACGTATTCTGTTTTTTTCCATTGACCGTTTCACCCCTTGTGTATTTGATTTATTACTGCTCATGCCTTTTTCGTGCTTTTAAGATTAGACTAGTAGGCATATCTTGCCATAATAGTGCATTTTCTAGATTATCATGTTTTTTCAAGTGTGTCAACAAAACAGATTGTATTTTTTTCAGTACAATCTGTTTTTTACTGGTTTTTCCGCCAGGACCCTGTTAGAATAGTACTTTAGATGTGATTGAAAACACTGAATTTTCAGAAAAAAGCCGCCTGTTTGATTTTATTTGTCAAATCAAACAGGCGGCTTTTTTTATTTGTCAAAGCGGATATTCGCAATCCGATCCAGATTCCGCTTATGCCGCATTGAACTGTTCCTTTTAATGCTGAATATTGTCGGTCATCATGTCCATAAAGCTCCATGGCTTCAGAACTTTGTTGATTTCCGCAAAGACTTTATCGTCATAGTTGTGTTTTACTTCGGTCTTTTTATCAAATACCATGGTATCCGCATCCTCTGCTTCTGTTTCCGGCCAGTGCGGGAGTCCCTCGTGATCCGGGGTTCCGTTCTTTGCAAAGGCGAGCAGGGCGCCAAAGATTTCGCTTTCCAGTTTATCACTGACATCCGGGATTCCGCAGATTTCTACGAGATCGCTATTGCCGAAGAAATACGGAATGTCGGAGCAGTGCCATGCCGGTTTGCCGTTCTGGAACGGGAATTCCAGGGCGAAGTTGTAGAGATATGCTTTGCCGCCGCCTTTTGCGAACAGTTTGGCAAGTTTTACGGTAGGCTCACGCATTGCGCGGTCGATCGCAAGAACATCTACACCGTTCTTCTCCGGATATGCTTCTTTGAAAGCGTCCAGAACATTTTCGGCATTGTCTCCATAAACCTTTTTGAGGATTTCCAGAATCTCTTCCGCTGTCAGTTTGTTCTTATCATAAGCTGCCGGTGCAAACGTTGCGAACTCGCCGTATACGGTTCCGATCATCATCGGAATCTGATGTGCATGCTCACGGAAGCCTGCGTCGAATGGATTTCCGCAGAAGTAATCGCCCTTTTTCGGGCCGCCGCCGATGTAGCCGCCATTCTGTGCGATAGCCGGGGATACCTTTGCATATGCTGCGGCAAGCTGCGGATACGGTACGGTTTCCAGCTGCGCCACATCATCAAAGCCAAGCTCTTTCATCATTGCCGTGACAATCTCTGTTCCATCTTTT
>OLNE01002837.1_pt1 | contig 10381 bp, 7 predicted proteins | sample 1672431 | NCBI WGS metagenome assembly OLNE01 (sample SAMEA3136685, study PRJEB25190) | human gut metagenome | reverse complement strand
TCTGAAGCTGTCCAACGATGCGGCTTATTCCAAGGCCGTTTCTTCTGTGGACCTGGATAAGATCCGTGACATTGCGATCAATGAGCTGGGTATGGTATATGCCAATCAGGATCAGATCGTTACTTATGAAAAGCAGGACAAAGACTATGTCCGTCAGTACGAGGAAGTACCGAAGGAATAGTACACAGGTGGTTTGATTGAAAAAAAGAAGAAGAAAGCAGAAATTTGATAAACAAATGCAAAAAAAGCTCCTGGGCGTTTTTGCATTTGTTTTGTTGGTTTTAGTGATATTAAATTTAAAAATTGCCTATATCAACATCAAGAGCGGCGATAAATATGCCAAGCAGGTGCTCTCCCAGAAGGAGTACGACAGCCGGACGATTCCTTACCGGCGGGGCGAGATCCAGGACCGGAACGGCAATGTTCTGGCCCGGAGCGAAAAGGTTTACACCGTGATCCTGGATTGCAAGGCGGGCAACGAGAAAGAAGCCTATCTGGAGCCGACGGTACAGGCTCTGGCCTCCTCCTTCGGCCTCGATGCGGTGAAGCTACGAAGCCTTATCACAGCGGAGGACACAAAGAACAGCCAGTACCAGGTTCTGAAGAAAAAAGTCACCCAGGAAGAGAAGGACGCCTATGAGGCTTCCATTTCCACCTCGGATGAGAATCTCACGAAAGAGGAGATCAACCAGAGAAATAATGTCAAGGGCATCTGGTTTGAAGAGAGTTATGTCCGGGAATATCCGATGAAATCTCTGGCCAGTACCGTGGTGGGCTTCTCCAATGACTTAAGCGACGGTATTGTGGGGCTGGAATCCTACTATACCGATGTTCTCAATGGCGTGAACGGCCGGGAGTTCGGCTACCTCAACGAGGATTCCGAGTTGCAGCGGACCGTCATTGAGCCGGAGAACGGTTACAGTCTGGTTTCCACGCTGGATGTCAATATCCAGCAGATCGTGGAGAAATACATCAAGCAGCTGGATGAAGAACTCAGCGACGGCTCCAACCAGGAGCTGAACGGCCACGGAGCCAAGAATATCGCGGTCATCGTCATGAATCCGAAGACCGGCGAGATCTATGCCATGGCCACGAACCACGGCTATGACCTTTCCGATCCCTACAATGTGAGTTCCTGGTACGATCAGGATGAGGTGGATGCTTTGAGCGAAGAGGAGCAGGCAGTGGTTTACAACGATATGTGGAGTAACTTCTGCGTTTCCTACGCCTTTGAGCTTGGTTCTACCTTCAAACCGATTACCGTATCCGCGGCCCTTGAGACCGGTTCCATCAATCCGGATGACACGTTTTACTGTGATGGTTATGAGTTTATCACTGATACCCGGATCAACTGCGATAATATCAATGGTCATGGCATGGAGACCGTACGGGAGGCCATTCAGAACTCCTGCAACGATGCCCTGATGCAGATCGGTTATCGTCTGGGTGTGGAGAAATTCTGTAAATACCAGCGGCTTTTCAACTTCGGAAGCCGGACAGGCATCGATCTTCCCGATGAGAATATCGGAAGCCTCTATACGACGGAGAACATGCACGAGGTAGAACTGGCCACCAATACTTTTGGTCAGGGTTTTACCAGTACGATGATCCAGGAGATTGCCGCTTTCAGTGCGGTAGTCAACGGTGGTTATTACTATCAGCCCCATATGGTGAAGCAGATCATCAACGATCAGGGTGGCGTGGTGAAAACCAACGATCCGATTCTTCTTCGCCAGCCGATTTCCGAGTCAACCTCCAAGGTTCTTCAGGAAGCCCTTGAGATGGGTGTCCTTTACGGAACCGGAAAGAAAGCCTGGGTTCCGGGCTACCGTATCGGAGGTAAGACAGGTACTGCGGAGAAAATCAATCCGGAAACCGGACAGCGCTGGTCAGGACGATACATCGTTTCCTTTATCGGTGCAGCCCCCATCGACGATCCGGAAGTGGTGGTTTATTCCGTAGTGGATGAGCCCAACGTGGAGGATCAGACCCAGGGCGGCTATCCCCACATCATGTCCCGAAAGATCCTGATGGAGATTCTGCCGTATCTCAACATTCCCGCTACCGAGGAGTACACCGACGAGGAGCTGGCAGAACACGGCATCACCCGGGAGGAGGCGGAGGCCGGACGAATCACCGAGACCGAGACACCGGAAACGGATGAGAATGGAAACGTCATCCAGAGTGCCGACAGTCAGGTGGCAGACAACCCCAACATTTCCAATCCTCCTGCGGAAAAGACTGACGAGGAGCAGCAGGAAGGCCTGCCGGACAACGCCGGCATCACGAGAGAAGATCTCGCGGCAGAATAAAAAACACATAGACCTTCGGAAAAGCGACTATACATAATAGAAAGCTTTTCCGGAGGTTTTTCTATGTCCACGCTGAAGATTTTTCACAAGAAAAAGATCCTTCTGGTCTTTCTCCTCTGCGCGGCCATGCTGGTGGGACTGGTGGGGCGTCTGGGCTATCTCATGCTTTTTCAGTCAGAATATTACCACAAAAAGGCTACGGACCTTCACGAGCGGGAACGGGATATCAAGGCGGCCAGAGGGCGGATTCTGGATGTCAACGGCACGGTGCTGGCGGACAATCAGCCGGTCTGTACGGTTTCTGTGGTCCACAATCAGCTGAAAGATAAGGAGGAAGTGATACATGTTCTCACAGAGGAACTGGAACTTCCCGGGGAGCAGGTGCGAAAACGGGTGGAAAAGGTCAGCGCCCTGGAGCGCATCCGCACCAACGTGCCGAAGGAGACGGGAGATAAGATCCGGGAATACAATCTGCCCGGGGTGAAGGTGGATGAAGATTTCAAGCGCTATTATCCATACGGGACGCTGGCTTCCCGGGTCCTGGGCTTTACGGGAAGCGATAACCAAGGCATCATCGGTCTGGAGGCGGAGTACGAGGAGGTCTTAAAAGGAACCAACGGAAAGATTCTGACCCTCACCGACGCCAGGGGCGTGGAGCTCTCTGATGCCGGTGAGTCGCGGCAGGAGGCTGTTCCGGGGAAGGATCTCATCATCAGCCTGGACCGGAATATCCAGGAGTACGCGGAGCAGGCGGCCCTGAAAGTCATGGAGGAGAAACAGGCGGAAAAGGTTTCGATTCTCCTGATGAATCCCCGGAACGGGGAGATTTACGCCTGTGTCAATGTGCCGGAGTTTGATCTTAACCATCCCTTTGATCTCGGGGAAATGGATACCTCGGGGCTGTCGGAGCAGGAGATCCAGGATGCCAGAAACCAGATGTGGCGGAACGGCTGCATCAACGATACCTACGAGCCCGGGTCGGTTTTTAAGATCATCACGATGTCCGCGGGGCTGGAAGAGGGCGTGGTACATCCTTCGGATTCGTTTTACTGTCCTGGCTACTGCATCGTGGAGGACCGGAGGATCCGCTGTCATAAGGTGGGAGGTCACGGGAGCGAGGATTTCGTCCACGGGGCCATGAACTCCTGCAACCCGGTTTTTATCACGGTGGGTTTAAGGCTGGGCATCGATGCCTATTACCGGTATTTTCAGCAGTTTGGCCTCCTGAAAAAGACGGGCATTGACCTTCCGGGAGAGGCCGGAACGATCATGCATAAAAAGGAAAACATGGGGCTCGTGGAGCTGGCGACGGTTTCCTTCGGCCAGTCGTTCCAGGTGACGCCGGTGCAGCTGGCGGCCACGGTGAGTTCCCTCATCAACGGCGGCAGAAGAGTTACGCCGCATTTCGGCATCCAGGTACGGGACCGGGACGGAGCCCTCTTAAAAGTGCTCGAATACCCCTTGGGGGAGCGGATTCTTTCGGAGGAGACTTCGGAAACCGTGCGGGGGATTTTAAAGGAGGTGGTGAGCGCCGGTTCGGGGAAAAATGCGGCCATTGAGGGGTATTCCATCGGCGGAAAGACCGCCACTTCGGAGACGATCCCGAGAAGCGCCCATCGCTATATTTCGTCTTTTTTAGGCTTTACTCCGGCGGAAAATCCCACGGTTCTGGGAATCTGTGTGATCCACAATCCCCAGGGCGTCTACTATGGAGGCACCGTGGCCGCCCCGGTGATCCGGGATATTTTTGCAAATATTCTCCCTTATCTTGGAGTGGAACGAACGGAAACGGTCAGTACGGAAACAGAGGCGGGGTAAGAAAACCTTGCGTAATGGAGAAAAAAGAATTATACTGTAACTATTCGGAGCTAAGCAGAATTGGGCTGTAGCTCCAAATAGAATTAAATAACAAAGAGGTGCAAAATGGTTATAAGTACAGAAATCATTCAATCCGTGATGATCCCGCTGCTCGTTGCGTTTGCGATCAGCGTGGCGTTAAGTCCTTTCGTCATTCCCTTCCTTCGGAGACTCAAGGTCGGACAGACAGAGAGAGTCGAGGGCGTTCAGTCCCATCTGAAGAAAGCGGGAACCCCCACAATGGGTGGAACGATCATTCTTATCAGCGTCCTGGTGACCTGCCTGTTTTTTGTGGGCCGTTATCCCCGGATCATTCCGGTTCTGTTTCTGACCCTGGGCTTTGGAATCATCGGTTTTCTGGATGACTATCTGAAAGTGGTGCTGAAGCGTTCCGACGGACTTCTTCCCAAACAGAAGCTGTTCTGTCAGCTGGCAGTGACCACTGTTTTTGTGGTTTATCTGATTTTTAAGGATGAAAGCGGTCTGGCGATGGTCCTTCCTTTCACGGACTATGTGCTGGATATCAAATGGATCACGGTTCCGCTGGCCTATTTCGCGATTCTGGGTACCGACAACGGTGTCAACTTTACCGACGGTCTGGACGGCCTGGCTTCCAGCGTGACAGCTGTGGTAGCTGTTTTCTTCACGATCGCTTCCCTGGCGCTGGGCGGCGGCATCGAGCCTGTGACCGCAGCTGTGGCAGGCGCACTTTTGGGCTTCCTGCTCTTTAATGTGCATCCGGCCCAGGTATTTATGGGTGACACAGGTTCAATGGCTTTAGGTGGAGCAGTTGTTGCTTTTGCAATACTTACAAACAGTGTACTTTTAATACCATTAGTTGGAGGTATATACTTTGCAGAAGCTATATCAGTTATACTTCAAGTAGCATCATTTAAATTAACAGGAAAAAGAATATTTAAAATGGCTCCTATACATCACCATTTTGAACAATGTGGATGGCCTGAGACTAAGGTAGTATTTACATTCTGGATAGTAACTATAGTGCTTGCTTGGATAGGTATAATAGCAATATTTTAGTTCGGGGGTATAAACAATGAATCTAAAAAATAAAAAAGTTTTATTAGTTGGTTTAGCAAAAACTGGTGTATCTACAATTAAACATCTAAATAGATTAGGTGCAAAAGTGGTTGTAAATGATATAAAAGATAAAGATAAGTTAAAAGATATATTAGATGAACTTTCTGATTTAAACAATGTAGAATATATATTAGGACATCACCCTGAAAATATAGATGATATAGATATGACAGTTGTATCTCCAGGAGTACCATTAGATTTACCTTTTATATTAAAGATAAAATCTAAAAATATAGAGATAATAGGAGAGGTAGAATTAGCGTATAGACTTTCTAAAAATCCAATATTTATTGGTATAACAGGAACTAACGGAAAAACAACTACAACATCTTTAGTAGGAGAAATATTTAAAAAGGCTAATAGAGATACTTATATAGTTGGAAATATAGGAAATCCTGTAATAGATACAGTAGGTGTTGCTAATGAAAATTCTGTACTAGTTACAGAATTAAGTAGTTTTCAACTTGAAAGTATAGCTACTTTTAAGCCTCATGTAAGTGCAATACTAAACTTTACAGAGGATCATTTAAATAGACATCATACTATGGAAGCTTATATGGAAGCAAAGGCTAGAATATTTGAAAATCAAGATAGCAAAGATTTCTGTGTATTAAATTATGATGATGAAGATGTAAGATCTTTATCAGATAATGTAAAAGCTAAAAAAATATTCTTTTCTAGGAAAAAAAGTTTAGAGTGTGGAATATATTTAGATGAAGATAAAAATATCATTGTGAATATAAATGAAAAAATTACACTTTTAAATAGAGATGAACTTAGTCTTCCTGGTGACCATAATCTAGAAAACTGTATGGCTGCAGCAGCAATAGCATATGTATCTAATATAGATATAGATACTATAAGAGAAGTATTAAAAACTTTTGCTGGAGTTGAGCATAGACAAGAGTTTGTAAGAAACTTAAATGGAGTAATGTTTGTAAATGATTCAAAAGCTACAAATCCAGACTCAAGTATAAAAGCTGTTCAATCTTATAATAGGCCTATAGTATTAATAGCTGGTGGTATGGATAAACAAAGTAGTTTTGATGAATTTTTAGATGCAGCAAAAGAAAATGTATATGCATTAGTTTTACTAGGTGAAACAGCACAAAAGATAAAAGAGTGTGCTCAAAATAAAGGATTTGATAACATAACTGTAGTAAAAGATATGAAAGAAGCAGTAAATGTTTCTTATCAAATTGCTAAAGATGGTGATGTAGTTTTATTATCACCTGCATGCGCAAGTTGGGATATGTATAAAAGTTTTGAAGTAAGGGGTATTGACTTCAAAGATAATGTAAACAATTTAAAGTAACCTCTTATCTAGGGAATGGAGGGAAAGCTTTATAATGGCCAAAGAAGCTTTAAAAAAACAAATTGATAAGAGTACTAAAACAGAATTTGATAGTGTAATATTTTATACAACTATGACTTTAGTATTTATAGGTATCATTATGGTGTTTAGTGCAAGTTTTGTTCAATCTGCTTTTAAACACAATGATTCTTATTACTTCTTAAAAAGAAATGCTATTTATGCTACTTTAGGATTTATATCTATGATTATAATATCTAATATAGATTATAGATTTTGGAAGAAAAATGCTAAAGCAATAGGAATAGTATCAGTTATACTATTACTTTTGGTATTAACACCATTAGGTATAAAAGCAAATGGTGCAAGACGTTGGTTAGGATTTGGAGCATTTACTATACAACCAGCAGAAATTGCAAAGTTTGCTACTATTATAATCACAGCGAAGTTTATAGAAAAAAGATATGATTACATGAAGTCTTTAACAAAAGGAGTTCTGCCTATTCTTATAGTTCCTGGGTTATTCTTTGCTTTAATAATGCTTCAACCAAATATGTCTACAGCAGGAACTATAATATTAGTTACATTTGTTATGATATTTGTAGCAGGTCTTAATATGAAGTTTGTTATAGCTATGTTTGGAAGTGGGGTTGGTTTATTTTTACTTTTAGCCCTTACATCTGAGTATAGATTAAAACGTATATTATCATTCTTAGATCCATTTCAAGATCCATTAGGTAATGGATACCAGGTTATACAAGGCCTTTATGCATTAGGCTCAGGAGGGTTATTTGGAATGGGTCTTGGAAAAAGTCAACAAAAATGGTTTTACATACCTGAGCCACAAAATGACTTTATATTTGCAATAATAGGTGAAGAATTAGGACTTATAGGATGTGCAGTAGTAATAATGTTATTTGTTATACTAGTATATAGGTGTGTAAGAATAGCGTTAAATTGCACTGATATATTTACATGTATGGTTGTAATAGGTATAGGTGCCCAAATAGGAATCCAAGCTGCATTAAATATAGCAGTAGCAACTTCATCAATGCCAGTTACCGGAGTGGCACTACCATTTATAAGCTATGGAGGAACCTCACTTATTATATTTATGAGTGCTGTTGGTATAGTATTAAACATTTCAAAACATGTCAAAATGAACTAACAGGAGATGATTAAATGAAAGTCTTATTATCAGGCGGTGGAACTGGAGGACATGTATATCCAGCTATAGCCATCGCAAATAAAATAAAAGAAGAAAATCCTGATGCAGAGATATTATTTGTAGGAACAGAAAAAGGAATAGAGTCTGAAATAGTTCCTAAATATGGATATGAACTAAAAACAGTAACAGTTCAAGGATTTAAAAGAAAGATAGATTTAGATAATGTTAAAAGAGTTGTTAAATTATTTAAAGGTTTAGAGCAATCTAGAAAAGTAGTTAAAAAATTTAAGCCTGATATAGTAATAGGCACAGGTGGATATGTAAGTGGGCCTGTATTATTTAATGCAGCTATGAGCAAAGTTCCAACTGTAGTACATGAACAAAACTCTTTCCCAGGCGTTACTAATAAAATACTTGCTAAAATGGTTACAACAGTATTAACTAGTTTTGAAGATTCACATCAAAGATTTCCAGAAGGAACTAGAGACAAATTAGTGCTTACAGGAAATCCAGTTAGAAAAGAAATATTAGTAGCTAGAAAATCTATAGCAAGAAGAAACTTAGGTATAAGTGAAGATAAAAAAATGGTTCTTTGCTATGGTGGTAGCGGAGGATCTAGAAAAATAAATGATGCTATGAAATTAGTAGTTAGAAATATGGTTAAAGATGATGTTGCTTTTATATTTGCAACTGGAAAATCATATTATGATGAATTTATCAGTTCAATAGAAGATTTAAATTTAAAGCCATATCAAAGAGTAGTTCCATATTTAGAGGATATGGCAAATGCGCTAGCTGCAAGTGATTTAGTTATAGGAAGTGCAGGCGCAATATCATTAGCTGAAATAACAGCACTTGGAAAGCCGTCTATAATAATACCAAAAGCATATACTGCAGAAAATCATCAAGAATACAATGCTAAAAGCATAGAAAAACAAGGTGCAGGAGTTGCTATACTTGAAAAGAACTTAACTGATGTAAGTTTAAATGATGCAGTAACTAGACTTTTAGGAAATAGAGAAGAATTATTAGAAATGGCTAATAAAAGTAAAGAAATAGGAAAACCAGAAGCTATAGACCTTATATATGATGAAATTTTAAAAATATATAATGCTAATAATAAGGAAAAGTTACATAAAAAAGAAAGCAAAAAATCTAAAAAAGAAGAAAATACTGATACTAATGTAGACTTAGATAAAAAAGAAGATACAAGTAGTCAAGGTAAAGTAATAGGAATAAAGAAAAAGTAACATATATCCCCTCTAGTACATAGGTTAAAATTATAGGCACTATGATTTTAACAGCACTAGGGGGGATTATTTGTGTGTAAATATATAGTTAGTGGTGGAAATAAAATAGAAGGTAAGCTAAATATAAGAGGAGCTAAAAATTCTATTTTACCTATAATGGCCGCTACTATACTAAATGAAAATAAAAGTATAATTCATAATGTACCTAATATATCCGATGTTTATATAATGATAAAAATATTAGAAAGTATAGGATGTAAAGTTGATTATGAACCTGATACTTTAATTATAGACAGCTCTAATATAAATTCAGGAGAGATAGATGAAGAATATGTTAGGCAAATGAGGTCGTCAATAATAATTATGGGGGCAATGATAGGAAGATTAAATTATACAAAAATAAGCTATCCTGGAGGGTGTGCTATAGGATCAAGACCTATAGATTTACATTTAAAAGCACTTAAGAAATTAGGTATAAAAATAGAAGAAAAAAATGGATATATAAAATGTTTTAAAGATAATTTAAAATCAGCTACAATTAATTTAGAATTTCCGAGTGTAGGAGCAACAGAAAATGCTATATTAGCCGCAATAAAAGCAAAGGGAATTACAAAAATATACAATGCGGCCAGAGAACCTGAAATAGAAGATTTAGCAAAATTTTTAAATGCTATGGGAGCAAAAATAAATGGAGCAGGAACTAGTTATATAGAGATTGAGGGTGTTAATAGGTTAAATGAAGTTGAATATGAAGTTATACCAGATAGAATTGCTATAGGAACATATATGATTGCAAGTGCCATAACTGGTGGCACTTTAGAAGTAGATAAGGTAGTGCAAGATCATATGGAACCTATATGTGATAAGCTAAGAATAGCTGGATGTGATATAAAATATACTGAGAAGGGGTTAATTTTAGTAGCACCTAAAAAAATAAAAGCTGTAGACTTAGTAAAAACTTGTCCTCATCCAGGATTTCCAACTGATATGCAATCTCAACTTATGACACTTATGACATTATCTGATGGTGTGAGTGTATTTCATGAGACTATTTTTGAAAATAGGTTTATGCATTGTGCAGAACTTATTAGAATGGGAGCTAATATAAAATATATAACAGAAAATATATGCATGGTAAATGGAGTAGAAAAACTACACGGTGCAAGAGTTAAATCTCCTGATTTAAGGGGAGGAGCATCTTTAGTATTAGCAGCACTAGCAGCCGATGGTAAAAGTGAAATCAGTGATATATATCATATAGAAAGAGGATATGAAAACTTTGAAAATGTATTAAGAAGTCTTGGTGCAGATATAATTAAATTAAAAGATGAATAAAGGTAAAGTGTACCCTTTGTCAAGGACAATTTAAAAAAAGGTATTTCTA
>OLNE01002832.1_pt1 | contig 10389 bp, 10 predicted proteins | sample 1672431 | NCBI WGS metagenome assembly OLNE01 (sample SAMEA3136685, study PRJEB25190) | human gut metagenome | reverse complement strand
AAGCAGATGCCGAATGGCTTGAAGCGCCATTGCGCGACCTTTTTGGAAAGAACACCATTGAAGGTCTGACAGTAGATCGCTTTGTGAAGCATGGCGATGAGTTTCGTTTGGGCTTGCGCCCACTGCGTGTGGTTCATACACCGGGCCATACCCAAGGTAGCTGCACGTTGTGGTTTATGAACGATGACATTGCAATGAGCGGCGACACCCTCTTTAAGGGGTCTTGCGGGCGTGTGGACTTCCCGGGCGGAAGTATGGAAGACATGCTCTGCAGTTTGCAGGTGCGCATGGTGGCATTGCCGGATGAATGTGAAATTTATCCGGGACACGGCCCAAAGACAACCATGGCTTTTGAACGCGCGCATAATCCATATATGCGCTATGAAGCCTAGTGTTGACAAAGCCTTGCGCCTTAGATACAATTTTATGTATATATTCTCAGAGTGTAAAAGGTTCGTTGCGCAAGTGACGAATCTTTTCACTGTCTAAACGGAGGCCAAAAATATGCTAACAACTAAACCGAGAGGAACCAATGATTTTCTGCCTGGTGAGGTAGAAAAATGGCAATATCTCGAAGGCCTGATTCGCGAACTTTTTGCGAATTACAATTATAAAGAAATCCGCACTCCGATTTTTGAACACACTGAATTGTTCTTGCGTAGTGTAGGGGAAACCTCGGACATTGTTTCCAAGGAAATGTATTCCTTCGAAGATAAAGGCTTGCGCCACATCACCTTGCGTCCGGAAGGAACTGCTGGGACAGTGCGTGCATTTGTTGAAAACAAACTCTTTTCTCAATCCTTGCCCGTAAAGCTTTACTATATCGGGCCAATGTTCCGTTATGACCAACCACAAGCCGGTCGTTATCGCCAATTCCATCAATTCGGTGCGGAAGTATTGGGGAGTGCTGAACCAATTGTTGATGCTGAAATTATCAGTTTCGCAGTAGACTTGTTCTCTAAGCTGGGATTAGAAAGCTTGAGCGTGCTTATCAATACCGTTGGTTGCGACCAATGTCGCCCTAAGTATCAGGAAGCACTCAAGGAATACTTTGGTCAATATAAAGATCAACTTTGCCCAACCTGTTTGGAACGCTTGGAAAAGAATCCACTTCGCGTGTTGGACTGCAAAGAAGAAGGCTGCAAACGTGTAGCAGCCGGGGCACCAACCACTTTGGACTATGCCTGTGATGATTGCAAAGACCATTTTGAAAAAGTGTGCGCTTATCTTAAAGCTGTCGGTGTGGATTATCAAGTGGACACCACGTTGGTGCGTGGCCTGGACTATTACACCCAAACCGCTTTTGAAGTGATTATGAATAAAGTCGGCAGCCAGCAAAACGCTATCTGCGGTGGCGGCCGTTACAATAAGCTTGTAAGCCAAGTTGGCGGTGACGACATCCCTGGGATGGGCTTTGCTGCCGGCATGGAACGCGTGCTTTTGACCTTGAAGGAAGAAGGCATTGAATTACCAATTAAGCAAGACGTTGATGTGTATGTAGTACCACTCGGTGACGCTGCCAAGGTGCCTTGCTTTGAATTGACCCAAAGCTTGCGTCGCGCAGGATATATCTGCGAAACCGACTATCTCTCTAAGAGCATTAAGGCGCAAATGAAGGCTGCGGACAAAGCCGGTGCCCGCTATTGCATCATCATCGGTGATGATGAGCTTGCCCAAGGGGTGGCTTCGGTGCGTAACATGCAAGAAAGTACCCAAGAAAATGTTGCCCTTAATGAAGTTTTAGATTACATAAAGTGAGGTTAAATAATGTTACCATTAAAGAGAACACATTATTGCACAGAATTGTCTTTGAGTAATGTTGATGAAGAAGTTATTGTTACCGGTTGGGTGCAAAAGCGCCGTGACCATGGTGGCGTTATTTTCATCGACCTTCGTGACCGCAGCGGGATTGTACAGGTAACCGTAAACCCTGAGCTTTGCGATGCTGACGTATTTGAACTTGCAGAACGCGTTCGTAGTGAATACGTTCTCGGTATTCGCGGGAAGGTTCGTCCACGTCCTGAAGGGATGGAAAACGATAAGCTCGCTACCGGTTCTATCGACGTTATTGCCAGCGAATTGATTATTTACAACGATTCCAAGACTCCACCATACGCACTTGTTGACGACAGCGATGTAGATGAAAACATTCGTCTTAAATATCGTTATCTTGATTTGCGCCGCCCAGTGATGCAAAAGAACCTCATGATGCGTCATAAGGTATTAAAGAGCGTGCGTGACTATTTAGACCAACGCGGCTTCTGGGAAATTGAAACCCCGGAACTCATGCGCAGCACACCGGAAGGTGCACGTGACTTCCTCGTGCCTAGCCGTGTTAATGCAGGTGCATTCTATGCATTGCCACAATCCCCACAACAATATAAGCAATTGCTCATGGTAAGTGGGATTGAAAAATATTTCCAAGTAGCACGTTGCTTCCGTGATGAAGACTTGCGCGCTGACCGTCAACCTGAATTTACCCAGCTTGACTTGGAAATGAGCTTCGTGGATGAAGAAGAAGTAATGGAATTGACCGAATCCATGGTTGCTCATGCATTCAAGGAAGTATTGGGGATAGACATTCCATTGCCACTTCCACGTATGACCTATGCAGAAGCAATGAGCCGTTATGGTTCTGATAAGCCGGATACCCGCTTTGGCCTTGAACTTATCGAGCTTTCCGATGTAGTAAAGGGCTGCGGCTTCAAGGTGTTTGATGGTGCACTCGAAAACGGTGGGACTGTTAAGGCGCTCAACGCGAAGGGCATGAGTGACCTCAGCCGTCGTGAATTGGACGCACTCGGCAAATATGTAGCTATTTACGGTGCAAAGGGCTTGGCATACTTTGTAATGCAAGAAGATGGTGGCATTAAGTCCCCAATCACCAAGTTCTTAACCGATGATATGGTAAAGAAAATTTGCGAAGCTACCGATGCTGAAGTCGGTGACGTTATTTTCTTCGGCGCAGATACCCATAAGATTGTTAACGACAGCTTGGGCCATCTCCGTCTTGAACTTGCGCGTAAGCGTAACTTGATTGACAACGACAAGTTCAATCTCTTGTGGGTAACCGAATTCCCACTCTTCGAATGGAGCGAAGAAGAAAAGCGTTATACCGCAATGCACCATCCATTTACCGCACCATTCACCGAAGACTTAGAAAAATATGGTGATCAATTGGATAAGATTCGTTCCCGTGCATACGACATCGTACTTAACGGCGTAGAGCTCGGTGGCGGTAGTATCCGTATCCACGACCGCGCACTTCAAGAAAAAATGTTTGATTTGCTCGGCCTTTCTGAAGATGTGTATCGCGAACGTTTCAGCATGCTCTTGGATGCATTTGAATACGGTGCACCACCACATGGTGGCTTGGCAATCGGTATCGACCGTATGCTCATGCTTATGACCAAACGTGATACCATCCGTGACGTTATTGCATTCCCTAAGACCCAAAGCGCAATGGATCTCATGGCAGATGCGCCAGCTCCTGTAGATCGCAAGCAATTGCGTGAACTTCACATTAAGCTTGATGTGAAAGAAAAGGAAAAAGCGCAAGACGCAGAATAATTTTGAACCTGATGCTCCTCTCTGATTGAGAGGAGCATTTTTTTGTTCCACAAAGCGTGGTGCATGCTACAATAAAAATGAATAACAAATAACGGAGGAATGGCTATGACGGAAGAAGAAAAAATTTTTGCCGGTAAGCTCTTTAACAATCAGTGCGATGAATTAAAGGCGATTAAGGTCAAGACTCATGCAGCAAACCAACGCTATAATGCATTACCTGAAACAGATCCGGAGCGAGAAACCATTATTCGTGATATGATGGGGAAAATCGGAAAAACATTTCGTTTTGTAGGCCCAATTTATATTAACTATGGGTCACATACATTTATCGGGGAAAACTTCTTTGCCAATTTCAATTTTACGGTGATGGATGATGCACGTGTGACAATCGGTGATAATGTGTGCATTGGACCGAATGTATCACTGTTGGCGACAAATCATCCGCTGATTGCACAGGAACGAATGGGCATGGATGCTGATGGCAATACCACCTTAGCGGAATATGCGGAGGATATCCACATTGGCAATCATGTGTGGCTTGCGGCGAATGTTTGTGTCATTGGAGGCGTGACCATTGGTGACGGTGCAGTGATTGGTGCCGGGAGTGTGGTGACGCGGGATATTCCGCCGAATATGCTTGCAGTGGGCGTGCCGTGTCGACCGGTGCGAGAAATTACCGAAGCAGATACTGCGATAGATAGGCTGCTTCCTGAAGACCGTGATTATTTCAAAAATAATTTTAGCGGGTTTTAAGGCTTGACAAAATACGCGTTTTGTGGCCTTTTCATATTCTTAACATAATGGTGAAAAAGCATTAAAATCCGTTGCGAAGGGCGTTTTCTTGTGGTATATTAAATCCAGAAAGAACACCCTGCAACGTTGGTAAGTTCTTGTGATCAGTTTTGTTCCAACACCTTTAATATTGGGAGCTGACTCTCTGCTCACGGCATTGCATCTTAATTTTATTTTGATACAGAAAGTGAGTGGGAAGCGCCCACCTGCATTAGCAGGTTCAAAACCTCACTCCTTACGGCGACGCGGGTCTTTTTTTGAACAATCAGCGACAGACTTTTGTCTGTCGCTTTTTTGTTTTAGCGTGATAAAGTAAATTAATGGGCCCGTATTGACAGTGCCGGGTTTTCTGGGGTATCATAGTCGTAGTTTAATGCTTTAATACTGAAAAGAGGACAGCGATGTATAAACCAAATATTGAAAATGAAATGATAGATGGTTTTTTTGAAGCGCTCTCATTGGTTGACACCCGAGAAGAGTATTATCGCTTTTTTGAGGATATTTGCACCGTTGGGGAGATTAATGCCATAGCCCAGCGTCTCGAGGTGGCAAAGATGCTTGCCGACGAACAAACCTATACCCGTATTGCGGAAGTCACCGGAGCGAGTACTGCGACCATCAGTCGTGTAAAGAAATGTCTCAATTATGGCTCTGATGGCTACAAACTCGTTTTAGAACGACTCAAAGAGAAAAAGGATGATAGTGAATCATGAAATATATCAGTACAAGAAATAACGCGGAAGGCGTAAGCGCATCCGAAGCGATTGTTAGAGGGATGGTACCACAAGGTGGGCTTTATGTGCCGGATGAAATTCCTACGGTTGATGAAGCGTCCATGCGTAAAATGGTGGATTTGAGCTACCAGGATTTGGCTAAGCAAATTTTAGCCCTATATTTGGAAGAATTCCCGGCAGAAGAAATCGACGAAATGGTGAACGCTGCTTATAATAGCGAAAGCTTCGATGATGCGGCTGTGGCACCGGTTGTGAAAATCAAGGATGGCCTGTACTCCTTGGAGCTTTGGCATGGGCCAACAGCTGCTTTCAAAGATATGGCCTTGCAATTGTTACCACACTTGTTGGTGCACTCCATGCGCAAAACCGGTGTAGACAAAGAAGTTGTAATTTTGGTGGCGACCTCCGGGGATACCGGTAAGGCAGCATTGGAAGGCTTCAAAGATGTAGAAGGCACCCGTATTATTACCTTCTATCCTCATGGTGGCGTAAGTGAGGTGCAAGAATTGCAAATGCTTACCACCGGTGGGAAGAACACCTCCGCATTTGCTGTTAAGGGGAACTTTGACGATTGCCAACGTGCTGTGAAGGAAGCGTTTGCCAATGAAGCCCTTCTCAAAGAAGTAGATGCAAATTCTCTTCTGCAAACTCCATCAACTGGGGGCGCTTGTTGCCTCAAATCGTGTACTATTTCTCCGCTTATATGCAGCTTGTCAAGAAGGGTGATATTCAATTTGGTGATGCGATTGATTTCACTGTACCAACGGGCAATTTCGGGAACATTCTCGCAGGCTGGTTTGCGCGTGAAATGGGGCTTCCAATTGGAAAGCTCGTATGTGCATCCAATGCCAACGATGTGTTAGACGAATTCATTCAAACCGGCGTGTACAATGCAAACCGTCCATTCTTGAAAACCAATAGTCCATCCATGGATATTCTCGTATCCAGTAACTTGGAACGTTTCCTCTACTTTATGAGTGAAGGAGATGGCAAGGCTGTTGAAGGCTATATGCAGGCCTTGAAGCAAGATGGCAAGTACAGTGTGCCGGAAGAAGTGGTGGCTCGTATGAAAGCAGTGCTTGACAGTGGTGCTGTTGATGAAGCCGGCACTTTGAAAGCGATTGGTGATATTTTTAAGGAAACCGGTTATCTTTTGGATACCCATACTGCCATTGCGGTGAGTGTAGCAGAAGCAAAAGCTGATGGTCGTGTGATGGTGGTAGATTCTACCGCAAATCCATATAAGTTTGTCGGTGCAGTATGGCATGCTGTTAATGGCGAAGCAACCGATGAAAGTGATTTGACATTGCTCGATACGCTATCTGCTAAGAGCGGGATGCCGGTGCATCGTGCGTTGGCAAACCTTACCGAAAAGCCAAAACACGAACGTGTGGTTATTGGTGCGGAAGAAATCAACGATGCGGTGATGAATGTCATCAGAAATCGCTAATTGGTAATACAGATAAAGCACGTCACAAGAAAGTGGCGTGCTTTTTTATTTGCGGTGACTTGCAGGACCTTGCCTTGGCAACGTATAATGAGGAGAAAGGATGATGGCAAATGGATTTTGAGCATACGATAGAAGCACGATACATACGTCGCGTCAATCGCTTTGTGGCAGAGCTGGCACTGGATGACGGCACGATTGTAAATGCACATGTGGCCAATACCGGAAGAATGACGGAGCTCTTGGTACAAGGCGTGCGAGCATTGATTCGTAAAGCGTCAAATCCTAATCGCAAAACCGAATGGGACTTTTTAGCTGTTGATTACGAAGGACACTGGGTGTGCTTAATGGCAGCGTGGGCCAATGATATGATGGAAGCGTGGCTTCGCGCAGGCTATATTGACGGCTTTGACCATGCGACCTTCATTAAGCGGGAAAAGAAGGTTGGTACAAGTCGATTTGATTTTTATCTTGAACAAGACGATGAGCGCTGGCTTTTTGAAGTAAAATCCGTTAACTATGTGTTGGATGGGCATGCGTTTTTTCCGGATGCGCCGACCAGTCGTGGCAAGCGTCACGTTGAAGCGCTTATGGCCTTGCAAAAAGAAGGGTGGCATGTGGCAGTGTTCTTTGTAACGATGGGGCAGCCGGTGGTGGATGTGACCTTTAACGAAAAGAATGATCCCGATTTTGCCAAGACGATGCGACAAGCCATCAGCGAAGGCGTAACAGTAAAGGCGTTTGCTTCGGAAATAGCACCGCAAGAAGTGCGATTTATGGGTGAACGCGCGGTGATATAAAGGAGAAAAGTATGGAAGTATATGCATTGGTAGGGCCAAGTGGCACCGGTAAAAGCCACCATGCCACCGACTTGGCGGATGAATTAGAAATTTCCTTTATTATTGATGACGGGCTTTTGATTCACAACGGACGAAAACTGGCGGGGATTTCCGCAAAGAGCGAATCGACCATGGTGGCTGCCGTAAAACGCGCAATTTTCCTTGATCAAAATCAAGCGGAAGATGTAAAAAAAGCCTTGGCGCGCTATCATGTGAAAAAGCTTCTCATATTAGGGACCAGTGAGCATATGATTGACCGCATTGTGGGGGCGTTGAGCTTACCACCGGTAAAGCAGGTCATTTTTATCCAAGATGTGGCAACTGAAGAGGAAATTGCCATCGCTCAGGAAATGCGCAAAGAAGGCAAGCACGTTATCCCGCTGCCGGTGGTAGAGGTACGAAAAGATTTGCCAACGGCTTGGATTGCGCCGGTGGTAGGTCTTTTTAAGCGAAAAACAAAAGAAAACAAAAATCGTGTGGATGAAAAATCCATCGTGCGCCCTGTTTTTTCTCAGCTGGGAAAGGTTGTTATTTCCGAGCAGGTTTTTGTTGAACTGGCTCGACATATTGCCCTTGATTGCAAAATATTTGGCCCTAATCCGCGTGTAACGGTGCGTACAGGTGATTTGGGTGCTACCATTCAGATGGAAAGCCGTATTCGTTACGGGATTGCCATTCAACGTGAAGTAATGGCGTACCAAAAGCGTGTCATGGAAGAAATCGAAAAATATACCGGGGTACCGGTACGTACTGTTAATGTACGTGTCTCCGGTGTGATTCAATAAATGCTGGAGTGAAAAATGGATACGAAATTTTTAAGTTGGTTTTTATCAGGCGGATCGGTTGCACTGCCCAAACGTTTACTGGCTTACATGCAGCCTTTGAACCTTAATTTTGAAGAACTGGGTGAATTGGTGTATCTCTTTTCTTTGGAAGGACGCATCCCGCATGGGGACATTTATGGCAAAACTGCAGCGAGCGATCTCGTAAAAAAACGCTTTATTACCTATAATGTGGATACCGGTGCAGTGAGCTATGACCCGCTTTTCGACAAAATGTTTAACAACACAACAGTCGGTGAACAGGCGCAAGCGCAGGGAAATCCGGTCAAAGAGGATAGCATCGAAAGTCTTAATAAGGTTGTTAAACGTTATGAAAAGGAAAAAGGCATCATCCTGCCTTCAAAGGCGCGCCAGGATTTGAGTGAAATCATCTTGCGTTATGGATGGGACAGCGACCTTTCCTATATGGTGTATGACTATTATTACACCAATCAGCGCAACCATTATAGCTTCCTGTCCTTTGCACAAATGGCACATAATGCGGGTGTAAACGACACAGTTTCATTCAAGAGCTTTGCCGGAACGTTGAATTATGAACTCACCAAGGTGCGTGAGGTTTTGCGCCTTTTAGGAAAACGCAATATGCCGACAGAACCGCAACGTGCACTTTATGCCAAATGGACCCATGAATGGCAGTTTAGTCACGAGCTTATCATCATGGCCATTGAGGATACGACCGGGGCAGACAATCCAAGCATGAATTATGTGGATGCCATCTTGGAAAATTGGCGTCGAATGGGCATCAGCCGTCGCGACCAAGTGGAAGCCTATCGCACCAAATATAAAGCACAAACGAGCCGTCAACAAAAGAAAAGCACCGGTCGCAAGAAAACGGTTGAACGCTATGTTAGTGCAGAGGGACCCCGCGATTTTTCGAATTTGGAGGAATAAGCCGTGCCACAATGGGAATCAAAAAGAGAACAAAAAAAGCAAGAGCGTGACGAACGCGTGCAAGCTATGCATCGCGCCCATCCGGATGTGGCCGAAGCGGACAAAAAACTCAATGCGCACGCCCTTTCTTGTGTTAAAAAGAGCCTTAAAGGCAATGCCTTTGGCTTGGATGAGGCAGATAAAATTTATCAACAATTACGCGCGGAACGCCAAGCACTTTTGCAAAAATACGGCCTTTCGGAAGCCATCTATGAACCACAATGGGATTGTTCGATTTGCGAAGACCGTGGGTATGTGCGTCCGGGGGTGCCTTGTGTATGTCAGCTAAAGGAACGCCGTGAAGCAACTTATTTAGCAAGTGGTTTGCCGGAAAAATATCGCGACATGACCTTTGAAAACTTTCGTACGGATATTTATAGCGATCCTGATGATATGGCGCGAAAGCTTGTGCGCATTCATCGTTTTATAGATGCCTTGACCGAAGGGCGTCCAATGGGTAACCTGATGCTTCGTGGTTATGTCGGTCGTGGGAAAACCCATCTTTCAGCCGCTATAGCCAATGCCGCTATTGCACGAGATTTGACGGTGGTTTATCGCCGTGTGGATGATTTACTTGAACTCATTCGTGTGTGCAAGTTCGAACGTGGACTCGATAGCGAAGAAACTTCGCGCACCCTGGATTTGCTCTACAATAGCGACCTACTTATTTTGGATGACTTTGGTGCCGAAGTGCATACGGCATTTGCCATCGATGAACTCACGCGCTTGATTGAAGAACGCAATTTGCGCAATAAATCATGGGTGATTAATACCAACCTTGAACTCAATGAAATCGAAACCCTCTACGACCCACGACTGATGGAACGCATTACCGAAAAAGTTTCTGTCTTTAAGCTGGAAACGCCGGAAAGCTATCGTCAAGGCGAAGGTCGAAGAAATTTGGATGTAGAATTGATATAAGCGAACGCTCATTACCGCTGTGGTGATGAGCGTTTTTTGATATCTGAGGAAAAAAAGACGATAGTAGGAGGTATCAATAAAATTTGTAGCAAAACAATCTGTGAAAAACATAACTGTTGTTAAAAATTTTTAATAGATGATAAAATATATTCAGATAATTAAGTAAATAAATATCACTGAAAGATTATCAAACGGAAGGTGGAATAATGAAGAATAAAGTTTTAGTTCTTGGTGTTGACGGCTTAGACCCACGCCTCACCAAAAAGTACATGGACAAAGGCGTAATGCCTAACTTCGAAAAGTTCCAAAAGCGC
>OLNE01002828.1_pt1 | contig 10406 bp, 9 predicted proteins | sample 1672431 | NCBI WGS metagenome assembly OLNE01 (sample SAMEA3136685, study PRJEB25190) | human gut metagenome | reverse complement strand
AAGACAGCTTTGAAGTGCTGACAGCTCCGGATGATTTCAGTGCAGTGCGTGAAGCTCTGGAAGCAGCAGGAATCCCAATGGTAGAAGCACAGGTTGCAATGGTTCCGCAGACATACGTAGAACTGACAGACGAAAACGACATCAAGAACATTCAGAGGACACTGGATCTTCTGGACGAAGACGATGACGTTACAGATGTCTGGACAAACTGGGACGAATGATTTGAATTGATTTGTTTTTACGAATAACAAATTATATTTTTACACAGAATACCTCCATGAACATTCTCATGGAGGTATTTTGATTTATGGATGAAAATAAAAATGAAAAGCAACAGGAGTTGGATAAGGAAGAAAAGCAGAATGAACAGATTCGGGATACGGGAGAAGTAACACTTGATCAGAACTCCGGAAGTCATCGGATCGAGCTTCTGACGATCATCGGCGAGGTGGAGGGACATGATACGGCGCCATCGCAGAGCAAAACGACAAAATATGAGCACGTCCTGCCGAAGCTTGCCGTGATTGAGGATGATCAGGAAGTAGAGGGACTTCTGGTTCTTCTGAATACGGTGGGAGGTGATGTGGAAGCAGGGCTTGCCATTGCAGAGATGATCGCATCATTGAGTATCCCGACGGTTTCCCTGGTTCTTGGCGGAGGGCATTCAATCGGAATTCCCATGGCGGTATCTGCGGATTATTCCTTTGTAGTGCCGACAGCTACGATGGTCATTCATCCGGTACGTTCCAGTGGCATGTTCATCGGAGTGGCTCAGACGTATCGCAATATGGAGAAGATCCAGGACCGTATTACCGGATTTATTGCATCACATTCCGGGGCATCAAAGGAGCGGCTGGAGGAACTGATGCTGGATACCAGCCAGCTGGTCAAGGACGTTGGAACACTTCTGGAAGGAGAAGAGGCAGTGAAGGAAGGCCTGATCGATGAAGTCGGAGGAATCCGGGAGGCACTGGGCAAACTGCATCAGATGATTGAATCGGAAAAAGGCAAAAATGAAAAGCTGTAACCAAAATCATGTATTTTTATAAATGTTTTCCTTGTCATATGAAGTATTTTAGCGTATTATTATTAGAGAATTGAATGAAAATATGCTAGGAGGGAAACAATGTATAAGATTTTAAAAGCTGAGACACTGGCAGCCAAAATTCATCTTATGGTAGTACATGCACCGCGTGTTGCAAGCCATTGTCAGCCAGGACAGTTCATCATTGTTAAAATGGATGAGAAGGGAGAGAGAATCCCGCTTACGATCTGTGACTACGATCGTGAAGAAGGAACCATTACAATCGTGTTCCAGGAGATCGGCGCATCTACTATTAAGATGGCCGAATTAAAAGCAGGAGATTCTTTCCGTGACTTTGTAGGACCTCTTGGATGTGCTTCTGAATTTGTTCATGAAGACATTGAAGAGCTCAAGAAAAAGAAAATGGTATTTGTAGCCGGAGGTGTTGGTACAGCACCGGTTTATCCGCAGGTAAAATGGCTCCATGAACATGGTATCACTGCAGATGTTATCCTTGGCTCCAAAACAAAGGATATGGTTATTCTTGAAAAAGAACTTGCAGCTGTTTCCAACCTTTATGTTACAACAGATGACGGATCCTATGGACGTTCCGGTATGGTAACAAAGACTCTGGAAGACCTCGTTACAAACGAAGGCAAGCACTATGATGTCTGCGTTGCAATCGGACCGATGATCATGATGAAATTCGTCTGTCTCCTTACCAAGAAACTTGGTATTCATACAATTGTCAGCATGAACCCGATCATGGTCGACGGAACAGGTATGTGCGGAGCATGCCGTCTCCAGGTTGGCGATCAGATCAAATTTGCATGTGTAGACGGACCGGAATTCGACGGACATCTCGTTGATTTTGATCAGGCTATGAAGAGAAGCCAGATGTACAAGACTGAAGAAGGACGTGCTTTACTGAAACTTCAGGAAGGTGATACACACCACGGCGGATGCGGACATTGCGGAGGTGACGAATAATGGCAGATGCAAAAATGTTAAAAAAAGTTCCGGTAAGAGAGCAGGATCCGAAGGTTCGTGCAACAAACTTTGAAGAAGTTTGTCTGGGATACAATCAGGAAGAAGCAATGGAAGAAGCACAGAGATGTCTGGGCTGCAAGAAACCGAAATGTGTAGAAGGATGTCCGGTATCCATCAATATTCCTGGATTTATTGAAGAGATCAAAGAAGGCAAGATCGAAGAAGCTTACAAAGTGATCGGATTATCTTCCGCACTTCCGGCTATCTGCGGACGTGTATGTCCTCAGGAGTCCCAGTGTGAAGGAAAATGTATCCGTGGCCTTAAAGGTGAAGCTGTTTCCATCGGTAAACTTGAAAGATTCGTTGCTGATTATGCTCTGGAGCATGACATCAAACCGGCTGGCGCTGAAGTGAAGAACGGACACAAAGTTGCCGTTATCGGTTCCGGTCCATCCGGACTTACCTGCGCAGGTGACCTTGCAAAAGCAGGCTATGATGTAACGGTATTCGAAGCTCTTCATGAACTTGGTGGAGTTCTTGTTTATGGTATTCCGGAATTCCGTCTTCCAAAACAGAAAGTTGTTAAGAAAGAGATCGAGAAAGTTAAAGAACTCGGTGTTAAATTTGAAACAAACGTTGTTATCGGTAAATCCACAACAATCGATCAGCTGATCGAAGATGAAGGATTTGAAGCTGTATTTATCGGTTCCGGTGCAGGTCTTCCGATGTTTATGGGAATCCCGGGTGAAAACGCAAGCGGTGTATTCTCTGCAAACGAGTACCTGACAAGAAGCAACCTGATGAAAGCATTCGATGACTCTTATGATACACCGATCGCAGCAGGTAAGAAAGTTGCTGTTGTCGGCGGTGGTAACGTAGCTATGGATGCTGCAAGAACTGCTCTGAGACTTGGTGCTGAAGTACATATTGTGTACAGAAGAAGTGAAGCAGAGCTTCCGGCACGAGCAGAAGAAGTACATCATGCAAAAGAAGAAGGAATCATCTTTGATCTTCTTACCAATCCGAAAGAAATCCTTGTGGATGAAAACGGACATGTTCGTGGTATGAAGGTTGTCAAGATGGAACTGGGTGAGCCGGATGCATCCGGAAGAAGACGTCCGGTTGAAATTCCTGGTTCTGAGTTTGACATGGATGTAGATACAGTTATCATGTCACTCGGTACTTCTCCGAACCCGCTGATCTCCTCTACAACTAAGGGACTTGAGATCAACAAGAGAAGATGTATCGTTGCAGAAGAAGAAACAGGCAAAACATCCAAAGATGGTGTTTATGCAGGTGGAGATGCTGTTACAGGTGCTGCTACTGTTATCCTTGCTATGGGAGCAGGTAAAGCAGGTGCCAAAGGTATCGATGAATATCTGAAAAATAAATAATTGAGTAATTGAGTGATCTCCCGGAGCAGAAATGTGTCCGGGAGATTTTTTTCTGTTAGCTTGTTACATACAAAGTATAACAAAAGACAGAACACAAGTTCCGTCTGCTGACTTGTAAGTTTTTGAGGAATATGATATACTAACCACTGTTAATATGCCTTTACAGGCAATCCGAAACAGATTACTTGAAAGAAAAGGATAAAAATATGATAGTTCTTTATGTTATTTTACTGGCCATTGTACAGGGGATCACGGAATTTCTCCCGGTCAGCAGCTTTGGACATCTCTGTTTTCTTCAGAATATACTTGGTATGGATCATGGGCCAGGTGTGTTGCTGGAGGTAATGCTCCATCTTGGTACACTTGCTGCCGTTTTTATGACATTTCAGAGAGACATCCGCAGACTGCTTGTGGAATCCATTGAAATGTTTATGGATCTGATCGGCAACGCAAGCCTCTACATACATAACAGACGTACCGGTGATCATCTTCACTATACAAAGATCCTATGCAATGTTTATCGTAAGTTTGCGGTTCTTCTGATGCTTTCCATGGTCCCGACCATGTTTATCGGATATACTGCCCGCAGACTCGTTGCAATGTCTGTTTCTTCGAAGCTTATTCCGGGTGTGGGTATTCTGATCACCGGAATACTTTTGCTGGTAATTGATCTGAGTCAGGTTGGAGGCACAAAGGCTGCCAAGGATGCCAGCTTTTCAAATGCCATGTGGATCGGGATCTGTCAGGGTCTTTCCGTTTTTCCGGGATTTTCCCGAAGTGGTATGACGATCAGTGCGGGTCTGATGAGTGGATTCAGTCGTACATTTGCAGTGAAATACTCTTATATTTTGTCTGTTCCGGCAATCATTGGCGCAATGATCATGGAACTGGGCCAGTTTGGTTCTGCAGATATGACTGTGGGGCTGGGATTTTCTTATGTGTTCGGAATGATCATAGCAGCAGTGGTTGGAAGCCTTACGATCCGTGCCTGTCTGAAATTGGTACATCACGGGAAATTCCGATACTTTGCGTATTATTGTTTTATAGCAGGAATCCTTGTTCTTGTTTCAAATTATGCTTGATATATTAGGAGGGAGCCTGAATGGCAGCAGCAAAAAAAACGAACAACCGAAGAGGAAATTCCAAAGCAGCTTCCAGACGTAAATCTACAGGAAAAAAGCAAAACAGAAGACAGTCTGCAAAACAGAATCAGAGTGTTGCAAGTGGATTTCAGACAGAGATCATTCTGCTGACAATCCTGGCAGCATCGATCATTCTGGTCATCAGCAATCTTGGGATGGGCGGAGTTGTCGGAGATACAATCAGCACGGCATCCTTTGGGGTAATGGGATTACTTGCCTATATTTTTCCGGTGCTGATCTTTGCGGGTGCTGTTTTTCTTGTGTCAAATAAGAAGAATCCGCTTGCTTATAAGAAGATACTTGCAGCAATCGTATTCTTTGTTTTTCTGTGTGGACTGATCCAGCTTCTGACCGAAGGATATATGTCCAGTACGACGATGACTGAATATTATACAATCTGTTCTTTGTACAGGACAGGTGGAGGTGTGCTTGGCGGAGCAATCTGTATTTCGACAACTTCTGCATTTGGTGTGGCAGGGGGCTATGTGATCATAGTTCTGGTTCTGCTCATTTCGCTGATCCTGATCACGCAGAAATCCTTTTTCGGTTTTGTGTTCCGTATCTGGGATGGTATCTGTGCACTTGCAAAGGATGGCCATGATATGTATATGGAGGGTCAGCCGGAGCGTGATCTGCGTAAAGAACTCCGTGTACAGGAGCGCAGACAAAGAAGAGAAGAGCGTCAGGCACAGCGCGTGCAGGAACTGGAAGAAGCTCTTGCACAGGGAAGTTCTGACGAAGAAACGAAAGAAAAAAAATCCACAGGATTCCTGGAGGGAACGCTTCTTGTGCCTCCGGAATTGAAGAAGAAAAAGAATCGAAAAACAAAAACACAAGACAAAAAGATTGTTGAGGAAGAGCAGGCTGCGGAAGAGGTCGAAACGGAAACCGTAACCGCGCCGGCTGAAAATGAGACAACCATACCTGAAGAATCTGTACAGCAGCCAATGTTCCAGATCCATCGCGCAGAGCCGGCACCGGAAATGCCGGAACCTGTATCGGTTCAGGAAGAATCATATCAGAAAGTGGAGGAGCCGACAGCGGTTCAGGCAGAGCCATATCCGGAAATGCAGGAAGCGGCACCGGTCTGGGAAGAGCCATATCAGGAAGTTCAGGAGCCGACGCCGGAATCAATGCCGGTTCAGGAAGAGGTTTATCAGGAACCGGACGAAACCGTTCAGGAGACACCGGTGCAGCCGGAGACAAAAGCTTCTGCGCAGCCGGTGAAGAATCCGAAATCTTCTCAGCAGGAAATTGAGAGCGGGATCCAGAATATCCAGAAAGAAATTACACAGCAGAATGAGACAGTTAAGAAAGAATATCATTATCCGCCGCTCAAGCTTCTGAAGCGCGGAGACGGTAAGTCACAGGGCGATTCGGATGAGCATCTTCGTAAGACGGCCAAAAAGCTGCAGGACACGCTGCATAATTTTGGCGTTAATGTAACCGTAACAAACGTAAGCTGCGGTCCGACAGTCACAAGATACGAGTTACAGCCGGAAATGGGTGTCAAAGTCAGTAAGATTGTCAATCTGGCAGATGATATCAAGCTGAATCTGGCAACTCCGGATATTCGTATTGAAGCTCCGATACCAGGTAAAGCTGCGGTTGGTATCGAAGTACCGAATAAGGAAAATCATGCAGTTATGCTCAGGGAGATTCTGCAGTCGCAGGAATTCCAGTCAGCAAGATCAAAAATGTCTTTTGCAGTCGGTAAGGACATTGCCGGAAAACCGGTTGTTGCGGATATTGCAAAAATGCCGCATCTTCTGATCGCGGGAGCGACAGGCTCCGGTAAATCTGTCTGCATCAATACACTGATCGTAAGTATTCTTTATAAGGCATCACCGGATGATGTCAAGCTGATCATGATCGACCCGAAGGTGGTAGAACTCAGTGTGTATAATGGCATTCCACATCTGTTTATTCCGGTCGTGACAGATCCGAAGAAAGCCGCCGGTGCACTGAACTGGGCTGTTTCGGAGATGATGAGCCGATACAACACCTTTGCGGAGTACAGTGTGCGTAACCTGCAGGAATACAACCGTAAGGTGGAGGGAATGCGGATTCCGGAAGGAGAGGAACGACCGGAAAAGATGCCGCAGATTATCATTATTGTCGACGAGCTTGCGGACCTTATGATGGTCGCACCGGGCGAAGTAGAAGATGCGATCTGCCGTCTGGCACAGCTTGCACGTGCTGCGGGCATCCATCTGATCATTGCGACACAGCGTCCGTCTGTAAATGTCATTACTGGTCTGATCAAAGCAAATATGCCGTCAAGAATTGCGTTTTCTGTATCATCCGGTGTCGATTCCAGAACGATCCTGGATATGAATGGTGCCGAGAAGCTTCTTGGTAAGGGAGATATGCTCTTTTATCCGCAGGGATATCAGAAGCCGGCCAGATTGCAGGGAGCTTTTGTTTCTGATGAGGAAGTCAGCAATATCGTTGCTTTTCTTACCGAAAAAAATCCTGGAACGCAGTATGATTCTCAGGTTGAGCAGCAGGTAAATACAGCGGGGCTTTCCGGTGGCGCAGGTGCCTCTTCCGGTGATGACCGTGATGTTTATTTTGTGGATGCCGGCAAATTCATCATCGAAAAAGAAAAAGCATCTATAGGCATGCTTCAGAGAATGTTCAAAATCGGGTTCAACAGAGCAGCGAGAATTATGGATCAGCTTTGTGATGCCGGAGTAGTCGGACCGGAAGAGGGGACAAAACCACGTAAGGTACTGATGTCCGCAGAAGAATTTGAGAATTATATAGAGGAATATCTTTAAATGGAAATAAAAATCGTTACCGTAGGAAAAATCAAAGAAAAGTATCTGAATGACGGAATCGCGGAATATGCGAAGCGTCTGAGTCGTTACTGCAAACTGACCTTCTGTCAGGTGCCGGATGAGAAAACACCGGACAAGGCATCCGATGCTCTGAATGAGCAGATCAAAAATACAGAAGCAGAGCGTCTGATGAAGCATATCCGTGAGCAGGATTACGTCATTGCACTTGCGATAGATGGAAAGATGCTTGATTCCGTGGAATTGTCGGAGAAGATCGGACGTCTGGGAGTAGAGGGCAAAAGCTCGGTTGCATTTGTGATCGGCGGTTCGCTGGGGCTTGGAAATGAAGTTCTGAAAAGAGCAGATTATAAGCTGAGCTTTTCAAAGATGACCTTCCCGCATCAGCTGATGCAGATGATTTTGCTGGAGCAGATTTATCGTGGGTACAGAATACTGAATCATGAACCTTATCATAAATAATAATACAGCAATCCGGGGCAATCCGGTTTGTATAAATGCAAGTGTGACTGCCGGTACAGACAGTTACGTGATTTCCACAAAAGGAGGATATCTGATATGACAACAGAAAGAGTAGAAAACATGAACGGCGGAGCGGGACATGTCCTGATCAAACGTCTGCTTGATGAAAAACAGTTAAACGGTAAGTGCGGACTGTATGCACAGGTAACTCTGGAGCCGGGATGTGCGATCGGTTATCATGAGCATCATAACGAAAGTGAGACCTATTATATTATTTCCGGTAAGGGAATTTACAGTGACAACGGAACACTTCGTATGGTACAGCCTGGTGATGTGACATTTACACCGGATGGCATGGGTCATGGACTTACAAACAGCGGAGATGAAGATCTGGTAATTATGGCACTGATCATTCTGGACTAATGGGGGCAGATCAAATGGCGGCAGAACTGAATCTTGAAAAATTTGAAGAGTTTATTGCACAGTATCCGATCTTTGAGTATCGTCTTCTGAAGACGGAAAGTCTTTCTGTGGAGGAAAGAGTGCGAATTGTCTGCCGACAGGAATGCGAACGATATGGATCGACCTGGGCCTGTCCGCCGGCAGTGGGAACTCTGAAAGAATGTGAGGACAGGATCCGTAAATATGAACAGGCAGTTTTCTTTTCCAGCGTGGCAGAGGTTTCGGATCTTCTGAATATGTCAGAAATGCTGACAACGAGAGATGCGCATGAAGAACTGACGACGGCAGTTGCAGATTTCCTGAAAGAGCAGGGATTTGAAACATTTACACTATCTACAGAATCCTGCGATATCTGTGAGGATTGTGCGTATCCGCATGGAAAGCCATGCAGACATCCGGACAGGATGCACCCGTGTCTGGAAAGCCATGGAGTGGTAGTGAGTGAGATTGTCGAAAAACAGCAGATGGAATACAATCTTGGCGGAAATACGATACTCTGGTTTTCCATGGTATTGTTCACCGGACAGAAATAAACAGAAGAAGAGCGGACAAGATTCTTCAAAAGGATTGGAAACATAAAAGAAACCTCTCTGGCGTATAGTTGTAATAAGCGCCGGGGAGGTTTTAATCGTTATGGGAAAAGCAGACAGATGGAAGGAAAATCTGGTTACCTCTCTGGAAATACCGCGTGATCTGGCTATGAAGGAAACGGTAATAACGGTTACAGGGCGTCATCAGGTCTCGGTCTGCAATTATCGGAGCATTGTACGGTATGAAAAAGAGGAAATCGTACTTCTGACATTCCGCGGTCGACTGGTGATACAGGGAAAAAAGCTGCAGATTCCTGTTTATACACCAGAAGAAATGTATATACAGGGCGTGATCACAGAAATCATACTGGAACGTTAGGGGGAGATCATGAAAAAGAAGAGCGAATTTCGAAGAGGCTATGTCAAAGTTCGGATTCAGGGCGAACAGACCGAGCGTTTTCTGAATCTCTGCCGGGCGAGAAGTATCCGTATCTTTGATCTCAGACGGGAAACGGATCAGAGTCTGACCGGATGTTTTCGGGTTCCGGATTTTTTCAGACTGTCACCGATACACAGAAAAACAAAAGCGAAGATACATATCCTGGAAAAACATGGACTGCCCTTCTTTTTTTACAGAAGTAAAAAGAGAAAGGCTTTTTTTATCGGGATAATTCTGTGTATGCTTTTTCTTCATCTCTGTGCAGGACGATTATGGGAAATTGATGTGGAAGGAAATGTCAGGAACAGTACACCCGAGATATTGGGATTTCTGGAGCAGCAGGGAATCGTGCATGGGATGGCTCGCAGTCAGATAAGCTGCAGTGAGATCGCGGCTGAGCTTCGCAAAAAATATCCGGATATAACATGGGTTTCCGCTAAACTGGATGGGACACGGCTCCTGCTGACGGTGAAAGAAGGAATTTTTACAGAGAGCCGGAATGAGGTGGAAGAGACTGCATGTGATATTACGGCGGAACAGGATGGCGAGATCGTAAAAATGATCACACGCGCGGGGGTACCGAAGAAAAAGGCTGGAGATTTCTGTAAGAAAGGAGAACTTCTTGTCTCCGGAATTCTGGAACTAAAAAATGACAGCCAGGAAGTGATAAAATATGATGCCGTTCATGCGGATGCAGATATTTATATAAAGAGACAGAAAGCTTATTATCATGAGATTCCCGTATTGTATAAGGCAGAAAAGATGACCGGTAAGGAAAAAAGGGGCGGGTATATCCGTGTCGGAAATTTTTATATCGGGGCAGGTGATCGGGCAGAAGAGGGATGGAAGCAGATGGCGGAAGAGAATAAAATCTATCTGACCTCCAGCTTTTATCTGCCGGTTTCGTGGGGAATCATCTCTAAGAAACAGTACACAATGGTCAGAAAAGAATACAGTGAAACAGAGGTCAGAGAGCTTGCGTGGCGCGAATTACAGCGTTACGAAGAAAAATTAATACAAAAAGGGGTTCAAATATCTGCAAATAATGTTAAAATAGAGGTTGACCATAAAATCTGTATAAGTAAAGGGTTTTTGGAAATTATTGAGAAAATCGGAGAGGAGACTCCTGTAGAAATACCGGAGCAGCCTGCAGAAAGGACAA
>OLNE01002826.1_pt1 | contig 10407 bp, 7 predicted proteins | sample 1672431 | NCBI WGS metagenome assembly OLNE01 (sample SAMEA3136685, study PRJEB25190) | human gut metagenome | reverse complement strand
TCCGCGTGCTTTCCAACCTGATCAAACGCTGTATGGACGACGGCATGCCGCCGGAGACCACCGGCATGCAAGGGTGGATCATCGGCTTTTTGCACCGCAACGAGGACCGTGACATGTTCCAGCGGGACGTGGAGGCTGAATTCAACATCCGCCGCTCCACGGCCACCGGCATATTGCAGCTGATGGAAAAAAACGGCTTTCTTCTGCGGGAGCCTGTTGCCTATGACGCCCGGCTGAAAAAGCTGGTGCTTACGCCCAAGGCTTTGGCGGTGCACGAGGGCGTGATCTCCCGCATCCGCGCCACAGAGGCACGCATCACCAAAGACGTCACGCCCGAAGAGCTGGAGCAATTTTTCGCCATCACAGCCAAATTCCGCCGCAATCTGGAGTGAGTGTCCGCTTTGCCTTTTCCATGCCGCCGGCGCAGGCGCGGCTTTTTCCGTGCCTGCCGCCAGCGGTTTTCCTCGGCGTATATAGTTAGGAAGCTTACTGTAATGGCGCTAACAAGTTAAGCGAAACAAAACCAATCTCAGGAGGACATTTTATGCTGAAAACCCTATTGGCTGAAGTAAAGCAGTACAAAAAAGCGTCCATCCTCACGCCGGCATTCATGGTGGGCGAAGTTGTCATGGAGATTCTCATCCCCATGCTGATGGCCTATCTCATCGACAGCGGCGTGGAGAAAGGGGACGTGCGCACGATCTGCATCACCGGCGGCGCAATGGCCGTGATGGCAATGCTGTCTCTGGCCTGCGGCGTGCTCTCGGGCAAATACGGCGCGCGGGCCTCCAGCGGATTCGCGCACAATCTGCGCCAGTCCATGTTCCGCAATATCCAAACATTTTCTTTTTCCAACATCGACAAATACTCCACGGCCGGGCTCGTCACCCGCATGACGACGGATGTGACAAACGTGCAGAACGCCTACCAGATGATCCTGCGCATGTGCACCCGCGCACCTGTGATGCTGCTGTGCGCAATGGTGGCCGCGTTCTCCATCAGCGCGCGGCTGTCCCTGATCTTCGTGGCGGCCATCGCGTTTCTGGGCGTGGCGCTGTTTTTCATCACGAAAAATTCTCACCCCGTATTTCGGCAGGTATTCCGCAAATACGACGACCTCAACGCCAGCGTGCAGGAGAATGTCAGCGCCATCCGCGTCGTCAAGGCCTATGTGCGCGAGGACCACGAGACGCAGAAATTCCACACCGCCAACGACAATGTTTACAGGCTGTTTGTCAAGGCTGAGACCGTGCTGGCGCTGAACAGCCCCGTGATGCAGTTCACGATGTACATGTGCATCCTGGCCATTTCCTGGCTGGGCGCGCACATGATCGCCGCCCAGTCTCTCACCACGGGTCAGCTCATGAGCCTGTTTACCTACGTTATGAACATCCTGATGAGCCTGATGATGCTCTCCATGATTTTCGTGATGGTGACAATGGCCCGCGCCTCGGCGGACCGCATCGCCGAGGTGCTGGAGGAAAAGGCGGACCTCACCTCCCCGCCCGCCGCCCGCACACAGGTGGAGGACGGCCGCGTGGACTTCGACCACGTATCCTTCTCCTACAAAAAAAGCGGCAAGCCCGTACTGGATGACATTGATCTGCACATCCGCGCGGGCGAGACCATCGGCATCATCGGCGGCACGGGCAGTGCGAAATCCAGCCTGGTGCAGCTCATCCCCCGCCTGTACGACGTCGCGGAAGGCGCGGTGCGCGTGGGCGGCGTGGATGTGCGGGAATACGACGTGGAAACCCTGCGCAACGAGGTGGCCATGGTGCTGCAGAAAAACGTACTGTTCAGCGGCACCATCCGGGAAAATCTGCGCTGGGGCGACAAAAACGCCACGGACGAGGAGATGGAGCGCGCCTGCCGCCTGGCACAGGCGGACGAGTTCATCCGCGCGCTGCCGGACGGCTATGACACTTACATCGAGCAGGGCGGCACCAACGTGTCCGGCGGGCAGAAACAGCGCCTGTGCATCGCGCGCGCGCTGCTGAAAAAGCCCAAGATACTGATCCTGGACGATTCCACCAGCGCCGTGGATACCCGGACGGATACCCTGATCCGCCGGGCTTTCGCAGAGGAGATCCCCGACACCACGAAATTCATCATCGCCCAGCGCATCAGCTCCGTGCAGGACGCAGACCGCATCCTCGTGCTGGACGGCGGCCGCGTGGTGGAACAGGGAGATCACGAGAGCCTCATCGCTAAGAACGGAATTTACCGGGAAATCTATGATTCCCAGACCAAAGGAAAGGAGGAAGAATAATGCCGAGACCAAGAAGAGGACAACCCGTTGGCGAAATTCGCCCGGGAACGATGAAACGTTTTATCAAATACCTGACCGACCATTATAAAGGCCGGCTGCTGGTGGTGCTGGTGTGCATTATTTTATCCGCCATCTCCATGTCCTTCTCCAACGTATTCCTGCAGCAGCTGATCGATCAAGTCATCCTGCCGGGAATGAAGGTGGGCATGGAGTCGGTACAGGCCAAATTCCTCCGCATCATCGGAACCATGGGCGTGTTCTACCTGGTGGGCATGGCCACTTCCGCCATCTACACCCAGATTATGGCGGGAGTCACCCAGGGAACACTGAAAAACCTGCGGGATGAGATGTTCGACGCCATGGAGAAGCTGCCGATTAAGTACTTCGACACCCACGCCCACGGCGATATCATGAGTACCTACACCAACGACGTGGATGCCATTCGGCAGATGATCGGCCAGAGCACGCCGACCTTGATTCAGACCGGCCTGTCCGTACTCACCATCGTGTTCATGATGCTCCGGTACAGTCTGTGGCTGACGCTGGTTGTTTTTGCCGTAATTCTCCTGATGTTCCGGGTGACGAAAAAGCTGGGGAAGGAGAGTTCGGTGTACATGATGCGCCAGCAAAAATCTTTGGCCAAGGAAGAGGGCTTTATCGAGGAAATGATGAAGGGCCAGAAGGTGGTGAAGGTGTTCACCCACGAGGAAGAGAGCAAGAAGGAATTCGACGTGCTGAACGAGCAGCTTTTCCAAGACAGCGCCCGGGCCAATGCGGCCGGCAACGTGCTGATGCCGATTCTGGGAAATATCGGGAACATCCTGTACGTGCTGCTGGCGCTGGTGGGCGGACTGCTGGTGGTCTTTGGGGCGACCAACGTGAGCCTGCAGGGATTCCGGCCCATTACCATCGGTATTATCGTGTCTTTCCTGGGCATGTCCCGCCAGCTGTCTCAGACCATCGGTCAGATGTCGGCCCAGGTGCCGATGATTTCCATGGCTTTAGCCGGTGCGGGCCGGGTGTTCCGGCTCATCGATGAAAAGCCGGAGAAAGATGAGGGTTACGTGCACCTGGTGAACGTGGTAAAAAAAGAGGACGGAAGCTTCAAGGAGACCGACCGGAATACGGAGATGTGGGCCTGGAAACGCATGACTCCGGGTTACGCGGAACCCCAGTACATAGAAGTAAAAGGCGACGTGCGCCTGCAAGATGTGGATTTCGGATACACTCCGGAGAAACAGGTGCTCCACGACGTAAGCCTGTTCGCGAAACCGGGTCAGAAAATTGCTTTTGTAGGTGCTACGGGTGCGGGCAAAACCACCATCACCAACCTCATCAACCGGTTCTACGACATCGCGGACGGCAAAATCCGTTACGACGGAATCAACATCAACCACATCTGCAAACCGGATCTTCGCCGTTCCCTGGGCATCGTGCTCCAGGACGTGAACCTGTTCACCGGAACGGTGATGGACAATATCCGATACGGACGGCTGGATGCCACCGATGAGGAGTGCATGGAAGCGGCCCGCTTGGCCAATGCGGATGATTTCATCACCCGCCTGCCGGAGGGATACAACACCATGCTCACCGGCAACGGCGCCCAGCTCTCCCAGGGCCAGCGCCAGCTGATTTCCATCGCCCGGGCGGCGGTGGCGGATCCGCCGGTGATGATCCTGGACGAGGCCACCAGCTCCATCGATACCCGAACAGAGGCTTTGGTGCAGAAGGGCATGGACAACCTGATGAAGGGCCGGACCGTGTTCGTCATCGCCCATCGTCTGTCCACGGTCCGGAACTCCGACGCCATCATGGTGCTGGATCAGGGCCGGATTATCGAGCGGGGGGATCACGACGAGCTTATCGCCCAGAAGGGCACCTACTACCAGCTGTACACCGGTGCCTTTGAGTTGGAATAGTTAACCAATATTCGACGCGAATTGAAAAGTGATGCACGGAAGGCCTCACCGGCCTTCGTGCATCACTTTTTGTCATTTTTGAAAAGAAGAGAATTGGCTGAATTGACGACGAACGACTTAGATTCTTCCTTTCGTCGTCAATTCTAATTACATTCTCATGCAAATGACTCTAATCTGCATTCAGATTACAAAAAATTGACGACAGCCCCTTGGGTGGGGACAGTCTGTCGTCAATCTAATATTTTCCCCACGCTACTATTTCTAATCCTTTTTCTGACCAGGAACAAAAACCCTTCTTCCAACCTTGTTTTCTTGCTTTTTTAACCTCATCTTACCGTTTCCACCCGGCATTCTCCTCTAATCTACCCGGCGGGCGCGGGGAAATTGACGACGAAACCACGGGGTGGGGTATTTCGTCGTCAATTATTCCGAATTCTTAGAAAAGTCATAGAATTAGAAATGAAAAAACGGAATCTCCCGGCGCGGGGCCGGCCAAGTTGGCGCCTGGCTCCTCGCAAAGCCTTTGACTTCCGTCAGGTCACGCCAACACCGGCGCCGTTTTCCCGGAGCGGGGCCGACCAAGTTGGCGCCTGGCTCCTCGCAAAGCCATTGTCTTCCGTCGGGTCACACCAACACCGGCGCCTTGGCCCCGGAAGACGTGGTGCTCGGCGACGAAGGAATAAGGGTTTGCAGGGAGCGGCGCACCACGTCCGGCTGGTCGGCCCGCGCCGGGCTCTTTTTGCGGTTATGCTTTTCATCAATTTACAAAAAAGGTATAATGAAGTGGCCCGATTGGCGAGGGGCCGATTCGGACGAAGGAAAGGGACGAGAAGTAAGCAATTTATAACTGGGGGATAATGATAGGAGAAAGAACATGCTTAACAAAATCGCTCGTTTAGTGGGCGCCTTCTGCATCACGCTGGTGGTTCTGCTGCTGATGCTGTTCATCGTGCTGACGGCAATGGAATATCGGCCGGAAAGCACGGAGAAGGTAAGAATCGACAGTCTGGCAGAGGATACCTTTGGTTCCCCGGAGGTGGGATCCACCATCAAGGTGATGAGCTGGAACATCGGCTACGGCGCTTTGGGAGACAATGCGGATTTCTTTATGGACGGCGGAAGTCAGGTGACTACCGCTTCTGCAGAGCGGGTGCAGGAAAACATGCAGGGAATCATCGATGAACTGAAAAGCCAGAAGGCGGATGTGATGTTCCTGCAGGAAGTGGATCGTTTTTCCACCCGTGCCCATCATACCGATGAGCAGCAGGACATTGCGGAATCCATGGATGGATACCAGTCTACTTTTGCCAACAATTTTAAGGTGAGATACGTGCCGTATCCGTGGCCGCCGATTGGTCGCGTGGACAGTGGCATCATGACCTTGTCTCGGTTCACTCAGTCCGATTCCACCCGAATCAGCCTGCCGTGCCCGTTTGAATGGCCGGTGCGCATCGCGAACCTGAAGCGCTGCCTGATGGTGAACCGGGTACCGATTGCGGGAACCAAGAAAGAGCTGGTGATGATCAACCTGCACCTGGAAGCTTACGACAACGGCGAGGGCAAGGTGAAGCAGACCCGGGCCCTGCTGAAGGTGATGGAAGAAGAACAGAAGAAGGGCAATTACGTGATTGCCGGGGGAGACTTCAACCAGACCTTCTCCAACGTGGACATCGGAAAATATCCGAGCAGTGAGGACATTTGGACACCGGGCAAGATCGACGCAAAGGATTTCGGCAAGGACTGGAACCTCCTGATGGACAACAGCAATCCGACCTGCCGTTCCCTGGACAAGGTCTACAAGAACGCGGACAAAAAGGACTGCTACTACTACATGCTGGACGGTTTTATCCTGTCCAAGAATCTGCAGGTGGATTCCATAAAAACAGAGAATCTCAACTTCAAGAATTCCGACCACAACCCGGTAATTCTGAAGGCCACATTGAGTTAGTGGAACGAAAAAAGCGGCGCCCGAAGGGGCGCCGCCGTGTATACGCTTACAGTGAGAATTTTTTCAGCAGTAAAAGCAGCGGATTGATGTCGTAGAGGGGACCGGCGATATAGGAGCTGTTCAGCTGTTCATTGATGGCTTGAATCCGATCCGGGAGGAAGATGCCCGCCAGAGGAAACATAAAGGCCAGGAACAGAAAGACGAACAGGGTTCCCTTCAGCACGCCCACCGCAAAACCGGCAAACGAATCGGTGCTGCCGATGACGGTGCCTTTCTTCCGAGCGATGTGAAGCCGCCGGCGAAGGAACAGGGAAATCAAGCTGACTCCGGTGGTGATTAGCAGGAAAGACAGCACGAGAACCGCGGTAGTCGTAAAATGGCTCACCTCAAAAGGAAGGTCCGAAACACCGAAGTTCTGAAGGGTGTCCTCCAAGGCCTTTGGAATAAAGTCCAGCAGGTTCACGGTGGAGCCTTGGAAAATGATTTCCAGGCCCCGCTGCATGGAGGCCTGCAGGGGTGTTTTTCGAATCAGGGCGCTGAGGGGCCGGGTAAAGGTCGTCGCCAAAGCGATGCCGGCCACCATGGCGGCCAGCCGAATCAGGGACTCTCCCAATCCACGGGATTTTCCCCGAACGGCAAAAACTATAAAAATAAGAATCACAATTATATCTAATATCATAGCTGTATTATACACAATCTGAGTGAGGAAACAATGGAAAAGTATTGGAAATCTCCGGAAGAAAAGGAAGACAATTCCCTCTTCTATCACATCGCCATAATGTGCGGAATCTTCGGCGGCACCTCCATGGTGGCGTACGCAGTTTCCTTGAAATTGATTTCCTCCGAAGCTACCATCATGCTGTACCTGCTCTGCGTATTCCTGGTGGTGTGGCGCACCGGACGATTCAGCTTGGGGGTTATTACCTCCATCGGGTCCACCATGGTGTATTATTATTTCTTCGCATCGCCCAAATTTTCCTATGATATGACTACCCCGCCCCGATACCTCCTCACCATGGGCATCATGATTTCGGTGGCACTGGTCACCAGCGGACTTATTTCCCAGGTTCGGCAGGAAGCCCTGATTGCCCGAGAGAAGGAGACCCTGACGGAACAACTGCTGCGATTGAACAACGACCTGGCCGGCGCAAAAAGCGCAGAAGCCATCATCGGAATCGCTCTGTCTGCCATCAACGAGGGTGTCGGCTGTGCCGCCGGCTACGTGGCGTACGATTCCGGAGGCAAACCCGGAAGCAGATACGTCTTCCAGACTGTGGGACATCACACGGCACTCACCTGGTATCCAATGGAAGAAGATGAAAACGTACGGAATCGGATTCAGAATGGGAAAACGATTTTCGTACGGGGAAAACAATATTACGAATGGCCCTTGCGCGGCCATGCCGGTCTGATGGGAGCGATTCGAATTCGGTTGGAGGAACAAGAAAAACTGGACCGGACGCAGCTCCACCTTGTGCGCTCCATCATCGATAATATCGGGATGGCGTTGGACCGATTCCGCACCGCGGAACTGCGGATTCAGGCCCGGGAAGAGGCCACCCAGGAACGGTTCCGCTCCACATTGCTTCGTTCCATTTCCCACGATATCCGAACTCCGCTCACCAGCATTTCCGGCAACGCGGAGATGCTGATGAAAGCAATCAAGTCGGAAGATTACCGCTACCGCATGGCGAAGAACATCTACGACGATGCCCAGAATCTGTCGGGCATGGTGGAAAACGTGCTGGGCATCACCCGCCTGGAAAGCGGCGTGGAGATTAAGAAGGAAGTGGAAGTGGCGGAGGAAGTCATCGGTGCGGCGGTGCAGCTGACGGAGGTGCACCACCCGGAATACGATATCCAAGTATCCGTGCCGGAGGAAATCCTCATGGTCCCGATGGATGCATCCCTGATTCAGCAAGCCATCACCAACCTGCTGGAAAATGCCATTCACCACACCAAGAAAAAGGATGGGGTGGCAGTCATCCTGGAACGGAAGGGGAACGATGCGGTGTTCACCGTGCGGGACCGTGGAATGGGCATCAATCCGGAGCACTTGGACCGGCTCTTTGAACCGTTTTATCAGTCCAATCGAAGCGATCAGGTGGTGTATCGAGGTTTTGGGTTGGGCCTTTCCATCTGTAATTCCATCGTGAATGCCCACGGCGGCCGGATTCTGGCGAGAAACCGGAAAGATGCGTCCGGGGCGGAAATAATTTTTACGTTGCCTATGGAGGGAGAACAGTGAAACAGACAAAAGAACTTATAATGATTGTGGAAGACGACCGGCAAATTCAGGATTTTATCGCCTACTCGCTGATGACAGCGGGATTCGGCGTGCTGACGGCCGGCGGTGTGGAAGAAGCGATGCGGAAGATGCGGTCCAAAAAACCGGACATCATGGTGCTGGATCTGGGCCTTCCGGACGGAGACGGGCTGGACCTGATTCGGCGGGTCCGGAAGTTTTCGGATATTCCGATTATCGTGGTGTCGGCACGAGATAAGGAAGAGGACAAAATCGAGGCTCTGGATCGGGGTGCAGAGGATTATATCACCAAGCCGTTCTCCGAGTCGGAGCTGATGGCGCGGATTCGGGTGCTTCGGCGCCATCTGATTCGGGAAGAGCGAAACCGGATGGGGGCCGAGGTTTCGGTGCGGGGACTGAAGATCAATTTCGACGCGAAGGAAGTGACCCTGGATGGGAACCTTCTGCACGTCACTCCGCTGGAGTACCAGCTGCTGGAACTGCTGTTCCACAACATCGGAAAGGTGATTACCACCCGAACGCTGCTGGACGAGCTGTACGGTGTGAGCTACGGGGACAATACCCAGTCCCTACGGGCGCTGATGGCGGGGCTTCGCCGGAAAATCGAGAAGGTGCCGGGAAAGCCGCAGTACATCGTGACGGAAATCGGTGTGGGTTATCGCCTGAAGGATGAATAGAACCTTGCCGATAATGCCGGAAATAGTGTATTATTAAAGTATATTTTTATGGATGAGAAAGGAAAGCAGAGAAATGAAGAAACGATCCAAAATCCTGATTTCATGCTTGATGATGGTGATTCTTGCGGCAGCCATGATGACCGGCTGCTCCAAGAAGGAAGAGGCGAAGCCGGAACCGGTTCGGAACCCGCTGACCGGATCTGAGAAGTTCGATTCTGCGGCACAGGGAATTCGCCCGGTGGCACTGGTGGTGGAAAACGCTCCGGATGCCCGCCCGCAGTGGGGAATGACGGACAAGAAGTACTCCCCGGATATTATTTTACAGGGAGAAGTGGAGGGCGGAATTACCCGTACCCTCTGGTTCTATGCGGATTACAACAAGCTGCCGAAGAAAATCGGCCCGATGAGAAGTGCTCGTCCGCCGTACATCAAGTTCTCGGAACTGTTCGACGCGATTTTCATTCACTGGGGACAGAGTTCTTCTTCCTCGGAGTACAAGGGTGCCAACACCGTTTTCAAGGAAGATAAGGTGGACCATATCAATCAGATGACCTACAAAGGAAAGGTGGATCTGTACAGCCGGGACAACAGCCGGGACGTATCTTCGGAACACACCGGAATTCTCCACGGCGACAAAGTGGCGGATGCCATCAAGGACAAGAAGTTCCGCACCAAGACCAAGAAGAAGGCAACACAGCTGCAGTTCGGCAAGGGCATTCGGGACCTGAGCAAGAACACCTGTGGAAAGGTGACTCTCACCTGGTCGAGCCGGAGTTTTGAGGATGCGGTATGGACGTACAACCAGGAATCCGGACAGTATGAGACGAAGGATTTTGAGAACAACTTGAGCCGGGAGAACCTGCTGATTCTCTTCGATAAGACCCAGTACATCACAAAATCAAATTACCACGGCACAGGTCAGGGGGTGACTTACTGTGACTACAAGCTGGCCGGCGGCAAGGCGAAGCTGATCAGCAACGGCACCGTAAAGGACATCCGTTGGGATGTAAACGAGGACAACCAGCTGGAGCTGTTCACCCTGGTGGAGAAAAAGGATTCCGACAAGGACGATGAGGATTCCGAGCCGGAGAAGAAGATGGTTTCCCTGAACCCGGGCAAAACCTGGATTGGCTGGGCTTCCTCCAACAACGGCGGCAAGGTAAAGATCAATCCGTTGAAGGAAAAGAAGTCGGAAGAGAAGTAGAGGAAGAAGTAGGAAGCGGGCACCGCGGGTGTCGCTTCCTTTTGTTTTTGTGGAAATGGGAGGGATGTGCCCTGCTGAAAAGCAGATGCTTTTCAGCAGGGCACATCCTTTCTGATTGTGG
>OLNE01002824.1_pt1 | contig 10418 bp, 13 predicted proteins | sample 1672431 | NCBI WGS metagenome assembly OLNE01 (sample SAMEA3136685, study PRJEB25190) | human gut metagenome | reverse complement strand
GTCAGCTCGTGTCGTGAGATGTTGGGTTAAGTCCCGCAACGAGCGCAACCCTTGTCTTTAGTTACTAACATCAAGTTGAGGACTCTAGAGAGACTGCCGGTGATAAACCGGAGGAAGGTGGGGATGACGTCAAATCATCATGCCCCTTATGGCCTGGGCTACACACGTACTACAATGGCTATTACAACGTGCAGCGACAGCGCAAGCTGAAGCGAATCACTGAAAGATAGTCTCAGTTCGGATTGAGGTCTGCAACCCGACCTCATGAAGTTGGAATCGCTAGTAATCGCGGATCAGCATGCCGCGGTGAATACGTTCTCGGGCCTTGTACACACCGCCCGTCATACCATGAGAGCTGGCAATACCCGAAGCCGGTGGCCTAACCGCAAGGAAGGAGCCGTCGAAGGTAGGGCTGGTGATTGGGGTCAAGTCGTAACAAGGTATCCCTACGAGAACGTGGGGATGGATCACCTCCTTTCTAAGGAGAAAGAGAAGTACAGAAGGGACGATCAGCGACAGATCGTCTGACACGTTCGGAGGAATGTGGAAGAGTCCTGTTCAGTTTTGAGAGGATTTCCTCTCAGAAGGTGTTCTTTGAAAACTGAATAACAACGAAGAAAGACAAACAGATAGGTCTTTCTGAAAAGTTGTGAAGAAAAGATTAACTAAAGTCAACTAGAAATAGTTAACAGTTCTCAAGCAAGAAGTGATTAAACGAAGCAGAGCGTACGGTGGATGTCTTGGCATATAGAGCAGAAGAAGGACGCAGAAAACGGCGAAACGCCTCGGGGAGTCGTACACAGACAACGATCCGGGGGTATCCGAATGGGGAAACCCAGTCATGCGGAAATGCGTGGCTATCCACAACTGAATACATAGGTTGCGAGAAGAAAACCCAGGGAATTGAAACATCTCAGTACCTGGAGGAGAAGAAAACAAAAGTGATTCCGAAAGTAGTGGCGAGCGAAATCGGAAGAGCCCAAACCAGTCTTGAACTGGGGTAGTAGGACCAGAAAAAGCAACATCTGAGAGATAGTCGAATGAGATTGAAAGCTCAGTCAAAGAAGGTGCAAACCCTGTAGACGAAATTTCGAAGAGTGCGACTGGAATCCTGAGTACGTCGGGGCACGTGGAACCCTGACGGAAGCAACCGGGACCATCCGGTAAGGCTAAATACTCCTATATGACCGATAGTGAACCAGTACCATGAGGGAAAGATGAAAAGAACCGCGGGAGCGGAGTGAAATAGAACCTGAAACCGTATGCTTACAAAAAGTCAGAGCACATTAAAGTGTGATGGCGTGCCTTTTGTAGAATGAACCGGCGAGTTATCTTATCGTGCGAGGTTAAGTAGACAATACGGAGCCGAAGCGAAAGCGAATCTTAATAGGGTGGCAAGTACGATGAGATAGACCCGAAGCCGTAGTGATCTAGTCATGAGCAGGTTGAAGGCTGGGTGAATCCAGCTGGAGGACCGAACCGACCCCCGTTGAAACGTTGGCGGATGACTTGTGACTAGCGGAGAAATTCCAATCGAACACGGCGATAGCTGGTTCTCCCCGAAATAGCTTTAGGGCTAGCGTTGAACGAATCTACCCGGAGGTAGAGCACTGAAAATATGCGGGCGGCACCTAGCCGTACCAAATGTTATCAAACTCCGAATGCCGGGCAAGAATATTCAGCAGTCAGACTGTGGGTGATAAGGTCCATGGTCAAAAGGGAAACAGCCCAGATCATCAGATAAGGTCCCAGAATCTACGCCAAGTGGAAAAGGATGTGGAGACGCGCAAACAGCTAGGAGGTTAGCTCAGAAGCAGCTATCCTTGAAAGAGTGCGTAACAGCTCACTAGTCGAGTATCTCTGCGCCGAAAATTAACCGGGGCTAAGCGTAGTACCGAATCTATGGATTTGTGCAGAAATGTATAAGTGGTAGGGGAGCGTTCCAAACAGCATAGAAGGCATACCGTAAGGAGTGCTGGAGCGTTTGGAAGTGAGAATGCCGGTGTGAGTAGCGAGATGCAGGTGAGAATCCTGCACACCGATAGACCAAGGTTTCCAGGGGAAGGTTCGTCCGCCCTGGGTAAGTCGGGACCTAAGACGAGGCAGAAATGCGTAGCCGATGGACAACTGGTTTATATTCCAGTACCCGCGATACAACTGAAGGAGTGACGGAAAAGGTTACCTCGAGCCCTTAATGGATTGGGCAGGACAGAGAGGAGCAGGCAGCAGGCAAATCCGCTGCAGGATGCAGAGCTCTGGACCGAATGAACGAGCGATCAAGTAGTGAAGAGAGAGATACCAGTTCCCGAGAAAAGCTTCTAAGGCTAATTGTATAGCGGCCCGTACCAAAACCGACACAGGTGGTCAAGGCGAGTAGCCTGAGGTGAGCGAGAGAACTGTTGCCAAGGAACTCGGCAAACTGACCCCGTACGTTAGCAATAAGGGGTGCTCGAAAGAGCCGCAGTGAATAGGCCCTAGCAACTGTTTAACTAAAACATAGCTCTCTGCCAAGCCGCAAGGCGAAGTATAGGGGGTGACACCTGCCCGGTGCTGGAAGGTCAAGGGGATTTGTCAGCGCAAGCGAAGCATTGAACCGAAGCCCCAGTGAACGGCGGCCGTAACTATAACGGTCCTAAGGTAGCGAAATTCCTTGTCAGGTAAGTTCTGACCCGCACGAAAGGTGTAATGATTTGGGCACTGTCTCGGCAGCAGACTCGGTGAAATCTTAGTACCTGTGAAGATGCAGGTTACCCGCAACTAGACGGAAAGACCCCATGGAGCTTTACTGCAGTCTGCTATTGAGTTTCGGTTGGATATGCACAGGATAGGTGGGAGACGATGAGACGTGGATTTCGGTCTACGAGGAGTCACTGTTGGGATACCACTCTTATTCAACTGGAATTCTAACTGATATCCGTGATCCGGATACAGGACCGTGGCAGATGGGCAGTTTGACTGGGGCGGTCGCCTCCCAAAGAGTAACGGAGGCGCACAAAGGTACTCTCAGAATGGTTGGAAATCATTCAGCGAGCGCAAACGCAGAAGAGTGCTTGACTGCGAGACATACAGGTCGAGCAGGGACGAAAGTCGGTGTTAGTGATCCGGCGGTGCAGAATGGAATGGCCGTCGCTTAACGGATAAAAGCTACCCTGGGGATAACAGGCTGATCTCGCCCAAGAGTTCACATCGACGGCGAGGTTTGGCACCTCGATGTCGGCTCATCGCATCCTGGAGCTGGATTCGGTTCCAAGGGTTGGGCTGTCCGCCCATTAAAGCGGTACGCGAGCTGGGTTCAGAACGTCGTGAGACAGTTCGGTCCCTATCTGTTGTGGGCGTTGGAAATTTGAGGAGAGCTGCCCCTAGTACGAGAGGACCAGGGTGGACGTTCCTACGGTGCACCAGTTGTCACGCCAGTGGCACAGCTGGATAGCTGAGAACGGACCGGATAAACGCTGAAGGCATCTAAGCGTGAAACCGACTCCAAGATTAGATTTCCCATTGTTTCAAACAAATAAGACCCCTTGAAGACGACGAGGTTGATAGGTCAGGGATGTAAGTACAGTGATGTATTGAGTTGACTGATACTAATAGGTCGAAGGTTTATTCACGCGAGAGAACACAGCGACTTGAAGAAAGAGTTATAGGTTTGTAGAGAGATTGTTATTCAGTTTTGAAGGAATGACCTTCAGAAGTAAAGATCTGGTGACGATAGCGATGTGGTCACACCTGTTCCCATCCCGAACACAGAAGTTAAGCACATCAGCGGCAAAAATAGCCTTACGGTGAATCGAGCACGTTGCCAGGTCTTTGCTTTTTTTTTATTTGTCTGTACAATACCTTGTATGAATATCAGAAGTGCTGAACTGAAAAGTTAAATTCCACTTTTAAAAGAAAAACTTGAAGTTGAAATTAGTTATGCAGAAACTGTGCTGACAGATTGCTAAAGCCAATGTAAAATGTAGGTTTTGTTCAAAGTAATAATGTTCATTAACCTACATTTTTATTTTGTACTTTTTCTATTCCTGATCTTCCATATTCTGCAGCTGATCCTTCATTCTACTCAAAGGTCCATTGATATTGATTACAGAACAGTGGTGAAGCAGACGATCTAGTAGTGCGTTGGTCAGTATCAGCTCATCGAATATATCAGCACACTTTGAGATAATCAAATTTGTAGTTGTAATAATGCTTGTCTTTTTGAATCTTTTCGATATCAGAATGAAGAAGAGATTAGTGATAGAAACGCCGGCATCCTGGAATACGCCATCTTCGATATACGTATACAGCGTTCTTTCTGACACTTTGATTTCCGGATGATTCTGACAGATGACATAGAGAGACTGTCCCTGTTCCAGCAGAGGTTTGATAAGAAGACCCAGATCTCTGATTTCATTGACTGTAGCGTTGACACCGGCACGTGCATCACAGAGCATTTCAGCATATTCTTTCTGTGCAACATCCGCTTCATACTTGTACTTGTCGAACCGGCAGCGCTTGTATCTTTCGCAGCCGTTGCATGCGCCAGGAGAGCGGTCACGTCTTTTACAGATGAAAGGCCTGAAGGCAGGGCATTCCCTAGAACAATGGTGTGAATATTTGTTTGGACATTTCCCGGCGTCGATGCACTCGACAGGATACTTTGACTTGTAGGAAAGAGTTCGATGATTCTTGATTTCCTTTCCAATTGTAGATTTGTCTTTGCCAAGCGTATCAGCGATGGACTTTTTAGAAGAATTATTTTCAATACCGCGTTGAATGATTTTACGTTCGTCATCAGTTAAATGCAAATTCTTGTTTGATGTTGCCATGGTATGATCTCCTTTCTTTGCGGCAACACATCCAGCTGAGAAAAATAAAACATTCTGAAAGAGTAAAATCAACTGGAAATTGATGAAATAGTAAATTCTATTCTGCGTATACGAAAGTGGAATTTAACTTTTCAGTTCAGCTCTCCAGTATAGGTAGTATTTATAAAAATTCTAGACTTATAATGAAAATAAATATCATGTATAATGATTAGAATAGCTCAGGAATATACTCTTACTAAAAGCTAATAATTGGCAAATACTATGTACAATAAATGATATGTAAAGATATTGACATTGTCATGTTTTATGCTAAGCTGCGGTTGTAAACATATATGTTTGTGAGGAGCAAATATGAATTATCAAAATAATGCAAGGTATAAGAACGGTGACATTTAGTCTTCCATCAATAATATTTTGAAGGAGATTTTATGTTGAAAAAAATAGTATTCGTTTTAGTAATTCTTCTTCTATCGTCATGTAGTAAAAACACGAAAATACCTTTGGATCAAAGTACTATTGACAAACTAAATTTGGATGAAACATCAGTTCATTTATATGCAATCACTATAGATCAGTTGACGAATAGCTCAGATTCTAAAGGTCTTAATGGTTATGTATTACTGTTGAGACCAGATTGTAAAGGGTGTCAAACTTTTGTTACAGAGTTTAATGAATACTCATCTTCAAATAAAATAAATTCAGATATTTACGTGCTTGATACTACAATATTAACTGATGAGGAAAAAGAAACATTATTCACTGTGTATTCAGTAACTTCTGTTCCTTCAATTATGGTGTTTGAAAGTGGTAATTTCATTTCATTAGAAGTGGGAATTTCTTCGAAGGAACAGCTATCAAGTATTCTAAAATAATTTGAGGAAAATTTATGATAAAGAGAATATTTTCTGTAATATTAATTATTACCCTTTCGTTCACTTCTTTGATCCCGATTAGCGCTAAAACTTCTATTTCTTCTGAAAATGAATTTAAAGAAATTGTTGAAAAATCTAAATACTATAAAGATTATGCAGATGAAGTTATTCAATATGATGTTTTACGTAAAGTTGAGACAGATGAAGGTACAAGATTTACCATTGAGTATAATCTCAAAACTGAAGAAGATGAATATGTACGAAACTTGGTTTTTATTGGAGATGAAAATGGTGAATTCCTCGAAGTTCTACTAACAATTGGCAAAGATGATTTGTTATCGGTTAATGATTTGATTAAGCAACATAAGACTAATATTTATATAGAAACAATAGGGCGCGTCTACCAATGTATTAAGTATACATGCAAATCATGGTCATATGATGTGTCGTATCAATCTAGTCCTGGTTGCACTGCTATTGTAGGGAAGCCTTGTGAGATTTTTAGTTTGATGAAAAAAAAGATTGTTGCTGCTATATGTAAATCAGGAGTTTGGGCAGCGTGTCATTTTAGTGTTGATAAAGTTTGTACTGGTTATTATGAAACGTTTGATGTGTGTGATTTATGAAGAAAGTAAATGTGTTTAAATATACTGGTATTTTTATTGGTGTATTGATTATTACTTTTGTTGTTATGACATATGTATCAGAATATATTTATAGCATGATTGGTGCAAGAGTTAACTTTAGCTTATCATTTATTGTTATTGAGTTTGTGAAGTTTGGTATCATTTATGATTTGACATTTGGTTTATTAACTACACTAATATGTATCTACATGTTCAAGAAATTTGTTGACAAATGTAAACAGAATCATAGTTTGATTTACTACCAACTATTAGAACTAGAGAAAGAATCTTGGTGTTGTTATGTGGTTGTATTAGTCGCAATACTAGCAGGGTTTATGTTAAAGAATCCAGTATTTATTATCTTTGCAAGTTTAGCTATTGTAATCTTAAATCCAATTTATAGTGTTATCTTAGTGCTAAAGAAAGATTTAAAGAATTTAGCTGTTTCAAAAGCTGCTAGTTGAAGAAAAATGGTGTTTTATAATTGAGGTTTATTTTACCTCAAACAACTTAGATACTTAAATTACATGAAGATCAAATGATCAATGAGTTATGTGAAACTCAACTGATTATTTTGGTCTTTTAATGAGCTAAAACGGTACTTCTTCAGGTCCTTTACTTATGTTGTAACGTAAGCGTCAAATAAATACCGTCTACAAAAATATCTCCAGTCTAGGATAATCATATCCAGAAGGGAGATATTTTATATCTGTACTTGTTGGCATTGCGTTAACACTTCCAATTTCTTCTGCCGCAATCTGTGCTGCACTTGGCTTAACAGGTTTAGCTGGTGGAGCTGCGGTTGCTGGATGCTGTGCACAAATGATTGGCTTTGCATGCATGAGCTACAAAGAAAATGGTATTGGTGGTCTAGTATCACAGGGTATTGGTACAAGTATGCTTCAGATGCCAAATATCATCAAGAATCCGAAAACATAGATTCCGCCAATTCTTGCTTCTGCAATTACAGGACCTATCGCAACTTGTATTTTCCATTTAGAAATGAATGGACCAGCAGTCAGCTCTGGTATGGGTACGTGTGGTCTTGTTGGTCAGATTGGTGTATATACAGGATGGCTTGCAAGTGGAAAAGCAATTACTGCGTTTGACTGGATTGGATTAGTAATGATCTGCTTTATCTTGCCTGCAGTATTGAGTGTTTTCTTCTGTAATATTCTGCGTAAGAAACAATGGATCAAAGAAAATGATCTCAAATTAAACTAATATGAAAAAAGGAACATTTCTAATTTGAAGTGTTCCTTTTTTAGTTAAAACTTGATTGTTTTTCTAATGATCATGATGGATATGAGTGATGCAATTGTTTCACTGATCCAGAATGCATGCCATACACCACTTGCGCCTAAGAATCTAGATAATACATAGGATACAGGAATGATGACAATGATATAGCGAAGTGCTGAAATAACAAGAGATGGATTTCCTTTTCCAAGACCTTCTAATACACCGCAGACAATGACAGAAATGGAAGAAATGACAAATCCACTGCTGATGATATGTAATGCAGAAGAACCTGCACGGATCGTTTCTGTGTTCTGTGTGAATAAATGCATGAGATCATTTGCAAAAAGCCAGCAGATGCATGTTCCAATAAACATGATAGAAACTGCAAGTAACAATGAAGTAAAGAAAATCTTTTTCACTCTTTCATGTTCTTCTGCACCATAGTTATATCCAATTAATGGGCGGATACCTTGTACAATACCATTGACTGTTAAATAGATAAATGTCTGTAACTTGTAGTAGATTCCTAAAACCAGTACATACATATCTGAGAACTCTGCCAGAATGCCATTTAATAGCGTGATCATAATGGATGGAAGAGACAGGTTCATTGTTGCTGGCAAGCCAACACTGTAGATTCTTTTATAGATTGTTTACTGGAACATTTCTTTTGAAAAATGAATGCGTAGTTGGGACTCTTTTGTGTAGTAGATAATCAAGTAGATGACAAGTGTAAGTACTTGCCCAATTCCTGTTGCTAATGCTGCACCAGTTACTCCCATTGCAGGAAAAGGTCCAACACCAAATATTAATAATGGATCTAAAATTATATTAGTTACCGCCCCTAATAATGTTGATATCATGGCAAGCTTTGGTCTTCCATCATTTCTAACAAAGCTATTTAATGCAATACCAACTAAATTTGGAATACAAAATAAACTATAATACCTTAAATAAGTTGATGCTAAAGGCACCAATGTATCTGTAGCTCCTAATATTCTTACTATATATTTTGAAAATACAACTGCAACTAGACTTATAACTATACTTATAATTAACAAAAACTTAAATACTTGTCTAAATATTTTCACTGCCTTTTCTTTATTATTTGCACCTATACTTTTGGATACTAAATCCCCACCACCTACTGCAAACATAGTTGCTATTCCAAATAGCATTATAGTAAATGGCATAACTATATTAACTGCTGCCAATGCAGAGTCTCCAACACCTTGTCCAACAAAAATTCCATCAATTATTGTATATAGAGATGAAACAAACATGGCTAAAGCTGAAGGAACTGCATATTTTAAAAATTCTTTTATCATGATTTTACCTCCATTTTTGTTTCTCTAATCATAATAAAGTCTATAGTAACTATAGAGTCAATAGTTATTTATACTCTTTTTATTAATATCCAAAATAATACATGCTTTTAAAATTCTTTTTAATAGTTATTTAAAGATATTAATCCACTACTCTTCCAAATTTCACAACCTTTATATGGATTAGCAGCTCCAATACAAATCTCATTCTTTGAATCTACAAATATAATTTAATCATAAAAAAACACATACTAAAATGTATGTGTTTATATATTAGTGTAGTTATACCATAATCTCCTTATTTAGAAATATTCAAACTTTTCCTTTCCAGCACCTACTTCAAAGTGATATTTAACTATTCCTAAATCTAACTTACTATAAAATGCAGTTAACGCCTTAGCATTTACTTTGTTTCCTTCTAAACTAATAAGAAATTTTTGCTGATTCATTGCTGTAGGAGCTAGAGCTGCTGCTTCCATTCCTTTTTTGAACCAATCTGGCATTTCTCCATTTACCTTACAAAGCTGTTCTATAGGTTTACTTTTATGCGCAACACCTTGAGTTTCTCCATATCCTAAAGCTATTACACAACATAATTTTTCCCCATCCTTAACTTCACATATCGTATTAGCTTTACTGAAAGTAAGTGCTACCCAACATGTATTTAACCCTAATTGTGTTGCCTTGATAACTATCTTTTCACCATAATATCCACACTTTTCATAAAAGTCCTTTCCTTTTTTCCCTACTATAGCAATATAATTTCTAACATTATTAAACTTACCATAATGAGCTATAAAACTATCAAAAGCCTTAGGTTCTTCTGTACATAACTGAATATTTAAATCTCCCTCTTTATTACATTCATTAATAGTTTCTAATAACTCACTTTTAATGTTTTCATCAATCTTCTTATCAGTATATCTACGAACTGAATGACGATTATTAATTGCTTCAATAATATTCATAATTAATCTCCCTCACTTATAAATATATTGTTATATAAAATCCTTATTAGATTCTATTTCTATTTGACTTTTTGAACATTCTTTTTCTGATATTTCATCAACTATTTCATTTATTTTGGTGAACAAATTTCCAATCTTCTTCCATATGGTTTCATATGCATTTACATAATAATAATTTTTAGTTCCCTCTCTATACATACTTACTATTCCAGCTTCTTTTAATATTCGTAAATGATGTGATACTGCTGGTCTTGAAAGATGGGTTTTATCTGTTATTTCTCCTACTCTTATTCCATGAACTTCACTTTCAAGTAATGTTATTATAATTTGCTGCCTAGTTTCATCCCCTAAAGCTATAAAAGCCTTTTGACATGATTTTAACTCTTCAGCAAGCTCTAATCTTCTTTCATGGCATTTTTCCATATGCTTCTCTCTACCTTCCTTAATATTTTCTATGGTTTAATTGTTTATATTTTTAAACAATTATTCACTAATATCCTTTTATGGTTCAATGGTAAAGAAAATCGATACGATTATTTAAGAACATAGGATTATCTTTTTAATAAATTTCTGAAAT
>OLNE01002816.1_pt1 | contig 10429 bp, 10 predicted proteins | sample 1672431 | NCBI WGS metagenome assembly OLNE01 (sample SAMEA3136685, study PRJEB25190) | human gut metagenome | reverse complement strand
CGGCGGGGTGAGGGCACCCCGCCCTACGCACTGCCCGAAAAGGGGCGGTAAGGCATGGTTGAACCTGAAAACGTACATATACAGAGAAGAGGAAAAACACTATGGAATTCAAACGCTGCAGCGGCATTCTGATGCCGATCTCGAGTCTGCCCGGCGGGTATGGCATCGGCAGCATGGGCAAGCCGGCCCATGACTTTGTGGACTTTCTGGCCAAGGCCGGGCAGACCATCTGGCAAATTTTGCCCGTCGGCCCCACCGGCTACGCCGACAGCCCGTACCAGAGCTGCTCCGCCTTCGCGGGCAACCCCTACTTTATTGATCTGGACCTGCTGGCCGCCGACGGCCTGCTGACCAAAAAGGACTACGCTGCTATCAACTGGGGCGGCGACGCGGCTCATGTGGACTACGGCACCCTCTACGAAAAGCGCTTCGCTGTGCTGCGCAAAGCCTACGCGAACTTCCTGAAAAAGCGCCCCGTGCCCGGCTACGAGACGCCCTACCCCGACGACTGGTACCGCTTCCGGTTTTTGAGCAGCGACTGGCTGCCCGACTACTGCCTGTACATGGCCATCAAGGAGGCCAACGGCATGGTGGACTGGCAGCAGTGGCCCCGCGCCCTGCGCGTGCGTGAGCCGGAGGCGCTGGCTGAATTCAAGGCCGAACACGCCGGGGAGATCGAGTTCTGGGCGTTCCTGCAATATGAGTTTGACCGCCAGTGGCGCGCCCTGCACGCCTACGCCAAGGAGAAGGGCGTCGCCATCATGGGCGATATTCCCATTTATGTCGCCGCCGACTCCGCCGACGCCTGGGCAGGCCGTGAGCTGTTTGAGACCGACGCCGAGGGCAAGCCCCGCCGCGTTGCAGGCTGCCCGCCGGACTACTTTGCCGCCGACGGCCAGCTGTGGGGCAACCCCCTGTATGATTGGGACTACCACCGCCGCACCGGCTACGCCTGGTGGATCCGCCGCATCCGCCACGCCCTGTTCATCTACGACATCCTGCGCATCGACCACTTCCGCGGCTTCGACACCTACTGGGCTATCCCGGCTGGGGAAAGCACCGCCCGCAACGGCCGCTGGGAGAACGGCCCCGGCATGGACCTGTTCCGCACCCTGCACAACGCCCTGGGCGAGCTGCCCATCGTGGCCGAGGATCTGGGCGAGATGTTTGACTCGGTCCGCCAGCTGCTGGCCGACAGCGGTTTCCCCGGCATGAAGGTGCTGCAGTTTGCCTTTACCGGCGAGGACAGCGTCGACCTGCCCCACAACTACCCCCGCAACTGCGTGGCCTACCCCGGCACCCACGATAACAATACGCTGGCCGGCTGGTTTGGCGAGGAGTTGCCCCCCGAATACCGCCAGCAGGCCCGTGAATACTTTGCCCTGAACAAGGCCGAAGGCGAACTGCGCGGCATGCTGCGCGGCGTGATGGCCAGCACCGCCGCCCTGGCCATCATCCCGATGGCCGACTGGCTGGAGGAGCCGTCTGCCTCCCGCATGAACACCCCCGGCGTGGCCCAGGGCAACTGGCAGTGGCGCGTGGATGAGAAGAAGCTCACCCCCGCCCTGGCCAGGGAGATCAAGGCCATGACCGTGCGGTACTTCCGCGCACCGGCCACCCGGAAATAATCACATAACAGCCCCGCATGGTCCCCGCGTATCCAGCCAGGGACCGTGCGGGGTGTTTTCTATAACGCAGCATCTGCTTTTTTTGTGAACCTAAACAATGTTTTGCGCTGTGGTGCGCAAATTCTTTGTGCAAGGCAGAACTATCCAGCAATCGTATTTTGTGATACAATAGTTTGGTACTTGAAAGTTATTTTCCTAATAGGGATCTTTTGTTTTAAAAATGAGGAACTGACATGAAATTTGAGTATACCCTCGCTGAACTGTCCACCGCGATCACCGCGCTGGAGCAGGTCTACGGCAAGGTCAGTGTACTGGACCCCTACCTGGGCACCGTGCTGGACCCTGCCACCCTGCAGCCCACCGATAAAGCCGAGGAACTGACCGCGCTGGATGAGACCGGCCGCGGCGTGCAGCTGGTCCAGGCCGATGACGGCCCGGAGCTGGTGCTGTACCAGGGCATCCAGGCGGACGCCCGCCCCTGCGTGTTGGCTTTCCACTGCTGCATGCCCCACAATCTGCAATCCTCTGCCGGGGCCGAGAATTCCTTTAACCGTGTGCTGGCCCAGATGCAGGAAGAGCTGCGCCGCGATTACCTGACCGGCGTGTACAATGCCCGCTATCTGGACACCGAGTACCGCCGCTACGCCGAGCCCCAGGCCCAGGCCGGCAAGCCCGTGGGCGTGGTGATGGCCCGCGTGAACGAGTATTGGAGCCTGCGCCAGAACGAGTCCGCCAATGCGGCCGACTGCTGCCTGAACATGGCCGCCGGTATCCTGCAGCTGTCTGTCGGCACCGACGACAAGGCCGCCGTGCTGGCCCGTTTGGAAGACGGCCTGTTCGCCGTGGTAACGGTGGGTACCCCCGCCGCCCAGGTGGCCCGCAAACTGCAGGACGCGCTGGACAACTCCCGCCGGGAGTTCAGCATCAGCCTGTCCCGCCGCGGCAGCTTTACCGTGCAGCTGGCCAGCGCCGAATGGGGCGAGACCCCGGCCTGGGACATGATGTTCTCTCTGGCCCAGCAGCGCCTGTGATCTTTGCATAAAAGCATCCCCCTTGTGTACATACTATGGTTGACCGACCACCACGTACACAAGGGGGATTTTGTTATGCAAACCGATAATGAAAAAATGCTCCAGGAGATCGTGCAGAACACCGAGATGGGCAAAAACACGTTGGACGAGCTGATGGGCCTGACCCATGACCAGCGGTTGAAAGACGAGATGATGCGCCAGAAGCGGGAGTATCGGCGCATCAACCAGGCGGCCCACACCGCACTTGATGCCATCGGGGCCGAGGCCCAGGGCCAGAGCGCTGCCGCCCGCATGAGCGTGAGCATGGGCATCCGCACCCGCACCATGATGGACAAGTCCACCCGCAACCTGGCCACCATGCTGGCCGAAGGCAGCGGCCAGGGCGTGCTGGACTGCAAACGGGCCGAAAAAGACTATCCCGCCGCCAGCCCCGGTGCGAGGAAGCTTTGCCAGGAACTGGGCGAATTCCAATCGTCGGCCGAGGAGACCTGGCGGGAGTTTGTTTGAAGTTTGTTTGGATCATGTGCTGCCACCCCGGCCCTGCCCACCCTGCGGCAGGGCCTTTTTATTACGGCATCCTGCCATTATAAAAGGGCGTCACCGCATGGTGGTGACGCCCGTAAGGCAGAAACATCGATCAAAAATACTGCTCAAGATCCTTCTTATCGGTAGAGCACCGCAGCGCGGCCTCGCGGGTAATCTTCCCGCAATCCACCAGCCGGGCCAGGTCGCCGTTCAGGCTGTGCATGCCTAAAGCGGCCCCGGACTGCAAAACACTGGGGATCTGGAAGCACTTATTCTCGCGGATGAGGTTGCACACCGCATCGCTGCCCACCAAAATTTCAGTGGCGGCACACCGCCCGCGGCCGGTGGCCAGGGGCAAAAGCTGCTGGGTGATAACACCACGCAGCACCGTTGAAAGCTGCCCGCGGATCTGGCTTTGCGCACCCGGCGGGCAGACGTCGATGATACGGTCAATGGTCTGCGCTGCGCCGATGGTGTGCAGCGTGCTCAGCACCAGATGGCCGGTCTCGGCGGCGGTCACGGCGGCGGAGATGGTCTCGTAGTCGCGCATCTCGCCAACGAGGATCACGTCCGGGTCCTCGCGCAGGGCACTGCGCAGGGCGGCGGCAAAGCCGGTCACGTCGCTGCCCACCTCGCGCTGATGGATCAAAGCTTTTTTGCTTTTATACACGTACTCGATGGGGTCCTCGATGGTCAGGATGTGGTCGGCGCGGTTCTGGTTGATGTAGTCGATCATCGAGGCCAGCGTCGTGGACTTGCCGCTGCCCGTGGGGCCGGTGACCAGGATCAGGCCGCGGGGCTCGTCCGCCAATTTCTTCAAAACCGGCGGCAGGCCCAGCTGCTCCATGGTGGGGATCTCATCGTTTAAAAGACGCAGCGTCGCTGAAATTTTGCCCTGCTGGTAAAACACGTTCACACGGCTGCGGGTGCCGTCCGGCGCGGCGATGGCAAAGTCCGCGTCCAGCCGGTGCAGGTCCAGCGCCTCGCGGTGGGCCTCGTCCAGCATGCTTTCGATCAGTGCGCGGGTGGTGTCGGCGTCATACTGCACGGGCGCCTCCCTCAGCACGCCGTCAATGCGGAACATCAGCGGCAGGCCTTGGGAAATATGGATGTCGCTGGCCTTCATCTGGCGGGCCAGCGCGGTCAGTTCATGGATCTGCATAGGGTATCACTCCTCAAAATAGGTGATCTTCAGCAGTTCTTCGGGGGTGGTCACGCCGTCGCGCACCAGCTGCACGGCGCTCTCCCGCAGGCTGCGCATGCCCTGGTTTTTCCGCGCTGCATCGGTCATTTCTTCAATGCTCGCGCCCTCGGCGATCATGCGGCGCAGTGCCTTGTTGATGACCACCATCTCGTGGATGGCCACGCGGCCTTTGTAGCCGGTGCCGTTGCACTGGGGGCAGCCGGTGCCGCGGGCGACAAAGGGGATGCTCGGCCCCAGCAGCTCGGCTTCGGCCTCGGTGACGGGCACTTTCCTGGCGCAGGCGGGGCAGACGCGGCGCATCAGGCGCTGGGCCACCACACCGGCCAGGGAGTTGGCGATCATGTACCGCTCCACGCCCATGTCCTCCAAACGGACAATGGACGATAGAGCGTCGTTTGTGTGCAGGGTGGAGAACACCATGTGGCCGGTGATGGCCGCACGGACGGAGATGGATGCGGTCTCGGCGTCGCGGGTCTCGCCCACCATGATGACGTCCGGGTCCTGGCGCAGCAGGGCGCGCAGGCCGCTCTCGAAGGTCAGGCCCGCCACGTTGTTCACCTGGGTCTGGTTGATGCGATCCAGGTTGCGCTCCACGGGGTCCTCGATGGTGGAAACGTTCACCTGCCGCTGGGCGACCTCCTGCAGCACCATGTACAGCGTGGTGGTCTTGCCGCTGCCGGTGGGGCCGGTCAGGTAGACGATGCCGTTGGGGCGGTCCAGCAGCGGGCGGAACCGCTTATAGGTCTCGTCGTCCATGCCAAAGTGGTCGGCGTGTTCAATGCGGGTGTTGGTGGCCAGCAGACGCAGCACGGCTTTTTCGCCAAACACGGTGGGCAAAATCGACACACGCACGTTCACGTCCGGCCCGGTCTCCAGCCGGGCGCGGAAATGCCCGTCCTGGGGTACGCGGTGCTCGGCAATGTCCAGGTTGGACATGATCTTGATACGGGCAATCAAAGACTGGTGCAAAGCACGCTGCAGCGTTACATAATCGATGATAACGCCGTCAATGCGCATGCGCACCTTCGTTTCGCCCTCGAACGGCTCGATGTGAATATCGGAGGCGCCGGTGGTGACGGCGCGCTGGACCAGGCTGTTCAGCAGGCGGATGATGGGCGCGTCGGTGTCGCCGCCCTCCTCGGTCATGTCCACGGCGAACTCCTCGCTGCGGGCGGCGGCCATGTCGCTGCTGTTGGCCTTGCTGGCGGCCTTGCGGGCGCGGACCTCGGCGTAATAATACTGGATGCTGCGGCGCAGGGGCTCCAGCTCTGCCAGCACGATCTCCGGCTCCATGCTGGTCAGCTGGCGGATGTCCTCGATGGCGTAGTAGTTCAGCGGGTCGTTGGCGGCAATGACCAGGCTGCGGCCGTTGATGGCGATGGGCAGCATGTCGTACTTTTGGGCCAGCTCGCGGGGAACCTTCTCCACGGCGGAAATATCCACGTTGATCTGTGCAAAATCGATGAGCCGAAGCTGCAGGCGCTGGGCCAGAGCCTCCAACACCTGGCGCTCGTTGACATAGCCAAGCTCCTGCAAAGCCTGGCCGACGCGCAGGTTTTTGTGCTCTTTCTGGTAGGCCAGGGCGGCCTGCAGCTGGTCCTGGGTAATATAGCCAAAGTCGATCAGGACATCGCCAAGACGGATGTTGTTCAAGATACCACACTCTCCTTATCGCAGAGGATCACATTCAGCTGTACTGTATAGGTGGCGGTGTTGGTGGTGGCACCGCTGGCGTTGGTGTAGGCGGCGTGGTCGATCTGCACGCTTTTCAGCTGTACCGAGGGGTACTGCGCGGCCAGGTCGTCCAGCATGGTGTAGAAGTTGCTGTCGCTGCCGGTGCAGCGGAAAGTGACGGTACACTGTTTAAAATAGTCGGCCTGGGCATAGATGCGGGTCAGCGGCGGGGCCAGTTCCATCAGCACGGCGTTGGTGTCGGCGGTGGCCAGCATGGGGTCGGCGGAGTTGATGTCCGTCGGCGCGGCGGTGTCGTCGGCCTGGGTGCTGGCAGCGTAGCCGGTCAGGCTTTGGGTGTCGATGGCGCTGATGTCCAGCGAGACAGGCCCCAGATCATGCCCCAGCTCTAAATTGGAGACGAGGGTGTCCAGGTCGCTGCTGGAAAGCAGACCGTAGTAGTTGGCGTTGGCCTGCTGCAAAGCGGCCCAGCTCTCGGTTTTGGCGGCGGCGTTGGTGCCGGCCAGGGCGATGGTCTCCTGCATGGCGATCTGCGCCTGCTGGGCCTCGGCCAGGCTTGCTGCGGCCTCGTCGCTGGCTTCCAGGGCCGGGGTGAGCATAAATTGCACAAAGAAGAAGATGAAAGCTAACATACCTACGACATAAAACAGCAGCTTGTCGCGGGCGGTGATCTCGGTAGTCATGGCGTCCTCCTTACAGGGTTATTCCGGTGCGGCCAAGGTGCAGCGCAGGTTCAGCGCGTACCCGGCGGGCTGGCCTCGGCCGTTGGTGGACTGGTAGCCGGTGTAGTCCACGTCCGAAAAGACGCCGCAGTTTTGCAGCGCCCGCACGTAGGCGGGGATATCGATGACGGTATTGGATGTGGCGTTGAACTGCAGCACCCCGGAGGCGGCGTCGTAGCTGGTGAACTCCACCGTGATGCCGCTGCCGGAACCTGCCGCGTCGATGCGGTTGAGCAGGCTGCTGGTCAGGTCGGGGTAGCTTGCCAGCAGGCTGGTCACGCTGTTGGCGTAGTCAGTCAGGCTGTGGTAAGCGTCGGCGGCCTGCTGGTCCTGCAGCGATTGCTGGTAGGGCGTAAGGTTTTGTTCATCGGCGCACCAGGCCCGCAGGTCGCGGGTATCGGCACGCATCATGGCCGTGTGCAGAAACACACCGCCCCAGGCCAGCATGCACCCGGCCACAATGAGGGCCCCCGGCGCTGCCTTGCACAAAAATGCCTTACGGTCGGCATTTTTGCCCGCCTTAGCGGCCAGCTGGTATTGCAGATAAAAGTTGTTTTGTTTTGTTGCCATAAACAAACCTCTTTTGCGTTTCCTTACAAAGAACGGGAGAGCCGGGGCGCGGCCCCGGGACAATTCCGCACTGCGTCACCGGGCAATCAGGTTCCCGGCGGCCAGGGCGATGTCGGCCAGCTTTACATGGTCCGGCAGCTTGATGTTGGGGGTGCTGGGGTAGGGGGCGACCTCCAACTGCAAAGCCCGGCAAGCCGGCGTACAGACAGCCAAGTCAGCGGCGGTGCTGCCGCCGAAATAAACGGCCTTAATGGGGTGCTCGCTCTTGGCAGCGGTCTGGAACTGGATCAAGCCGGAAAGCTTCTGCCCGATCTCGGCGCCCGAAGCCTCGGTCCCGCGGGGATTGAACAACCGGCTGCGGGTGGAGTATTTGTACTGCCCCTTTTCGTACAGCCCTGCAATCAGCGAATCACCGTCAAATTGCAGCATTACAAAGCTCTTGCCGGCAAGCTCCGGGGTGGCGCGCACCAGCTTGATCTGCCCGGCCAGCGCCAGGTCGATGCTGTACGGCTTCAGCCCGCAGGCTGCGGCCAGGTTGATGTAAGTTTCGATCACCGCGCTCTCCACGCGGGTGGCCAGCACCGTGTCGGCCTTGGTCTTTTTGTCGGTGGAAAGCAGCATGTAGTCGTCCAGCGGGGCGGTCACGTCGGCGCCGCCGGTGGAAAACTCCCGCGTCAGCACGGCCGCGCGCTTCTTTTCACTCATGCGGGGCAGGGTCAGCACCCGGTGGTTGAACTGGCTGCCGCCCACCGCCAGCGCCACACGCTGGGTGGGCAGCTCGTTGGCGGCAAAAAAGCCTTGCAGCGCAGCGGTCAGCTCGGCCTCGTTGGTGATGATGCCGTTGATCAGGCAGCCCTCCGGCAGTTCGGTCTGGCAGGCCGCCGTGATTTTGGCCCCATTCGCCGTCGGTGAGCCCACCGCCGCATACACGGTACTGTTGCAAAGATAAAGTGAGGTTAAAACGGGCATAGATGCGATCTCCTTTTTAGAAGATTTTGTGTGAGGAAAAGGGCAGGCTTCGGGGCCACCCCTCACCCGCTGTGCGTAAGCGGTGTCACCGTTAGGTGACTGAGGGGTGGCTACTTTAGCCACATCCTAAACATCAATGAAAACACAACATCAATACGTCGAACTCGACTGCCCGATCGTGCCGTAGGACTGGTAGATGGGCAGGATGACAGCGACCACCACGAACGCCACGATGACGCCCATGATGACGATCATGATGGGCTCCAGCAGCGTTACCAGCCGCTTGGTGGCGACCTCCGCCTCAAAGTCCAGCGTCTCGCTGATGGTGGCCAGCAGCTCGTCCAGCTTGCCGGTCTCCTCGCCGACAGCGACGGAGGAGGAGAGCTTCACTTCAAAACCGTCGATGCCCGCAATCGCCTCCGACAGGCTGTGGCCTGAGCGGATGCTGTCCAGCGCGTCACCGAACTGGCTCTCGATCCAGCGGTTGCCGATGGCGTCGCGTGCCGCGGCCAGGGTCGTGATGATGGGCACGCCGCTGCCGTACAGGTTGGACAGCGTGCTGGCAAAGCGTGCCGTGCAGATCTTGCGGTTCAGCACGCCGACCACCGGCGCGTGCAGGATGAAGCGGTCCCACTGGCGGCGGACCTTCGGCTGCGCCAGCAGGAGCTTGCCGCCAAAGACGATGAGCGCCGCCACGACGAGCAGCACCGGCCAGTTGGCACCGACAAAGTCGCTGACGTCAAACAGCAGCTGGGTCAGGAACGGCAGGGTCTCCATCTGGTCAAACATCGGTTTGAACTGCGGCAGAACAAAGGTCATCAAAATCGCAATAACGCCGACGATCAGCACGGACAGGATAATGGGGTACATCATGCTGTTGCCGACCTGCTGGTTCATCTTGTGCTCACGCTCATAGTAGGTCGCCATGCGGGCGCAGGCGTGGTCGATGCTGCCGGTGCCCTCGGCGCTGCGGATCATGGCCAGCAGCAGGGTGGGGAACGCGGGTGCGCAGGACTCCATCGCATCGGACAGCGGAACGCCCTTGCGCAGCTCGCTCAGGATGGCCTCGTATAGGGCCTTCTGACGGGCGTCGATGGTGCGCTCGTCCGCCATGATGCGGAACGCACGCACCAGCGGCACACCGGCAGTCAGCAGGGTGCCCAGGTTGCGGCAGAAATCCGCCAGCACGGCGGTCTTTAACGGGCGGAAGGTGCTGCGGACGCGCTTGGTCTGCAGCGCCTCGCTCATGTACAGGCCGTCATCGCGCAGCTTGGTGTAGAGTGCCTCCTCGCTGGGGGCGTCAGCCATGCCGCGGACAGTCTTGCCCTGAGCGTTGGTCGCAGTATAACGAAATTGTGGCATAGGGGAGAAACCTCCGAACGGATAGTGAGATCAGGCGGGTGCTGCACCATTACAAAAACGCGCAGTACCATTGCAGGATCGGCTCGCCGAAAAGCATGGCGATTACGATGCCCGCACATAAAAACGGGCCGAAGGCGAATGCTGTCTTTTGCCCGTTTCTTTTTTCTGCCAGAAGCCGGATACAATAAATCCCTGCCAGTAGGATTGCTGCCGCACTTCCCATAACGACCAGCTTCACTCCGATTGCCGCCCCGACAGCTGCAACAAACTTGATATCACCGCCGCCAAAGCTTCCCGGAACAAAAAACAAAAGGCATGCCATCGGGACACTTACCGCAAACATCCCTAGTATCCTCTCCTGCCAGGAAACCGAAGGATCCACCAGTGCCAGCAGTACTGCCACCAGAAGAATCCCTGCATTCCATCTGTCCGGAATCTTATGCGTCCGCCAGTCAGAAATGGAAATCACGACAAAGATAAAAATCAGTATCGACTTTAACAGCATCGTCATCATGATTTTCCCGTGTAGTACAACTCGATCGGATCAATCGGATCAATCGGATGTTCTTCCTCCATTTTAACCTTCCGCCCTCTTCGTTTTATAAGCTCGCCGCCTTTATTATAAAGCCAGAATGAATACACCAGAACTTTATTCACCTTTCCGATCCTGTCCTTTGTTGTCTTTTCATACTGTACGCCACCCACTTCAAAAGGAACTTTCTTGTG
>OLNE01002803.1_pt1 | contig 10474 bp, 5 predicted proteins | sample 1672431 | NCBI WGS metagenome assembly OLNE01 (sample SAMEA3136685, study PRJEB25190) | human gut metagenome | reverse complement strand
CGCCGGTGCCCTCCCAATAGGTGCCGTTAAAGCGCTTTTCTTCATAGCGATAGTTGGCAGCGGTGGGGGCGGGGTAGTTCCAGTGGCCGATGATTTTGACGGCGGGGGCCTCGCTCTGCATAACGCGGAAGCAGTCAAAGCTCTGCTTTTTGGTGCGGCAGGGGTCCACGCGGCCGCTCATGCGGGCGTTTTCGCTGTAGGACTGGCGGCCATGCTGGGCAGAGTCCGTCCAGCAGAGCGCCGCACAGGCGCTGTAGTAGTTCTTGCCGGAGGCACCGCCCATCCGATCGTTGAAAAACTCGGCGTAGCCGCGCGCGTTTTCAAGCGCGAGCTCTTCACTGGTCAGATCGTAGAAGTCGTACCCAACAGCTTTTTTGCCGCCCTTGCCGACCCAGCGGTTGCGGTAGTCGAAATCCGGCGGGGTGAAGTCGTCCCAGATGCGGCGGGGGGCCTCCTCGCGGCTGTACTCGGTCTCGGTGACGGGGCCGTGCTGCGACAAAAAGCGGGCGGCGTGGCGGTTCAGCATCGTGCCGACATACTCGCTCTCGTTGACGACCTCCTCGGTGTTCAGGGTGCGGCAGCCCATAAAACGCCCGCCGTGGGGGTCCAGCCGCTGCTTGAGCAGCCGCATCTCCCGCATGTGCTCGCGGGAGATCGAGTTGTTGCCGGCCTCCCAGAACAGAATGGACGGGTGGTTGCGGAAGGCGATGATGACATCGCGCATCAGCTCTACGCGCTGGTCCCACTGGCGGCCGAAGCTCTCCTTCTCCTTGTCACCGGCAGGCTGGGTGCAGACGATGCCGCGGCGGTCAAACGCACGGACATCGGCGGGGCTGCCTGCCACATGCATAAAGCGGATGTGGTTGGCGTTGCTCTCGCGGATGAGGGCGGCGTCCTCATCGTGCAGCCACTCGGGCGCAATGCCGATGGCCGCCCACTCGTTGGCGGCGCGCTGGGCGTAGCCGCGCAGCCACTGCACCGCGCCATTGATGCGCAGGCCCCGGTCTTTGTCGTAGCTTACGGCGCGGAAGCCGGTCGTCAGCTGCTGGGCATCGGTCTTTTCGCCGTTTACAAACAGCTCGGCCTCCACGGTGTAGAGGTAGGGGTCGTCGATGCTCCAGAAGCGCAGCGGCAGGGTGTCGGCCCCGGCGTGCAGCACAGTGACCGCCATGGAATCCGTGGCGGTCGGTGCGGGCAGGCTTTCGTCCTCCACAGGGCGGTAATGCCCGGGCACAGCCTCATCGGGGATATAGGCGTCCGCCGGGGTGATGCTCAGCGGTGGGACGGCGCGGCCCGTGGGTGCTGCGGTGGCCGAGGCACCGTCAAAGATGGCGGCAACGCTGCCGTCCGGGCGGCGCAGCGTGATGCGCAGCTGGGCGGAAACGGGGACCTTGCCCTCGTTGCGGATCTCGGCCTCGACCCGGATATCCGCCGTGGCGTTGTCCAAATCAAAATTCCGGCCGTAGACATAGAGGCCCTTGGTCTGCAAATTGGAGTAGAGCGGCAGCGTCAGATAGACATCGGGCTTGAAAAACACCTGCACGGGGCGGGTGATGCCGCCGACCGAGGGATTGAAGTCGTTGCAGTTCCAGAAAAAGGGGACGCCCACGCGGTCGGCGGGGACGGCCTGCTCCTGCGGAAAGAGATAGCTGCCGGGGACAGCATCGGGCTTGTTGGGGGTCTCGGCAATGCAGAACGGCGCATTGCGGGTGGCGGTGTTGTCGGTCGCAATGGCGATGAGGTTCGGCGCATCGTACCGCACATAGGGGGTGATGTCAAAGCCGAACGGCGCAACGCCGGCCTCATAGTAGCCGGCCAGTGTGCCGTTTACATAGAGGTAGCAGGTCTGGCGCAGCCCCTCAAACGCAAGCAGTACCTTGTGGTTTTTGTGCCGCGCCGGAATGGTGAGGATGTTGCGGTAGAAGGCTGCCGTGCGGCGCTGGCCGCTGCCGCCGTCCTGAATGCGGTCACGGAACAGATCCTCATCATTGAAGGTGTGGGGCAGCGTGACGGGCTGCCAGCCGGTTTCCCGGTAGTCGGCCTCGTAAAAGGCGTGCCCCTCGGCGTCCCGGTGCGCGTCAATGGCCTTTGCCATGGGGAAGGCATCTGCCCGCAAAAAGTGCCAGCCGTGGTGGAAATAAAAGCTTTCGCCTTGCAGTGTAGACATAGCGTTTTCTCCCTGTCAGATGTGCTGTATACAGTTGCAGGCCCGCGATCTTATCTTTATCATACGCGCTGCCGCGGCGAAAAACAAGTGTCATTTGATGGGCAGAAGGCTTTGAAAGTACGGCGCAGCGATAAATATCAGGATATGGAAACAGGATATGTTTGCCGGCAGCAGGGCGGCATGACCCAACCCCGCCGGCAAAGCAGGGCAGTCAGGGCAAGGCCGTGCGGTAAAGCCTCCGCAGTCCGTGAGGCTGCAGCAGGCCTAAAAACGCCCTTTGTCAAAATGCACAAAACAGGCAGGCGCCATGTATAAAATATTCACAATTTCAACCCGAAACAGCAAACGATAGTGCCGGTAGATATAAGGATTGTTTTGTGTGTTATTCGCATTGATAATTGCGCTGCATCGTGAAATATAATGAAAATTTTCGCATGCTTTTGATTGTAGCCAAATCCGCAGAGCAGGGGATACAATGGAAGCAACGAAACAGCCGCCGCCGGATGACGAGGGCCCGCGATCCCGACCAAAGCACCGCGGCCGCCGGCTGATGAGAACACAAAGCAAGGAGGAAACGCTTATGGCACAAACCGCTGCGGTCAAGCAGAGCAAGGCCAATGCCCGCGCCCAGAAACAGCTGGGCCACAACACATGGCGCAAGGCGTTCATGCAGCACTACTGGTTATATATCATGATGCTGCCGGCGCTGCTCTACATGGTCATCTTCAATTACCTGCCGATGACGGGCCTGTATATGGCATTTACCGATTTCAGCCCTTTCAACGGTGACACGATTCTGGAATCTGTGTTCGGCAGCCCCTTTGTCGGGCTGAAGTACTTTAAAAAGCTCTTCACCGGCCCGGACTTCTGGACGCTGTTCCGCAATACGCTGTCTATCTCGCTGGCCAACCTTTTCTTCGCCTTCCCGGCCCCCATCATTCTGGCGCTGATTTTAAATGAGCTGCGCTGCAAATGGTTCAAGCGCACAGCGCAGACGCTGGTCTACATCCCCCACTTTGTCTCCATCGTCATTGTGGCGGCGCTGACTTTCCAGATGTTCTCCACCACGGACGGCGCCATCTACCATGTGCTGACCCAGATCTTCGGCGCGAATGCGCCCGACCTGCTCAGCGACCCCAAGCTCTTTCCCGCGCTGATCGTCGGCCAGAATATCTGGAAGGAGACCGGCTACGGCACCATCATCTATCTGGCGGCGCTGTCCAGCGTGGATGTGCAGTTGTATGAGGCTGCCAAGATCGACGGCGCAGGCCGTTGGCAGCTGATGTGGCATGTCACGCTGCCCGCCATCCGCGGCACCATTGTCCTGATGCTGATCATGAAGGTCGGCCAGCTTCTGAACACCAGCTACGAGCAGATCTTCCTGATGCAGAACTCGATGAACCGCGCAGCCTCCGATGTGTTTGACACCTATGTCTACACCAAGGGCATCACGGGCGGCCAGTACTCACTGGCGACCGCCACCGGCCTGTTCAAGTCCACCATCAGTATGCTGATGGTCGTTACCGCCAACAAGATCGCCAAGCTGTTCGGCGAGTCCGGCCTGTACTAAAGAAGGGAGCTGTGCTACAATGACAATGCCCTTTACCCATAAGAAAGACGAGGTGCGCGCCACCGGCACGCTGGAAGCCCGCACCCCCGGCGATCAGGCTGTACAGGTTCTTTTGTATGTCATCATTGCGCTGGTGGCGCTGGCCTGCGTGCTGCCCTTCATCTATGTGGTGGCCGGCTCCTTTGCGACCGAGCGCGAGCTGACCGAGCGTCCCTTCTTCCTGATCCCGCAGGATGTATCGCTGAACGCCTACCAGTACATCCTCAAGCAGGGCGATGTGTTCCGCGGACTGAAAAATTCGGTGATCGTCACCGTGATCGGCACGCTGATCAATATGTTCGTCTCCTGCACGATCGCCTACCCGCTGTCCCGCCCCTACCTCAAGGGCCGCAACGGCTTTATCAATATGGTCATCGTCACGATGCTGTTCACCGGCGGCATGGTCCCCGCCTACATTATGGTGGTCAATGTGCTGCATCTGGGCAACACCTACTGGGCACTCTGGCTGCCCACGGCGATGAGCGCCTTCAACATGATCATCATCAAGAACTACTTCCAGGGTATCCCCATGGAGCTGGAGGAGGCCGCCATCATTGACGGCTCCAACGATCTGATCACCTTCGTGCGCATCATCCTGCCGCTGTCCGCGCCGGTGCTGGCCTCGGTCAGCCTGTTCTACGCGGTCAGCCACTGGAACAGCTACTTCAATGCGATGCTGTACATCAACAACTCCGATATGGAGGTCATCACCATCGTGCTGCGGCGTCTGGTGTTCCTGACCACACAGGTAGCTGAGGATTCCACCTTCGACTGGGGCGCAGCCGGTATGCCGCCCATCAAGGCTGTCAAGATGGCCACCACGGTGCTGTCTACCCTGCCGATCCTCTGCATCTATCCGTTTGTGCAGAAGTTCTTTACCCAAGGTGTTATGGTCGGCTCGGTCAAGGGCTGATACCAAGCAATACAACCACTTTTATACAAAAAGGAGAAAAACGAAAATGAAAAAGGCACTTGCCCTCTCTATGGCGCTGGCGATGTCCGCCGCCATGCTCGCAGGCTGCGGCGGCTCCGCCTCCGACAGCACCTCCGCTTCCGACGCTGCTTCCTCTGCGGACAGCGCTGCCTCCGGCACCCCCACCGTCAGCTTTATGATCCCCGACTTCACCGGTCATGTGCTGAGCAATGAACATTCCGATGAGGTCATCGCCAAGTACGAGGCCTACACCGGCACCCATGTCGAGTGGCGCACCGAGGCCAACGACACCTACAGCGAGAAGTTCGGCCTGACCCTGATGGACAAGGACAACATGCCGATGATCCTGACCGCAACCAAGACGCTGGACCAGAACGCCAACGCAGCCGATGCTGCCAAGCGCGGCGCCTTCTGGGATCTGACCGAATACCTGCAGGACAGCGAGGCATACCCCAACCTGTCCCAGATCAGCCCCGATGTTCTGAAGGGCCTGACCGTGGACGGCCAGATCATCGGCATCCCCCGCTCCCGCGCCATCGGCCGCAACGGTCTGGGCTACCGCACCGACTGGGCCGAGGCCGTGGGCATCACCGAGGCCCCCAAGACGGTCGAGGATGTCTATGACATGCTCTATAAGTTCACCTATGACGATCCGGACGGCAACGGTGCCAACGACACTTACGGTCTGGAAATGTGCAAATACACCGGCCCGTGGGATATTATCCAGACATGGTTCGGCTGCGGCAACGGCTGGGTCGAGCAGGACGGCAAGCTGGTTCCCGTACACCAGACCGCTGAGTATAAGGAAGCCCTTGACTGGATGCGCAAGATCTACGCAGACGGTCTGGTCCGCCCCGACTGGGCAACCGTAGACACTGCCAACTTCCAGGTTGACACCCAGAAGGGCGTCACCGGTGTCTTTGTGGACACAATGGACGGCACCAAGCGCATCTGGAAATACTTTGAGGACAACGCCATTGCCGATGTAAACGATGCCTCCAAGATTGCCACCATGACCTCTGTCGGCCCCATCAACGGCCACACCCTTGCCACCACCGGCTACAACGGCTTCTACCTCATCACCAAGTCCGGCGCCAAGACCGAGGAGGATGTCAAGGCCTGCCTGCACTTCCTTGACAAGATGTGCGACCCCGAAATGATGGCACTGGCCGACTACGGCCTGAAGGACATCTGCTATGACATCAACGAAAACGGCAAGATTGTTCCCAACGGCAAGTACGACACCACCAACTGCCCGAATGCAGGTTTGAATCAGGCTGTGCCCTATGTCCCCTACCTGACCGAGCAGAACCCCGATTACCAGCTGGAAAAGGCTGACTATCAGCTGGCTTACGAGGAGAGCATTGCCAACAACGTGCAGTATGCCGTGTTCAACCCCGCGCTGGGCTACCTGACCCAGTCCGACACCTACGCCGAGTGCGGCAGCGACCTTGTCCAAATTCTGGACGATGCCCGCACCCAGTATATCTGCGGCCAGATCGACGAGGCCGGTCTGCAGGCTGCCTTCGACCAGTGGAATGCCCGCGGCGGCACGCAGGTCATTGAGGAAGTCAACGCCCTGTACGCAGCAGATAAAGCCTAATTGAATGTGAGCGCCGCAGCGGATGTTGCGGCGCTCTTTTATGATGGAGGGAAAGTCCATGCAAATCTCTGTGCGCAGCCAGACGGCTGCCCAAACCACCCTTAGCTGGCAGCCGGTGGCCGGGGCCGCCCGCTACCGCATTTTGTGGAGCGACCGCCCTGGCGAGACCGTGCGGTTCAAAACGGCAGGCGAGAGCGGGGAAAGCCTTTTCACCTTCTGCCGCTCGACGCATATCCCCTATTACATCAAGGTGCAGGCGCTGGCAGAAAACGGGGCCCTGCTGGAGGAAAGCACACCCGTGCAGACCCCCGTGGGCCGCGTGCTGCGGCAGCAGCTGGAGGCGCTGTCCCGCGGACTGGTGGCTGTCAAGGCAAACACCGGGGTGTTTATCAGCTGGCGGCTCTTTAAAAGCGAGGTCACCGGCCACAACGCCACCGGCCTGACCGGCACCGACTTTGTGCTCTATAAAAACGGGGTCAGGCTGGCCACCGTGACCGACAGCACAAACTATCTTGACGCGCAGGGCACAAGCGGGGATACCTACGCCGTGGCCCCGCTGGTAAACGGCGTAGAAGGGCCCGCCTGCAGGGGCGTAAAGCCGTGGCAGAAGGGGTACTATGAGCTTCCGCTGCAAAAGCCGGCGGACGGCGTGACCCCGGCCGGGGAGCCTTTTGCCTACCATGCCAACGATATGAGTGTGGGTGATATTGACAATGACGGCGAGTACGAGTATTTTGTAAAATGGGACCCTGACAATTCCCACGATGTGTCGATCAAGGGCTACACCGGGCGGTGCTTTATCGACTGCTATAAGCTGGACGGCACGCTGGTCTGGCGGCTGGATATGGGACAGAATATCCGCGCCGGGGCGCACTACACCCAGTTTATGGTGTACGATTTCAACGGCGACGGCAGGGCCGAGATGGCTGTCAAGACCGCGCCCGGCACCGTGATGACCCGCTTTGCGCCGGACGGCACCGTGCTGTCCCGCCGGTATATCACGATGCCGCAGAAGGATCTGGACGCCGGGTACAGCCACGCGGACAACTACGTCTGCTCGGCGCAGGATTACCGTCTGCATATGGCCGAGGTGTTCCGCCGCTGGCACACCCACCCCGAGGTCGTAAACGGCCGCTGGCCCGCCACGGTGGAGCAGTGCTTCGGCCTTGCGCCGCAGTACGCCTACCCCCTGTGCGAGGCTGATGCCCTTGCGCTGGCCGACTATTTCCTTGATGTGTACGCGCCGAGCCGCAGCCCCAAAAACGAGCTGCGAAAATTCGAGGGCTTTGTCTTTGACGGCCCCGAGTACCTGACGATGTTCGGCGGGGACGGTGCCGAGCTGGACACGATCGACTACCCCTACCCCCGCGTGGATGACGGCCTTTTGTGGGGCGATTATGCAATGCCCCGCATCGAGCCGTGCAACCGCGTGGACCGCTTTAACGCCGGGGTGGCTTATCTGGACGGCGAGCGCCCCTATCTGATCGCCTGCCGCGGTTACTACACCCGCGCCACGCTGGCGGCCTACGACTTTTTTGAGAATCACTTTCACAAGGTATGGGGTATCGACTCCGGCTTTGTGCCGATGGCGAACCCCTTCAACGACAGCGGCTGCCATCTCGCTGTCGGCACCGACCCTGTGTACGGCATTCTGGCCGGGCAGGGCAACCACAGTATTTCGACTGCTGACATTGATGGGGACGGCTGCATGGAAATTGTGTACGGCGCAGCAGCCATCGACCATGACGGAAGCCTGCTCTACTCCAAATACGGCACCCTGCCGGACGGCAGAACCCGCGCCAAGTTCGGCCACGGCGATGCGATGCATGTGGCCGACATCGACCCTGACAGCCCCGGTCTGGAGATCTTCAATGTTTATGAGGAGGGCGAGCGCGCCCCCTACGGCTGGGCGCTGCGTGATGCCGAGACCGGCGATGTCCGCTTTGGCGAATATGCCGAGGAGGATCTGGGCCGCTGCATGATCGGCAAGATCGACCCGAACACCCGCGGCCTGCAGGTCTGGGTCAAGGATGTGTACGATGTAAACGGGCGCACGCTGGAGCTGCCCACCCCCGGCACCAACATGAAGATCTACTGGGCAGGCGACCTTTCGACCCAGGTCACCGACGGCGCGGATTACCTGCACGGCGATCAATACGGCGTTATTAACGATCTGACCCATGGCGTCATGCTGCAGCCCGTCGGCACCGCCACCAACAACGGCACCAAGGGCAACCCCTGTTTGGTGGCCGATGTGCTGGGTGATTTCCGCGAGGAACTGCTGGTGCGCACGGCGGACGACACCGCTATCCGCATCTACACCACCACCGATCTTACCCCCCACAAGCTGTTTACCCTGATGCACGATGCACAGTACCGCTGCGGCGTGGCATGGCAGAACAACTGCTACAACCAGCCGTGCTACCCGTCCTTCTACTATGCAGGCGACATGGATTTTGCCAACGTGCTGCCGCAGCTGAACGCCAAGCCCACCCTCTGGATGGTGGGCGATTCCATCATGCAGAGCTACGCCCCCGGCGATAAACCGGTGACAGGCTGGGGCGAGGTGCTGCACACGCTGGCGCACGGTGACGCTGTATGCCAAACCGCCCACCGCGCGGACTGCCCCTTCCCGCAGGAGATGCGCTACGAGCTGCCGGGCCTTGTCATTGACAACTGCGCCATGGCAGGCCGCAGCAGCAAGACCTTCCGCGAGGAAGGGCGGCTGGACGACATTGCCGCGCATATCCGCCCCGGTGATCTGCTGGTGGTCAGCTTCGGCCACAACGATGCCAACCACAACAAAGCTGAGCGCTATGTATCGGCAGATGCCTTCGGCGAGAGCCTGCGCCCCTTCTGGGACGCGGCCCGCAGTCACGGTGCGGTGTGCATCTTTGCCTCCCCCGTGGCGATGCGCGAGTTTGACGAGGCCGGTGTCTGCCACCCCTCGTTTGCCGCCTACCGCGAGGCGATGCGCGCCTTTGCCGCCGAGGTCGGCGCGCCGTTTATCGACCTTGGCGCCGCTACCGCCGCCGCCAACACCGCCTTTGGCGCTGAGCGCTGCAAGGCCCGCTATATGTGGGTGGGCACCAAGCGGGACAACGCTCACCAGCAAAACGCCGGCGCCTGCCGCACGGCACAGGCCTTTGTGCAGCAGCTTTTGCAGGATACCACCCCGGCACTGGATGTGCTGCGGGCGAATTTCAAATAAATTTTGACAAAAAAGAAGGTTTTGTTTATGAACTACACCGAACCGAAGGTCATTTATACCTGCTTCCCCGGCGGCAAGCATAAGGTGCTGACGATGAGCTATGATGACGGCCGTTTGGAGGACCGCCGCCTTGTCGAGCTGTTCAACCGCTACGGCATCCGGGGCACCTTCAACCTGAACGGCGGTCTGCCCCGCCCCGAGCGCATCCCGGAGAGCGAGTGGGTCGAGCTGTACAAGGGCCATGAGGTCGCCTGTCACACCTACCACCACCCCACCATCTCCCGCAGCCCGCTGGACCAGACCGCCCGGCAGGTGCTGGCCGATCGTATGCAGCTTGAGGGCGTCATGGGCTACCCCGTGCGCGGCCTTGCCTACCCCAACGGCAGCTGGACACCGGAGATCGCCGCCCTGCTGCCCGCGCTGGGCATCCGCTACGCCCGCGTGGTGGGTGATACCCACGACTTTGCGATGCCCCACGATTTTATGACATGGAAAGCCACCTGCCACCACACCCACAACCTGCTGGAGGACGGCAAGCGCTTTGTCGAGCTGTACAAGACGCAGTATCTCTACATGATGTATGTCTGGGGCCACAGCTTTGAGTTCCGCACCGAGGAGGACTGGGCCCTGATGGAGCAGTTCTGCCAGCTGGCCGGCGGGCGCGAGGACACCTGGTACGCCACCAACATCGAGATCGTGGACTACATGGCCGATGCCGCCCGCCTGCAGTACACCGCCGCGGGCGATAAGGTCTGCAACCCCAACGCCCAGTCCATCTGGGTCGAGGTGGACGGCCGCCACTATGAGATCCCCGCCGGAAAGACAGTGGCGCTGGTATAAGCGGATTCGCAATTTAAAAGGGAGAGAGCAATGGCAAACCTGATTTTTGACAAGGCCCAAATTGAGGCTGCGATCGACAAGATCGTGGACCGCACGATGCGGATGGACAT
>OLNE01002800.1_pt1 | contig 10481 bp, 7 predicted proteins | sample 1672431 | NCBI WGS metagenome assembly OLNE01 (sample SAMEA3136685, study PRJEB25190) | human gut metagenome | reverse complement strand
CTTAGCATCATAATTTTTTATTATTTACCCTGTCTACTTGACGGGGGGCAGTTCAAAATTAGCTGTTATTTTTATTATTTTGATATACTTTTTAAATAAGTAGTAATAAATTGATCAATTTCTCCATTCATAACGGCATTAACATTTGCAGTTTCCTCATTGGTTCTATGATCTTTAACCATATTATATGGATGGAATACATATGATCTTATTTGACTTCCCCATCCCATATCTTTAAGTTCCCCAGTTAAATCTTCTATTTTTTCTTTATGAGCTCTTTCTTTAAGCTCTATAAGCTTAGATTTAAGCATAGACATTGCTGTATCCCTATTTGCAAATTGACTTCTTTCATTTTGACATTGAACTATGATACCTGTAGGAATATGTGTAATTCTAATTGCAGATTCAGTCTTATTGACATGTTGCCCACCAGCTCCACTTGCTCTAAATGTATCTACTTTTAAATCTTCTTGTCTTATATCTATATCTTGATCTTTAGTAAGTTCAGGCAATACTTCAATTGATGCAAATGATGTTTGTCTTTTACCATTTGCGTTAAATGGAGAAATTCTTACTAGTCTATGAACTCCCTTTTCAGCTTTAAGGTATCCATATGCAAACTCTCCTTTTACTCTCAATGTTGCACTCTTTATTCCAGCTTCATCACCTTCAAGTAAGTCTAGAGTTTCAACTTTATACCCCTTCTTTTCACACCATCTTGTATACATTCTAAGAAGCATAAGCGTCCAGTCATTAGCATCACTTCCACCAACACCAGCATGTAAACTTAATATAGCATCATTTTTATCATATTCCCCTGATAATAAAAGTTCAATTTTATATTCTTCAATTAGCTTTTCAATATCCCTGATTTCAGAAATAACCTCATTAACTGTTTCCTCATCATCCTCTGCAAGTTCAGCTAATACTTCGACATCATCTAATCTTCTTACTAAACTTTCATATCTATCTATTCTATCTTTAATTCCTTTACTTTCCTTAGTAACTTCTTCGGCTCTTTTAACATCATCCCAAAAACCTTTTTCTTGCATTTGAAGCTCAAGTTCTTGAAATCTTTTTTCTAGGCTTTCCTTGTCAAAGTGAAGCCCCCATTTCTTTTAATGTTTCTTTTAAGCCACTAACCTTTGAAAGTTCTTGTTCTAACTTGATTAACACAAAAATCACCCCTTTGAATTAGTTAAGAGTTTTTAGTTAGTACTCTATTGAGAAAATTCAGCCTAGGCTGAATTTATTTAAATATATATTTAAGAAAACTCCCAAAGGAGTTTCCACCTTAACTACTAACTTAATAAAAAAGTGCCCTTTAGGCACTTTTTTATTATGCTTCTCTTCCACAACAATTCTTATATTTTTTTCCACTACCACAAGGGCATAAGTCGTTTCTTCCAAACTTATGATCATTTCTTACTGGTTCTTTTTTTAAGCTCTTATCATCTTCTCCATGACTTGCTGAAGTTTCTTCTGCAACCTTTTCTCTTTCAACTGGTCTTTCAACTCTTACATGGAATAAGAATTTAACTGTTTCAAGCTTAATTCCCTCAATCATTTCTTCAAACATTGCACTACCTTCCATTTGGTATGCTTGAATTGGGTCTTGTTGCTTATATGCTCTTAATCCCATTCCTTGTTTTAAATGATCCATGTTATCTATATGAGCCATCCATTTTTGATCAACAACTCTTAAAAGAACTACTCTTTCAATTTCTCTTAATTGTTCTTCACCAAATTCAAGTTCTTTACCCTTATATATATTCATAACAGTTTCAGTTAGCTTATCTTTTATTTGTTCATTAGATAAATCTGCTAATTCTTGTACAGTTACAATACCGTGTGGTAAACAAATTTCCTCTAAATATTGAAGTAATGTTTTGATTTCAGCTTCTATATCTTGAACGTCTCCACTTAAATGTGAATTAACAGCATCAGATATAACTTCTTGAATCATTCCTTCTATTTGCTCTTTTAAATTCTTACCTTCTAAAACTTCAGTTCTTTGTCTATAAATAACTTCTCTTTGAAGATTCATAACATCATCATATCCAAGAAGGTTCTTTCTTATGTCAAAGTTATTTCCTTCAACCTTCTTTTGAGCATTTTCTATAGCCTTAGTAACCATTTTACTTTCTATAGCTTCAGTTTCTTCAAGACCTAATTTATCAATAATTCCTTGAATCTTTTCTGAACCAAATATTCTCATTAAATCATCTTCTAAAGAAATGAAGAATATAGATTCACCTGGATCCCCTTGACGACCTGATCTACCTCTAAGCTGATTATCTATTCTTCTTGATTCATGTCTTTCAGTACCAAGAACCTTTAATCCACCTGCTTCTCTAACTCCTTCACCAAGCTTAATATCAGTACCTCTACCAGCCATATTAGTAGCTATAGTAACCATACCTAATTCTCCTGCATGAGAAATTATTTCGGCTTCTTGTGCATGATATTTAGCATTAAGCACTTGATGCTTAATTCCTCTCTTCTTTAATAAAGAAGAAATATATTCAGATTTATCAACACTTGCTGTACCAACAAGTACTGGTTGACCCTTTTCATGTGATTTTACTATTTCTTCAACTATAGCTTTATACTTACCAGATTGATTTTTATAAACCATATCTGATTGGTCAATTCTTTGAACTGGTTTATTAGTTGGTATTACTATAACATCAAGATTATATATTTCTCTAAATTCATTTTCTTCAGTTAATGCAGTACCAGTCATTCCTGATAATTTAGCATACATTCTGAAATAATTTTGGAATGTAATTGTTGCTAAAGTTTTTGACTCTCTTTGAATTTTAACATTTTCTTTAGCTTCAATTGCTTGATGAAGACCATCTGAATATCTTCTACCTTCCATAAGTCTTCCTGTAAATTCATCTATTATTACTACTTCATTATCTTTTACCATATAGTCTTTATCAGCCTTCATAGTATAGTTAGCCTTTAAAGCCTGAGTAACATAATGTTGTAATTCTAAGTTTTGAGAATCAGCATAGTTTTCTATTCCAAAATATTTTTCAGCTTTAACTATACCATCCTCAGTTAATAAAACAGCATTAGCCTTTTCATCAACATTAAAATCTTTCTCGTTTACTAGTGTTTTAACAAAATTATCAGCAACATTGTAGAACTTAGTAGACTTATCTCCCATTCCAGAAATAATAAGAGGAGTTCTAGCCTCATCTATTAAAATTGAGTCAACTTCATCCACTATACAGAAGTTAAGATCTCTTTGAACTCTGTCTTCCATATGTATTACCATATTATCTCTTAAGTAATCAAATCCGAATTCATTATTTGTTCCGTAAGTAATATCACATGCATAAGCAGCTCTTCTTTGTTCTGGTGTAATTCCATGAATTATACATCCAGTTGTTAATCCTAAGAAATTATAAAGCACTCCCATTTCTTCCATTTGAGTTTTAGCTAAATAATCATTTACTGTTATAACATGAACACCCTTGCCAGTTAATCCATTTAAATATGCTGGTAAAGTTGCAACTAATGTTTTACCTTCCCCAGTTTTCATTTCAGCAATTCTTCCTTGATGTAAAACCATCCCTCCAAGTAATTGCACTCTAAAATGCTTCATTCCAAGCACTCTGCTTGAAGCTTCTCTACAAACAGCAAATGCTTCTGGTAATAAACTATCTAAAGATTCACCTTTTTGTATTCTCTCCTTAAATTCTACAGTTTTAGCTTGTAATTCTTCATCAGTAAGCTTTTGCATTCCTTCATCTAAAGCTTCTATTTTATCTGCAATTGATTGAAGTTTTTTAACTTCTCTCTCACTATATGTTCCAAAAACTTTTTCTAAAAATCCCATAATGTATTTCCTTTCAACATTAATACTCATAAAAATGAATATAAAATTAAGTAATGGATTTAAACTTTTTATATAATTATTTAATTTATATAAAATTACCCTTCTAATGTTTTACTTAATAAATTATACCATTTATGCTGTTCATAATTCAACATAAATGTATATAGGTTAAACTCTTTTACTTTTATTTAACATTTAGATGAAAATAAGGAGAGCTTTAATATAGCTCTCCTTATATATAATAAATTATATTCTAAACATAATCAGGCTCTAACAAACCATAATTTCCATCTTTTCTCTTATATATAACATTAATATTTTCTGTATCACAATCTTTAAATACAAAGAAATTATGTTGAACAAGTTCCATTTGTAATATAGCCTCTTCAGTACTCATTGGTTTTATATTAAATCTCTTAACTTTTACTATTTCACCTTCATTATCATCTTCCTCAGATGCAACCTCATCAAAGTTACCAAACCTTAAAGACTCATTATTTCTTCTTTGTAATTTTGTTCTTTGCTTTCTGATTTGTCTTTCAAGTTTATTTTCCACTAAATCTATAGACTTATACATATCATCTGTAGATTCTTCACATCTTAAAACTACGCCATTAAAAGGTATTGTCACCTCAAAAATTTGACTATTCTTTTGAACTGTTAATGTAGCTCTCGCAGTTACATTAGGTTCAAAGTATTTGTCTAGCTTCGAAATCTTCTTTTCTACTATTTCTTTCAATGCAGGTGTTACGTTAATGTTCTTTCCTATTACTGTTACTCTCATAAGGTCAACCCCTCTCTTTAAGTTCTAATTATAATTATTAAGATTTCAATATTTAGTATAGTTATATGTTACCATTTTCAAATTTATTCCACAAGCATTGTTTTCTGAATTTACAGAAAATTTAAACTTGTTAACTCTACATAACTCTATTTTCCTTTATTTCTCTTAATATTTAAACAAAATAAAAAAACATCAACTCATACGAATTGATGTTTTTTTATATAAAGTTAGCTGACCTGGATTTTGCCCCCACACTCGCCTGCTGGAGCTTTTGCTACCCGGAATTAACCTCTCACTACTAACACTCTCAGTATCTCTACTGGCAGGACTTACCTCTATACCGCACCATGCTCATTAAAACTTTGTCTAACTTACGTGGATCGTTTCGCCTGCGACTGGCATCGACTTTCAACCACAGACCTAAATATTACTAACTTATTTTAATATTTTAAATGAATTATGTCAATAGAAAATTATGCCTTAACATAAAATGTATCTGTTCTAGTTAAGAAAGCAGATACAAAAACTTTATTTACTCCATTTATTTTTAAAATCTTTGATATTTCATTAACCGTTGAGCCTGTCGTAAATATATCATCTACAAGCAATACATTTTTATTTTTTAAATCAATTATATTCTCTTTTATCACAAATGCATTTTTTAATTCATTAATTCGCTCTTCTTTACCTAATTTATATAATCTTTTTGTATTATATTTTCTTGATATATTATCTACAGTAGGTATATCTACTATCTTACTTAAATCCATAGCTATCTTTTCAGCTTGATTAAACCCTCTTTGTCTTAATCTTTTTTTATGTAATGGAACAAATAATATATAATCAAATTTAATATTTTCTAAATCTAATTTCTCTTTCATTATAGTTGCAATATATTTACTCAAATAAGTCTTATTATTATATTTTAGTCCAAAAACTATTTTTTTACTAATTTCTGTATATTCTACACAAGATATTACTTTATCAAAGTAAAAACTCTTATTTAAACAACAACTACAACCATCTATACTTTGTTCTTCTAAAGAATAATTAATTATAGGCTTACCACATTTAATACATCCGTCTAATATAAAATTTATATTACTAAAACAATCCTTGCACATAGAGTATGTAGTATTTTTGCTTATGGAACAATCACATAATATACAACTTATATTTTCAGGGTATAAAAAATCTAAAAATACATTAATTAAATTAGTAATCAAATTCAAAAAAATATTTTGTATCATATTTATTTTATCAATAATCCTTCTTCCCTAAATTTATTTAATTTATACGATAAATTGGAATATCTATCATTAGTTCTATTATTTTTTATCATATATTCTAAATATTTTACATCCCCAACTAGTACAACTAACTTTTTAGCTCTTGTTACAGCTGTGTATAATAAATTTCTACTAAGTAACATTGGTGGAGCCCATGTTATAGGTATAACTACTACTGGAAACTCACTTCCTTGACTTTTATGTATAGTTGTACAAAAGCTATGGTCTAGTTCATCTAATTCATCATATCCATAGGATACGATTTTTACTTGATCGAATAAGACGTATATTTTTTTATTCTCTTTATCAATATGATAAATATATCCTATATCCCCGTTGTATATACCTTCACCACTCTCACTTTTATCTTCATTTTCCCATTTTTTAGTATAGTTATTTTTTATTTGCATAACTTTATCGCCAACTCTAAATATACGCTTTTGAAAACTTTCTTCTACTTTAAACTTATGTGGTGGATTTAGATATTTTTGTAATTCATTATTTAAGTTTATTACTCCTAAATCACCTTTTCTCATAGACGAAAGTATTTGTATATCTTTTAGTTTATCTAATTTATAAAACTTTGGAAGCCTCTCACTTACTAACCCTACAATTTCCTCTATAACTTCTTCATTAGTTCCTTTTCTTAAAAAGAAAAAATCTTTACCTTTACTATTTAAAAATAATGGCTCTCCTTTATTTATTTTATGAGCATTCACTACTATCATACTTTCTCTAGCTTGTCTAAATATTTCATTTAATCTAACTACATTTATTACATTTGAATCAATCATATCCTTTAAAACATTTCCTGCACCTACTGATGGTAACTGGTCGCTATCTCCAACTAATATAAGTCTTGTTCCTGGCTTTATCGCTCTAAGTAAACTATACATAAGTAAAACATCTACCATAGATACTTCATCTATAATTATTACATCTGCAGTTATAGGGTCTTCCTCATTTTTCATAAATTGAAGCTCTTCACTATCTGTTGCATATCCCATTTCTAGTAGTCTATGTATAGTTTTTGCTTCTCTTCCTGATGTTTCACTCATTCTCTTAGCAGCTCTTCCCGTTGGTGCCGCTAATATAACTTCTTTTTTATTATTTTCGAATATTTTTATTATTGTGTTTATAGTTGTAGTTTTACCAGTTCCTGGTCCACCTGTAATTATAACTACTCCATTTTCTATAGCTTCTTTTACCGCCAATGATTGATTTTTAGCCAGTTTTATACTATTTTCTTCTTCTACATACTTAATTTCTTCATCTATATCTATATTTAAGTTTTCAAATTCAAACTGTGATAACTTTATTATTTGTTTGCAAACTCCATTTTCTGATAAATAATATGGTATTAAATAAATTAATTGTTCTCCATTAACATTTTCTATATGAACTTTTTGATCATATGCTAATGAAATTATACATTCTTCTATTATTGTAGATTTTACTTCTAGTAACTTTGATGCTTCTTGTAAAAGAATATGCTTTGGTAGATAGGTGTGCCCATTTCCTAACGATTGATTTAGTGTGTACAAAATTCCTTGTGATACTCTATCTTTAGAGTCTTTTTCAATACCTATTTTATTAGCAATATTATCTGCTATTTTAAATCCAATTCCCCTTATATCTTCTGCTAATTTATATGGATTTTCATTTATTATTTTAATTGCTTTATTTTTATATTTTTTATATATTCTCATACAGTAATTTGGAGTAATTCCATATGGAGATAGTTCAATTATTATATTTCTAAGTTCTCTATTTTCCTCATAGCTTTTTACTATTTGGTCTATTTTTTTACTTCCAATACCTTCTACTTCCTTTAATCTTTCGGGAGCATTTTGTATTACATTTAAAGTATCAACTCCAAATTTATCTACTATCCGTTTTGCCATTTTCTCTCCGATACCATGTATCATTCCCGATGATAAATATACATATATTCCTTCTAAGGAAGATGGAGTTATAGGCATAAATTTTTCTACTTCAAATTGTGTTCCATATGTCTTATGATTTACCCATTTTCCTTCTACTTCAATACTTTCTCCTACAGATAAAGTAGGCATACATCCTACTATAACAATCTCATTATCTGAATTAGCTAAGTGAGCTATAGTATATCCGTTATCTTCATTTTTAAATACTATATCACTTATCATTCCTTCTATTCTTTCCATATTTATTCTCCTACAATAATTACTATTTCTATACTTGTCTTAAGTTGTAATTATTATACCTTATTATAATAAATAAAATCACCCCTTAAAGTAAATTTACTCTAAGGGGTGTATAAATTAGGATTTATTTAAATTATTCTCCTAATGCTTCTTTTCTTAATATTTCTGCTTTATCTGTTCTTTCCCATGGTAAGTCTAAATCATTTCTTCCAAAGTGTCCATACGCAGCAACTTGCTTGTATATTGGCTTTCTTAAATCTAGATCTCTTATTATTGCACCTGGTCTTAAGTCAAAGTTCTTATTAACTAATTCAACTAATTTCTCTTCAGAAACTTTTCCTGTTCCAAAAGTATCTATAAATACTGATAATGGTCTAGCAACACCGATTGCATAGGCTAATTCTATCTCACACTTATCTGCAAGTCCTGCAGCAACTATATTTTTAGCTACGTATCTTGCAGCATAAGCAGCTGATCTATCAACCTTTGTAGGGTCTTTTCCTGAGAATGCTCCACCACCATGTCTAGAGTATCCTCCATAAGTATCTATTATTATTTTTCTACCTGTAAGACCTGTATCTCCTTGAGGACCTCCTATAACGAATCTTCCTGTTGGATTTATATATATTATAGTCTCTTCATCAAGTAATTCTGCAGGTATAACAGCTTTTATTACATGCTCTATTAAATCTCTTCTTATTGTTTCATTATCAACTTCTTCTCCATGTTGAGTTGATATAAGTATAGTATGAACTCTAACTACTTTATTTCCATCATATTCAACTGTAACTTGAGTTTTCCCATCTGGTCTTAAGTATTCTAAAGTTCCATTTTTTCTAACTTCTGTTAATCTTCTAGATAGCTTATGAGCTAATGATATTGGAAGAGGCATTAATTCTTCTGTTTCATTACAAGCAAAACCGAACATTATACCTTGGTCCCCAGCTCCTATTTTTTCTATTTCATCTTCAGTTACTTCACCTTTTTTATTTTCTAAAGCTTCATCCACACCCATTGCTATATCTCCTGATTGCTCATCTATAGAAGTTATAACAGCACAAGTGTCACAGTCAAATCCATACTTAGCTCTATCGTATCCGATTTCTTTTACTGTTTTTCTTACTAACTTTGGTATATCAACATAAGTATTAGTACTTATTTCTCCTGCTACTAATACTAATCCTGTTGTTACTGTTGTCTCACAAGCAACTCTAGCATGTGGGTCATTTTCTAATAATGCATCTAATATTGAGTCAGATATTTGGTCACATATCTTATCTGGATGCCCTTCTGTTACTGATTCTGATGTAAATAAATGTCTTGCCATAATCCATCCTCCTAAAATTTTTCACATATATTTATTATCACAAGGTGGTTAGTTTCATACGTATCTTGAAAATAAAAAAACCTCTTCTTAGTAAGAAGAGGTTAATTTTCGTATATAAATACATTAATTAACTAACCTCATCTTTCAAGATATAAAATCTTGTAGGATTTAGCACCGTTTCCCTAATGGGTGGTTGCTGGGCTTCATAGGGCCTGTCCCTCCGCCTCTCTTGATAAGGTAATCAAGAAATATTTATTTTTTATGTTAATATAATAAATTTTACTACCTTTTTATTCTAATGTCAATATATTATATAATAATTTATTTTTTAGTTTTATATATTTTAGTTTTATACTATAAAACTAGTTAATTCTTAATCTATTGCAAATTGATTATATATAAATTTAACTCTCAAATTTACTTTATTAAACCTTAAAGATAGGTATTTTTTATATAAATTTTTCATATATTTTTTTGGAAAGGGGGTTCCTATGTATTTAGCCAAAATAAATTATAAAAAAGAAAATGTAGTACAGGTGTTAAGCTCAATTATTAAAGATGTAATTGATGAAAATACAGTTATAGTTTGTATAGGAACAGATAGAGCTATAGGTGATGCACTTGGACCTTTAGTTGGAACAATGTTAAAAAACAGCGACTTCAAATACCCTGTCTACGGTACATTAGATAACCCTATCCATGCTTTAAATATATATGAATCTATTGAACATATAAAAAAATCCCATCCTAAAGGTAACTTTCTAGCTATAGATGCGTGTTTAGGTTCAAAAACCAGTATAGGCAATATACAAATAAGAGAAGGCCCTATCTTGCCCGGAAAAGGAGTAGGTAAAAAATTACCTCAAATAGGACACTATTCAATAGTAGGTATAGTAGATAAAATAGATGAAAATAATAGATTTTCATTTAATAGTATCAGACTTAGTTTCATTCTAGAATTAGCCGAGATTATTTCTTTATCACTTTTACTTTCAACGTAACTTAAATGCAAAAATAAAAAATCCTACTTTAAATAGTTTAT
>OLNE01002799.1_pt1 | contig 10486 bp, 10 predicted proteins | sample 1672431 | NCBI WGS metagenome assembly OLNE01 (sample SAMEA3136685, study PRJEB25190) | human gut metagenome | reverse complement strand
CTAATCACGTTCGTGACACAAAATTCCATTCAAAATGATCAATTTCCAGCTAACGTAATCCGATTTTTGTTAGCTGACAGCTAATCTGATTGAGATTCGATCCGATTTTTCCATATTCACTGACCAGTTTTCTGAGATCATTCATGTCTGCAACCACTTCAATCTGATGATTGATTTGTTTCTCAAGCAGAAGTTTTCTCAGATATTCTGATCGACTAATAGATAAACAAGCAGCGCCTTGGTCTAATAAATCCAGTTCGACATTGACAATGGAACAATAGAATCCATGCAGCATTCGATAAAATACTGCTCTTAAATATTTCTCTTGGCATTACGAGTGCTCCATCCAAAGTCCCTACACATACGATATTCATATTGATCACTTTTCCGTCTACAGCCATATTAAGTACGCCTACGACTTCCCTATCATACACCAGAAACTCTTTGGATAAAAATCTCGCTACATCTTCGCCATTTTCCAGAGGCTTATCACTATACCAGGAGGGTTCCTTTACCATTCGGATAGTCACTACATCTAATCCGTACTGCATGACTTATCACCACCAAAGGCTGATGCAGTAATAACAAGGGAAATTGAATTTTGGTCCTCTTGCCCCTTTAAAATATGATATCATGGGTCCATTTGCACTAGTACCTTTTATGGAATGCCGCCACAGTGTCTGGAGTATGCAACATTCAGTCTACGGAACCCTAAAAATAAATGGAGAAACATATTCTTTTAATAACGGCAAGGGATACTGGGAAGGTGACCATGGAAGGTCATTTCCCGAAAGATATATATGGACTCAATGCTGTTTTCCACAGGGGTCTTTGATGTTATCTGTAGCGGACATTCCCATGGCGGGAATCCATTTTACCGGTATCATAGGCAGCATATTGTGGGAAGGAAGAGAATATAGGCTGACTACTTATTTGGGTGCCAGACTTGTACATCTCAAAAACAGAAAGCTTCGAATTCTTCAAGGAAATCTGGAACTGGATGTCTGTCTTCTCGAGGAAGAAGCACATTCATTGAAGGCTCCGACAGACGGGCAAATGATACGAACGATTCATGAAAATGTTTCCTGCAAAGCTTCCTATCAGTTTCGAAAAAACGAGCGTACTCTTTTTGCATTTAAAACCAATCAGGCCTCCTTTGAATACGAATACCCATTCTGACTGCAATCATACACCAATATAAAAAACCAGACTTCAATAATAAATGAAGTCCGGTTTTTTAATTGGTCTTTCTATAATTATTCTTTTTGCGAAATCAATAATCCTGCAAGAGCAATGATGCTTCCGATTGCCCCCTGTAGCGTTAACATCTCATGTAAGAAAATAATACAAAACACTACCGTAGCAATTGGAATAACATATGAATATAAACTTGTTTTTACAGATCCCAATATTTTTACGGATCTATTCCAAATAATAAATCCTGTTGCTGACGCTATACATCCCATATAAAACACATTCAGATATACTTCTGGAATCAACAATTCTTGTACAGAAACATCCACTCCTGCATATAATACAATCGGAATCATTGTCAACAACCCATAAAAGAAAATTTTTCTGGTAATAATTATGATTGGATATTTTTCCAATTGCTTTACAAATACTGAATAGCTCCCCCATACTATAGATGCCAAAAGTGCCAGACCATTCCCTTTCAAACTTCCTTCAAACGTAATTTTACCATTAAAAATTACCAATGTAATTCCTAACATGGAAATAAAAAATCCTATCAAAAAATACTTTCCTGGTTTCATTTTTGTGATAATAAACCCAAGAATCACTGTAAACATCGGAGATAACGCATTGATAATACTGACATTTGAGGCTACAGTATATAGTAATGCTATATTTTGAAAATAGAAGTACAATGTTACACCACATAGTCCACATAACACACATAGTAATTCTTCTTTTAATGAATTTAATTTCAAACGCTTTGGCAATATTATCCATAATGTAATATATCCTATCAGGAATCGAAACAACAGCAGTTCCTCCGGCGATAACACATTTAAAGCTATTCTACTTGATACGGTTGCACTTCCCCATACTATGACACATGCTATACACTGTAAATGTCCGATCAATTTACTCTGCCTGACCATTTTTTACCCTTTGAACAAAATCATCATATTCCTGCAAACATTTACCATAGTCAGTATCTTTATCAATAATTATCCCAAGTTCATCTTCTGTATCAAGTCTGGAAAGTAATTCATCTTTTTCTTTATGATTTGCAACTGGATTTACAGTCATTATAATTCCTTCCGCAACACTATCAAATTGATTAATCGGCATAGCTACACCTACTTCTCCGGGTGCACATTTTAAATATTTTCTTGCACCCTCACACATTAACGAGATATTTAGATCATTATTGAAGTATGGCTTTGATGTTAAGTCGGAACATGCTGCCTGGTTTCCTATTGTACAGAGATGTTTCGGAACCCCAAACTTATATGCGTATCCCTGTAAAATACGCATAACCTGTACTGCTTCTGCCACAATAATTACTATATCCGCATTTTCCATGTATTGCAGCGGACCCATTTCTAATCCATACACTTCATGCTGTAAATATTTCATCTCCTCCGTAATCTTTCTTGCTATAGAATGGCTTTCGTATAACCCACAAACTGCATAACTGTTTCCTGTTACAACACTAATATCCGGTTTTTTTAGTCCAAGTGCATACGCTCCATAATCACAAAAAAAATTTTCTTTTGTAAGTTTGAAGTGAGATCCTTCCATTGCCCTCTTGACCATATTGCAATACGTTGTTCTTAAACCATACTCTTTAACTTCATTTTCATCATACTGCTCTTTGTAGTGAATAAATTTCACCCCAATAATCTCACGTTCCAGTTTTAAAACCTTTTTTATTTTATTTACATTACTCGTTTTCATAGAACCTCCATGCAAAAATAAGAGGAAATTTTCATTTCCTCTTATACTTATTCGACAAAGCTATACTATTCTTCCACCCATGTATTCCAGAAGAATGGCTGACAATAATTTGCATATCCTTGAAGTTTTGCGTTTGTAGCATTCATACGACTGTAGTCAATCGTTTTTACATATGGAACATATTCCCAGAATGTATTATACCAATCCTGAACAAGTTTATATCTTGCATCCTGATCAAGCTCTACTAACATTTTTGCAAAGATTTCGTCCATTTTCTTAGAATTTTCATCATCCCAGTTTGTGATCCATCCATTTGTTCCTACCCATGCACCCCAAACCTGTGGGTCAGCATTCCATACACTAAAGTAAGTCAGATGAATTGCCCATCCTTCTTTCTGAGAACGTTTTTCCACAACTGTTGCACGGTCATACAATTCAACCTCTACATTAAATCCAATCTTCTCTAACTGTGATCTTAAATCTTCAGCACCCTGGCTCTCGACATTGTCATCTTTTCCCTGTACAATAACAACCGGTTCACCATTATAATCTGATTTTGCAAGATACTCTTTTGCCAGTTCTATATCATTCTTAGCATAAACGCCTTCTCCAGCATTTTCATCATACCAAACTGTAGATTTATCAAACAGACATCCGTCAAGACTCCAGAATTTTTCATCTCCAATCTGAGCTGTACCCAGCTCTTCAAGGTCGAGTCCAATTGCAACTGCTTTACGTGCATTCAAATCGTCAAACGGTGCAGCGCCACAGTTAAATGTCAACATACCTTCAACATCAGAATCCATAATTTGCGGAACTGTATTTTCAGAACTTTCAACCTGACTGTATTTATCCTGAGAAATTTCCTCAGCAAACATAAACTCTCCAGTCTCTAATCCAGATACTCGTACAGATTCATCTGTTACAAACTGAATGTTAATCTCGTTTGCATATGCAACTCTTTCTCCTGCAAATCCTGAAGCTTCACCTTCAACCGGAACATAATCATCAAATTTCACCAGTTTCACACTTGCGTCCGGAACCCAGCTGTCAAATTTATATGGACCGGTTCCAATGTGTTCTTCCAGAACATCGTTACCATATTTTTCAATCAAAGATGCTGGTCTTACAACCATCTTCTGATTTGATGTAGGTGATGCGATAACGTTAAGGAATGGTGCATATACACTGTTCAATTTTACAGAAACAGTATAATCATCAACAACATCTACGCTATCCACATATTCACTGACAGAAATTCCCATCTCATTTACAGCAAACCATCTGTCAAAAGATGCTTTTACATCTTCTGCTTTCATTTCTGAACCATCATGGAAAAGCACGCCTTCTCTTAAATGAAAAACATATGTTTTACCATCGTTTTCGATGTCACATGATTTAGCCAAATGAGGCACTGCTTCACTGGAAGCATTAAACTCATACAACCCTTCATATACGTGATTCATTACAGCAGTAACTGTCCAGTCTGTGGATTGATCACTGTCAAGATTTGGTGGTGCAGCTTTGTAAGCAACAGTAATTGCCCCACTCTTGTCATCTGCACTTTCTGCCTTTTCTGCACTTTCTTCACTCTTACTTCCTGAACTACATCCCACTACAAACATAGTCAAAGAAAGAAGTAAAGCAATTACACTAAGTACTCTTTTTTTCATCTTTTTCCTCCCTTAAATTTATATATTTAGTTACTTTCTTTGTCTTAAGACAAACGGTGTAACCATTCCTTCATCATCTTCTGCTATTGCAGCACATTACAAAATGATTCTTTTCGACCTCAAAATATTCATGATGATAACTCATACAATAATCTGAAAATTCTTCGCATCTGTAATAGAATGGACAACAACCTGACTTTGATATATCACCTTCTTTTTTCGTTGTGATTTCTGTTTTTTCATCGACATTTTCAGGATCAACTGAAGGAATCGAAGAAATAAGAAGTTTTGTATAAGGATGCGTTGGATTTTCAAAAATCTGTTGTTTCTCCCCATACTCCACCAATTCTCCAGCATACATAACCCCTATACGATCACTAATATATCTCACAACTGACAAATCATGAGAAATAAATATGTATGCCATATGATATTTCTCCTGCAATTCTTTTAATAGATTAATAATCTGTGTCTGCACAAGCACATCTAACGCTGAAACAGCTTCATCACACACCAACAATTTCGGTTCCAGGATAATTGCTCTTGCAATACAGATTCTCTGTCTCTGACCTCCTGAAAATTCATGAGGATATCTTTTTAAATCCTCTACTTTCAATCCTACTGTCTGAATGACTTCTTCTGCTTTTTTTCTGCAATATGCCTTATCACCTCGTTTATGTACAAGTAATGGCTCAATCAGAATTTTTTCAATTGTCATCTTAGGGTTCAATGACGCATATGGATCTTGAAATACAATCTGAATATTTTCTCTAATCTTTTTTAATTCTTTTCCTGATAAATTGCGGATATTTTTTCCTTCAAAGAATATTTCGCCTGCATCTGGCTTCAACAAACCGACAATCATTTTTCCTAATGTGGATTTTCCGCTTCCAGACTCTCCTACAATGGAGAATATTTCTCCATCTTTTATATTCAGACACACTTCATTTACGGCTTTAAAAGAATTACGCTCTTTTGAAAAGATACTCTTTTCAAGAGAGAAGACCTTGGTAAGATTATTTACTTTCAGCATATTCTTTCGTTCCTTTCCAGCACCTAATCTGTCTCCCATCATTACAGAGTAAAAGTTCAGGATGATTTTGCTTGCACAACACCTTTGCAAAGTCACATCTATCTGCAAATTTACACCCCAAATGTTTCTCCCCCGGCTGTGGGACTGCCCCAGGAACTGTTTTCAGCCTATCTGTCCCCTCATTCAATTGCTCAACCGCCTCTAATAATGCATTTGTATACGGATGAAGCGGCTGTTTAAAAATACTACTCACAGTTCCAATCTCAACTGCTTCTCCTGCATACATAACTAATACTTTATCAGCAAGTTCCGCAATAATTCCCCAGTTATGTGTGATCAGAAGCAGCGAGTTATGATATTGTTTTTTTAAATTACGAATCAGTTGAATAATCTGAGCTTGTACCGTTACATCTAATGCCGTTGTCGGCTCATCTGCAATAAGCAGCTTCGGATTACATGCAAGGGCCATTGCAATCATCACCCTTTGTCTCATTCCTCCCGAAAATTCATAGGGGTACTGACGCATTCTTTTCTCCGGATAAGATATTCCCACCTGTCCTAAAAGTTCCAATATCCTTGTCCTTCTCTGTTGTCTGTCATATCCCAAATGGTATTTCAAACTTTCTCCTATCTGTTCTTCAATGGTTAACAGAGGATTCAACGAAGTCATTGGCTCTTGAAAAACCATACCAATATCTTTACCGCATATTCTTCTAATTTCTTTATCTGTCTTTTCCAACAAGTCGTTGTCTTTAAAAAGAATATTGCCGGATGTAATTTCAATATTATTTGGAAGCAGTCTCATGATGCTTAATGCGGTCATTGTCTTTCCGCATCCTGACTCTCCCACTATTCCCAACGTCTCTCCCTCATTAATAGAAAAAGACAAATCATTTACCACAGAACAACTCATACCTTTTCTGTAAATACCAATATTGAGATCATTTACTTCTAATACTTTTTCCACTGTAATCACCTGCTATTTTTCAGTTAACTTCGGGTCAAAATAATCCCTCAGACCATCTCCCAAAAGATTCAATCCCAATACAATATATGCAATCATCAGACCTGGATACAGAATGGTCCACGGAGCCACTGACATATATTTTCTGGCATCACTAACCATACCTCCCAGACTAGGCTCCGGAGCCTGAATCCCTACACCCAGATAACTTAGTGCTGCTTCATCAAACACCGCAAGAGCAAAAATAAAAGTCATTTGCACGATAATCGGTGAAAGAATATTGGGAATAATATGATGAATGATAATATATGCATCACTGGCTCCAACCACTTTAACCGACTGAACATATTCAATCTCTCTCAATGAAAGAACCGAACTTCTCACAATCCGTGCCATTGTAGGAAAATATGCTACTGAAAGTGCTATGATAATATTAACTTTTCCTGTTCCTAAAATGCCCGCCAAAGCAATGGCAATAATAATAGACGGGAATGCCATGATACCATCTAAAATTCGCATTAGTATGTTATCAACTTTTTTGTAATAACCGGCCATAACACCTATAATAATACCCGCCACCGTACTCAAAACCGCAACAGAAAGACCAATGATCATAGATACTCGCACCCCAAAAAACATTCTGCTTAAAACATCTCTTCCCATTTCATCTGTTCCAAGCTTATGCTGTACAGATGGGGCTGTAATCCTATCTTTTACTTCCACACCAATCGGATCATACTTTGTTATAACAGGACAAAAAACTGCTAAAAAAACAGCACTCAAAACAATAATGATTCCAACAATTAAAAATATGTTATGTTTCTTTTTATTTACCTTTTTATTTACCTTCTTCTTCATATTGATACCTTACTTTCGGATCAAACACACAATATAATATGTCAACCAACAAATTCACCAAAAGATAAATTGTTGCAATAAATATCATAGATCCCTGAATTAATGGATAATCTCTTCTCATAATAGCGTTAATTGCCATATTCCCCGTCCCCGGAATATTGAAAATAGTCTCCACAATCCATGTTCCACCCAATAACACCGCAAGACTAAATCCAGAAACTGTAATAATAGGAAGCATCGCATTTTTTAAAGCATGTTTCATAATGACAACTTTTTCCGGTACTCCTTTTGCCCTGGCAGTTCTTAAATATTCTTTATTCAAAATATCTAACATTGCACTTCTAGTCATTCTGGCAATTTGTCCGCACTGCATAAATGCAATTGTAGTTCCTGGTAACACAAGATATTTTAACGTACCAATCAGTCCTACCTCTGCTATTGTTTTATATCCACACACCGGTAACCATCCAAATTTCACCGCAAATATCTCTATCATCATGATTGCAACCCAGAAACTGGGAGCTGAAATACCGGCAAGCGAAATAGCAATTGAAAGCTTATCTGCCCATTTCCCATGATTAAACGCTGCAATAATTCCTAATGAAATACCAATAAACATCCCCGCAACCTGCCCATAAACAGCCAATAAAACAGTTGGTTCCATTCTTGTTATTATCATCTGTAATACAGGCTGATTGCCAAAAAGAGACTCTCCCAAGTCCCCATGTAACAAATTCATAAACCATATTCCAAATTGAACTAACAATGGTTTATCTAGATTTAACTGTTGTTGCATACTTAATATCTGTTCTTTTGATGCATGATCTCCTAACAATAATTTAACCGGATCTCCTGGCATCAAATGTGTAACAAAAAACGAAATTATTGTCACAACCAGCAAAACCGGTATAATCTTTAAAACTCTTTTAGCAATATATCTAATCATTGAAACTACCTACTCTAGTCATCAGTTAAATTTGTTCCTATTAGCATTTGACAGCAATATATAATTATTATATATTGCTGTCAAATTGATTATTTTAATATACAAACTCATTTATATATATTTTCAATAATAAAAAAAGAACCAAGTACAATGCTGCACTTGATTCTAGCTCTGGATACTTATTTAATTATGCATTCTAAAGATGTGACCATTCCAAATATTATCAATTACAATATACATTAATACATATAATTTCCAAAATCTCTGCAAGCTTTCAACATCGCATATAAATTGATGCTTTTTGCATTCATAGGTAAATCACATGATGGTTGTAAAATAAAGCCTCTGCCAGTATATTTCATATCATCAATAATTTCTTTACACTTCCAGTACTGTTGCTGATGAAGTCGATCCGGAACTTCTGGCAAAAGTATTGGCAAATCCAGAGATGCGGGCGTTGCTCAATTCGCTGGCAAAGACGATGAAATAATAAATTCTATATCCAAATGAGTATATTTATTGTGCATATGGAGAATTTATCTCCATCAAATCTATTGAAATCTCCATCATTTAGCATTAAAATGATGGAGATAAATTCAAAATGAAGGAAATTGCCGGCTACCGTGAAGTGCTTGCTACGATTCACGAAAGTTATGAATATATCACTCCAAGACCAAACATTATTTTACAGTTACATCGTGATTTATATTCTTATTCCCAAGGAAACATCGGTGGTACCTATAAGAATTCAGACAATGTAATTGCAGAAACCGATGCCGAGGGACACCAGAAAGCTCGTTTTATTCCAGTTCCAGCTTTTCAGACTGCAGAAGCAATAGACGAACTTTGCGCTCATTTTCTTGAAGCATGGGAAGCAAATCTCATTGATAAACTGATTTTAATCCCCATGTTCATTCTGGATTTTCTGTGTATTCATCCTTTCAATGATGGAAATGGTAGAATGAGCCGTCTGTTGACTTTATTGTTGTTCTATAAGGCTGGATATATCGTTGGAAAGTATGTCAGCATGGAAATGCTGATTGAAAAAACGAAAGAAACATATTATGAAGCTCTTCAAGCAAGTTCTGTCGGTTGGCATGAGGATGAAAACAGTTATGAGCCTTTTGTTAAGTATTATTTAGGTATTATGCTGAAAGCATACAATGAATTTGAAAACCGTGTAGAACATTTGAAGTATCATAATCTTTCCAAGCCGGATAGAATTAAGGCGGTGATTGATAATAAGGTCGGTAAGATAACGAAGAAGGAAATTATGGAACTATGCCCTGACATAAGTAAGGTTACCGTGGAAAGAACACTGACAGATTTAGTTAAGAGTGGGTATATCGCAAAGGTCGGTGCAGGTCCATCCACCGGTTATGTCCGTATTTGAAAAATTATTTTCAAATAAATTACTTGTTTTGCTTTTAATTTCGATAAGAAGCATGTTCTTCTTTTACGACCTGTAATTCTTCAGGATGCGATGCTAAATGAATGATAGCATAATCTTTGCTGATGTAGGTGTTATGATTATCGCCGTATTAAATGCAATTCGCTGTCTGTTTGTGAAGAAACTGTAAAAGGCAGGTAGAACATGGATAAAGAAAAAGAAATGTTATCCGATGAAAAATTGTACCGTCTTTCAGAATTTTACAAGATTTTTGCCAATGAATTGTGTATATAGCAGAAATCCTGCAAACTCCTCAAGCAGCAAAGAAAACTGCGAAACAGAGCGTATGAAAATAGATCATACGCTCTGTTTTTTTGCAATATTTTATTATCTTGCGAATTTATCATTGTAACGAATATGCATATCTTTCCAATCCATGAACAATACGTAAAATACCTTTCCGTATTGCGGGTTCTCTACAATTCTTCCATGATCAAGCACAAAAAAATAAGTTCCGTCAGCTTTTCGAAGATGGAAGTGAATATAGTCATTTTCATTACCACTGTCAATCTGTTCCCAGATACTTGATTCTATCTGTTGCTGTTCATCTTCCCGGATCAAGTTGCGAAAACTTTTCTTAGTAAGTCTGAACAGTTCATCTATATCTTTATATCCGGACATATGAAGAAATTCA
>OLNE01002797.1_pt1 | contig 10490 bp, 6 predicted proteins | sample 1672431 | NCBI WGS metagenome assembly OLNE01 (sample SAMEA3136685, study PRJEB25190) | human gut metagenome | reverse complement strand
AAATATCCGAATGAACTCTTTCCGTTTGATTTTGATACTTTCCTGAATTCGGACATGCAGTGCGAGATGGTGGTGACCAACTGCATTACAGGAAAAGCGGAATATCTGAGCGAACACTCCAGTGCAAAACGGATGATGGATATCTGCAGAGCGTCGTGCAGTATGCCGCTGGCGACGAAAACAGTATTTGTGGACGGCATTCCGTATGTGGACGGTGGAGTGGCCGATTCCATCCCCATCATCCATTCCCTGAAGACAGGACATCAGAGAAATGTAATCATTCTGACCAGAAATAAAGGCTATCGGAAACATTCCAGCGGAAAACAGGACCGTCTGTTTGAACTCGCTTACGGAAAAAAATATCCGAAACTGGTCGAAGTACTCGAACAGCGTGCAAAAGTCTATAACAAGACGTTGTATTATATTGACAAATGGGAAAAAGAAGGAAAAGTATTTGTTCTCAGACCGGAGATCGAGCCGGTAGCCCGTCTGGAGCGGGATACACAGAAGCTGGAGAACTTTTATCAGCATGGTTATGATCTGATGGAAGAGAAATTTGAGGAAATGAAATGGTTTTTAAACCGTTGATTAGAGGGAGAACAAAAGATGCTGTTTGAAACATTTTATCCGGATACCTGGGTGGATTCCACCTATCAGATTGATTTTGATGAACTGTATAAAAAAGGATACCGTGGCCTTATCTTTGATATCGACAATACTCTGGTACCTCATGGAGAACCGGCAAATGAGCGGGCGAAAGCGTTATTTGCGCATCTGAAAGAGCTTGGTTTTTCCTGCTGTCTGTTGTCGAACAATCAGCTGGAGCGTGTGCAGATGTTCAACAGAGATGTGCAGGTGCATTATATCGAGGATGCACATAAGCCTTCCCGCAAAAATTATCTGAAAGCGATGGAACTGATGCATACAGATCTGTCCAATACGATGTTTATCGGGGATCAGTTGTTTACCGATGTGTACGGAGCAAAACGCACGGGAATGGCGAACATCCTGGTAAAACCGATCCATCCGAAAGAAGAGATTCAGATTGTCTTGAAACGGTATCTGGAGAAAATTGTTTTGCATTTTTATCAGAAAAACAGGAAATCTGGGCGTATTTGAAAAAATTAGTTGAAAAATCCCTGTAGTTATTATAGAATATGAGTAGCCAAGCTCAAATATATTAAGACGGCAGATACCCGGAAATCACCGGGTATTGTGAGTTATAAGGAGGAATATCATATGATTTCAGCAGGAGATTTCAGAAACGGTGTAACATTGGAAATCGATGGAAACGTTGTTCAGATTCTCGAATTTCAGCATGTAAAACCTGGTAAAGGTGCAGCTTTCGTAAGAACAAAATTAAAAAATGTCATCAACGGTGGTGTGGTAGAAAAAACTTTCAGACCTACTGAAAAATTCCCACAGGCTCGTATCGACAGAGTAGATATGCAGTATCTGTATGCAGATGGTGACCTGTTCAACTTCATGAACATGGAGACTTATGATCAGATGGCTGTTGATAAAGATACTGTTGGCGATTCTCTGAAATTTGTAAAAGAGAACGAAACTGTTAAAGTATGTTCTTATAACGGAAGTGTATTCGCTATCGAGCCGCCTCTGTTCGTAGAACTGGAGATCACTGAAACAGAACCTGGATTCAAAGGTGATACCGCTCAGGGTGCTACAAAACCTGCAACTGTTGAAACAGGCGCACAGGTAAACGTACCTCTGTTTGTAAATCAGGGAGATAAAATCAAAATCGATACCAGAACAGGTGAATATCTGTCCAGAGTATAAGATTTAACAGTCGAAATTAATAACAGATCGTAAAACCCCGGAAAATCCTGTATTTTCCGGGGCTTTGTTTTTGAAGCATTGCATAGCAGCAATTGGCAGTGGATCAGTTCAGAGTATGCGGTATGTCTCGGGTTTTCTGTGGCCTTTGCTCACAAAAAACACATCATAGGATATTACCGGTGAACAATAACTGTTGATGGTAACAATGCAGACAGATACAAGAAATTGCTTGCATTTTTAAGAGAAAACATGTATGATATAAAAGTAATTTACATTTCTATTTCAGTGACGTTTCGTCACATTTTCCCCATATGAACATCTGAAATTCATAAAAATCAAAGGAGAACAATTTGAATTATCAGGAATTTCGATGTGAATTTTTAGAACGAATGAAAGAAGTTATGGAAGAGGGGGTGAGTATTACCACCGAAAAAATCAACAAAAATAACGGGGTCGTTATGGAAGGTCTTGTATTAAAAAGTGAGAATGCCCGGGTTGCTTCGATCTTTTATATGGAAGATTATTTTTCTTACTGGGAAAGAGGAGTTCCGCTGGAACAGCTGGTTCGGAAAGTGATGTGGCAATTTGAACATTGCAAACCTCAGATGGATGTGGAAGCGGATTTTTTTCAAAATTATCAGGAAATCAAAGAAAACATCTGTTTTAAACTGATCAATTATGAGAGAAACCGGGAACTGTTAAAAAAAGTCCCGCATAAGCGAATCCTGGATCTGGCGATGGTATTTTATTATCGGATCCAGAAAGATGAGACAATGCAGGCAACCATTCTGATAGAGTATGCTCATCTGAACGCATGGAAAATTACGCAGGAAGAACTGATCGAAAATGCAAAACGATATACATATCTAAAACTGCCGGCAGAATTTATTAATATGAAGGGGCTGCTGGGTCTGGTACAGGGAAAAGAAAAGCAAATGTATGTTTTGACTAATAAAGAACGGTCACTGGGAGCAGGAACATTCTTATATCCGGGCGTGTTAAAACAGGCTGAAGAACTTCTGGGTGAGCGATTCTATGTGTTGCCAAGCAGTATTCATGAATGTATTCTGATCCCGGAGGAGGAAGGAATGTATCAGGAAGCACTGACAGAAATTGTAACGGAAATCAATGAAAGTCAGGTGGATCCGAAGGAGGTTCTGTCGGATCAGGCGTATTTTTACAGTGCGGAAGATAAAAGAGTTCATTTGTGAAAGCAGCAGATGACGGATAAGTTTTAGGTTACTGGGAACGGAGTGAACAGTAACAGTTTTAGCGAACAAGACTCTTTACAAACGAGAGCAGATGTGTTATTATTTATAAATGTGAGTAAGGTAAAAGTCTCACGGATACGCATCTGTAGCTCAGGGGATAGAGCAATGGTTTCCGGTACCATGTGTCGGGGGTTCGAATCCCTCCAGATGCGTTTCTTTTTACATTTTTCCAGAAGAACGGAAGAAAAATCAGGATCGTACCCAGTCATAAGGAGGCATACGATATGGATGATTTTAGAGAATGGCTGTCAGATAATCTTAGATATTTCATGTTGGGATTTGGCATTCTGGCAGTGGTATTGATTTTATTTTTCGGTGTTCGTTTTATTTCCTCAAAATTTGGAAATCAGAAAACAACTGAACCGAAACAGGAGACACAGCAGGAGACGGAAACACCGACTCCGACGCAGGAAGCAGAAGAAACACCGGCAACAACCGCGGAACCGGAAACAACACCGGCAGCAGGAGAGCTGGAACTGAATGCCTATCCGCAGGTCAATGCACTGATAGAAAAATATTATGCAGCACTGACAGGCAAAGACGTGCAGAGTTTAAAAGAACTGGTGGATGAACTGGATCCGTCAGATGAAAGTGCGATCACGAATTCTCAGTATATTGAAGGATACAGTAACGTACAGGTATATACAAAAAAAGGCATGACAGATACCAGTTATGTGGTATTTGCAGCTTATGATCATAAGTATGTGGGTTATGATACACTTCTGCCAGGAATCAGTTATCTATATGTGGATACAAAAGAAGATGGAAGTTTGTATATTGTGGCAGATCCGAACGAGGAACAGCTTGCATATATCAGTGAACAGCTTGAAGATGCCAAGGTACAGGAACTGCTGAACAGTACACAGGCATCTTATGATGAAAAACTGGCTTCTGATGAAGCTTTGTCGAAATATCTGTCAGAGCTTGGAGTGGAAGGATCTGCGGCCATGGAAGCAGCAGAAGGGGCGCAGATTACCGTAAAATCCAATTGTAATATCAGAAAAGAACCATCGCAGGATGCAGAATCCATCGGCAAACTGGTGGGTGGACAGACTGTGACCAAGACCGGTGAGGATGGAGATTGGATTAAAATTGAATTTGAAGGACAAACTGGCTATGTAAGGGGCGATATGTTCCAGTAGACAGGAGAAAAAGGACTGTTGCCTTGATCGATTTCAGAAGGTATTCTGAAAAGGTTAAAGTAACAGCCTTTTGCTTTACAGGGAAAAAGAACCCGAACACCGGAGGAGTAAAAGAATGGAAAGTATTCGGCTAAATAAATATTTGAGTGATGCAGGAATCTGTTCCAGGAGACAGGCAGACCGCTGGATAGAAGAAAAAAGAATAACAGTGAACGGAGAAATTGCCGGAATGGGAATGAAAGTTGCACCGGACAGCGAGGTATGCCTGGATGGAAAACTGATTAAAAAAGAAGAGAAAAAAGTTCTTCTGGCGATGAATAAACCTGCGGGGATTGTCTGTACTGCGGAGAAAAGAGAAAGAAATAATATTGTGGATTACATGAAGTATCCGAAACGAATCTATCCGGTGGGAAGACTGGATAGAGATACAACAGGACTATTGCTGATCACTTCGAATGGACAATTGGGATATGAAATGCTACTTCCAGAAAAAAAGGTTTCAAAGACTTATCAAGTAGTTGTGAACGAAAGGGTGACACCGGCAGACGTAACAGCATTTGAAAATGGAATCGTATTCGCTGATGGGTATCAATGTAAGCCGGCTGATTTAAAAATACTCAAAGCAGACAAGCACCAAAGTACGGTTTTATTGACGATCCAAGAAGGAAAATTCCATCAAGTTAAGAGAATGTTTGAAGCTGTTGGTAAGAGCGTTGTATATCTAAAAAGAACAGAATTTGGAACTTTACCTTTAGATGAAGATTTAGAAGAAGGCGAATATAGAGAGTTAACAGAAGAGGAATTAGCCATTTTAAAGAGCTTTTAACGAAAGAAAACAAAAAATGATAGAATAACATTCATGACGTTAAAAATCAGCAAGATATTTTTCAAAAATCCCTTGCAATATAATTTTTTCTCTACTATAATATTAATGCAAGGATAAATAAAAGGAATTAAATAGCCCCCTTTTTATTTATTGCTTATTGCTGAAGCGCAACCTGGCCCCAAGGGTTGCGTTTTTTTGCGTTCTTTTTTAAATTTGCAATTTTTGGAGTGGAAATTTGATAAATAAACAGGCTATAAAAACCATAAAATTCCATAAACATACAATTAAATTTTTATTTTAAGGTAATAATATATACTGTTATGCTATAATAAGCTTTAGATAGATTATACGTTCGATTTGATTTTGAAGGTATTTGACTTAGATATGTTTTTGAAGGGAGGATGTTCTTTTGGATTTAAAATCTTTATTAAACAAAGAACAATATGAAGGCGCAGTAACTGTGGATGGACCTGTACTTATTTTAGCAGGAGCAGGTTCAGGAAAAACTAGAGTTTTAACTTATAGAATGGCTCATATGATAGAAGATCTTAATATCTTTCCATATAAAATCTTAGCTATTACTTTTACTAATAAGGCTGCAAAGGAAATGCAGGAAAGAGTTCAGGCTATTATAGGAGATAAGGCCAAAGATATGTGGATTTCAACATTCCACTCTACTTGTGTGAGAATATTAAGAAGAGAAATTGAAAAGTTAGGATATAAAAAGAATTTTACTATATATGATGGAACAGATCAAAAGACACTTATAAAAGAATGTATAAAAATTCTTCAAATTAATGATAAAGAAATTACTGAACAAGAAATAATGGGTAAGATAAGCAAAGCAAAAGATAATATGCAAAGTGCTGATTCTTATTATAGAGAACATGAATCAAACTTTAGGGAAAAGAAGATTGCTGAAGTTTATAAAATGTATCAAAAAAGATTGAAGGAAAATAATGCTTTAGATTTTGATGATTTAATTTGTAAGACTGTTGAATTATTTAAGAAAGATCCTGAGACTTTAGAGTTTTATCAAAGAAAGTTTCAATATATCATGGTAGATGAGTATCAAGATACAAATGGAGCTCAATATGAATTGGTGACTTTGCTTGCAGCTAAACATAGAAATTTATGTGTAGTAGGTGATGATGACCAATGTTTAGTTGAAGGAACATTAATAACTACAAAAGACGGAACAAAGAAAATTGAAGATTTAAAGTGTGGAGATAATATACTTGTTGCAGCTGGTAATGGAGAAACAGCTATTTTACCTATTACTGATATAAGTAAGAAACAGTATACTAATGAAGTAATTAAGGTTAGAACTGTTAATGGAAAGGTAATTAAATCAACACCAAATCATTTAACTTTTGGAAAAGTGGCATTAGAAGAAGATAAGTATTATGTTTACTTAATGTATAAAAATGGACTTGGATATAGAATAGGTCAAACCTCATCTATAAGAAGTAGAGAGAATAAAAATACTAGTGGATTAGCTGTAAGATTAAATGGAGAACAGGCAGATAAGATTTGGGTAATAAAGGTATGTGATTCTAAAGAAGATGCAACTTATTATGAACAATATTATGCTATTAAATATGGAATACCAACAGTGGTATTTAATGCAAGAGGCAGAAACATTGTTTTATCTCAAGAGAAAATAAATAAAATGTTTGAAGAAATAAATACAGTTGATGCAGCAGAAAGGCTTATGGAAGAAGAGTATTTATATAAAGAATATCCACATCATTTATGTAATGCAGTTATAAGGGGAAATTCGGTTAGAAAGAGAGTTAATATAAGCTTCTTTGCTGGTAAAAAATCTATACAAAGGGGATTATGTAGCCATAGAATTGGATTAAATTCATCAGGAGAAGAAGCAAGAGAAAAGTTTGTATCTGCTGGATTTAATGTTAGAAATGGTGAGAGAAATACCTATAGAGTAGAAACTGAAAGAGCTTTATATGATGAAGCAGAAGAATTTACAAGAAATTTAGCCGCAGTTGAAGATTTTGAAATATTAAGAAAAGCAAAATTAAGTACTGATAAGAGCTTTATGTTCATGCCAATGGGAAGTTTAAGAGAAGGTATGATAATAGCTGTAAATAATAATGGTGTAATAGAAGAAGATAGAATAGTATCTATTGAAAGAGAATTATATAGTGGATTCGTTTATGATTTAAATATAGATAATGCAAGAAACTATATTGCAAATGATATTGTAGTTCACAACTGTATCTATCAATGGAGAGGTGCAGATATTAAGAATATCCTTGGCTTTGAAAAGGATTATCCAGAAGCTAAGGTTATAAAACTTGAGCAAAATTATCGTTCAAAAGGTAATATATTAAATGCAGCTAATGTTGTTATAGTTAATAATGCAAATAGAAAAAGTAAAGTATTAAGAACTGAACAAGAATTAGGTAGTAAAATTAAAATATATAGAGCGTTTTCAGATAGTGATGAAGGTACTTTCGTAGCAAATCAAATTGAAAAAATAAAAAGAGAGCAAAATAGACAATACAAGGATTTTGCTATACTTTACAGAACAAATGCTCAGTCACGTATATTTGAAGAAAGTTTAAGAAGAGCTGCAATAGCTTATAAAATTGTTGGTGGAACAAAGTTCTATGATAGAAAAGAAATTAAAGACATGTTAAGTTACTTAAAGGTGCTTGTTAATCCTTCAGATAGTATAGCTTTAAGAAGAATTATAAATGTTCCTAAAAGAGGAATAGGAGATGCAACTATACAAAAAGTTTTAGATTTTGCTGAAAGTTATGAATTAACTTTATGGGATGCATTATCAGAAGTTAGAACTATACCAACACTAACAGCAAGAAACTGTGCTGGTATTGAAAAGTTCATGGAACTTATGGAAAATTTAATGATGATATCTGAGACTGTTCCAGTATCACATTTAATAGAAACAATTCTAGAGGATACAGGATATATTAGAGAACTTGAGGCTTCAAAGCAAATAGAAGATAAGAGTAGAATAGAAAACTTAAAAGAATTAGTATCAGATGCTGTTGATTTTGAAAAAACATATGAAGCAGAAAAGAGAAGTGGATCAGCTGATTTTGATATAAATAAAACTCAATTAGAAGCTTATTTAGAAAAGGTATCACTTGTTCAAGATACTGATAAACTTGAAGATGAAGAAGATGAAAATGGAACAGTTGTATTAATGACCATTCATAGTGCAAAGGGGTTAGAATTCCCAGTTGTATTTATGGTTGGAATGGAAAATGGAATATTCCCAGGTCAAGCTTCATTTAATAGTGATGCTGAAATGGAAGAATCAAGAAGACTTTGTTACGTTGGAATAACTAGAGCAAAAGAAACCTTATTTATGACATCTGCTGAAGTAAGAAGAGTATTTGGTAGAACTGTTGCATATCCTCAATCAGACTTTATTTCAGAAATTAAGCCAGAATTAAGAGAATATGTATCTATGACTGGAGAAACAAGAGACTTAACTCAGGGTGCAGCTAAGACACCTTCAACTAATAGATTTAAGCCAACTTATAGTAATCCACATAGTTTAAGAAGTGATTACGGAACATTTGAAAATAGAAACTTTGGTGGAAGTGGGCTATCAAGAACAAATAGTTCAACAAATTCAAATAGTTCATCTTCATTAATGACAGCAGCAGAGGCAACTATGGGAAGAAAAGTTAAGCATAATAAGTTTGGAGAAGGAACAATTGTATCAGTTGCTGATGTTAATGGAGATAAAAAATTAACTATTGCATTTGATAAACAAGGAATAAAGAACTTAATGTTATCAATGGCAAAGCTTGAACTTTTATAAATTGCCATTTAAGAAAGGAAGATTTTAATGGATAAGAAAGCTCGTATAGAAGAATTAGTTGAACTTTTAAATAAATATGCTTATGAATATTATTCTTTAGATAATCCATCAGTTACAGATAAAGAATATGATAGTAAATATGATGAATTAAAGGCTTTAGAAGAAGAAACAGGATATGTACTTCCTTATTCACCAACACAAAGAGTTGGAGATGTTACTTTACAAGGGTTTTCTAAATATACACATAAAGCTAGATTATGGAGTTTAGATAAAGCACAAAGCTTTGAAGAAATAATAGATTGGCATAATAGAAATGTTAAATTTGTAAATGAAATGAATTCTAGAGGCGAAAACTTACCGCCATTAAGATATGTAATAACAAAGAAGTTTGATGGGCTTACTATTAATTTAACTTATAATGAAGATGGAGTAATGGAAGTTGCAGCTACAAGGGGAAATGGTGAAACTGGTGAGGTAGTAACAGCTCAAGTTAAGACAATAAAATCTATTCCTTTAAAAACTTCAAAAGGAGACTTGTTTGAAGTTCATGGTGAAGCAATTATGACTACTGAAGCTTTTGAGAAATATAATGCAACATCAGAAACTCCTCTTAAGAATTTAAGAAATGGGGCAGCAGGAGCACTTAGAAATTTAAATGTTAAAGAAACAGCAAGAAGAGGACTTTCTGCGTTCTTTTATGATGTAGGTTATAAAGAAGGGCAAAACTTTAAAAGTTATGAAGAAATGTTAAACTTTATAAAGGAAAAGGGACTTCCTATGGATGCATATATAAGGTATGCAGACAATCTAGAGGATGTAAAAAAATATATAGACGAAATCAAAGATATGAGATTTGATTTAAATTATGATATTGATGGAGTAGTTATTGCTATTGATGACATAAGAACTAGAGAGCTACTTGGATATACTATTAAATTCCCAAAATGGGCAATTGCATTTAAGTTTGAAGCTCAAGAAGCTACGACTACATTATTAGATGTTGAATGGAATGTTGGTAGAAGTGGAAGAGTTGGACCAACAGCAATACTTGAACCAGTAGAACTAGCAGGGGTAACTGTAAAAAGAGCAACTTTAAACAACATGGATGATATTAAAAGAAAAGGAGTAATGATTGGAGCAGAAGTATTCATAAGAAGATCTAATGATGTTATTCCAGAAATTATGGGTGTTGTAGAAGAGTCTCTAGAAAATGCTACTGAAATAAAAGTACCAGAAACTTGTCCGGCTTGTGGAAGTCATTTAGTTTTAGATGGAGCACATTATTTCTGTGAAAATACATTATCTTGTAAGCCGCAATTGGTAAAAAGTATAGTTCATTTTGCTTGTAGAGATGCTATGAATATCGAGGGATTCTCAGAAAAGACAGCAGAGCAATTGTTCGAAAAACTAGATATTAGATCAATAGCAGATTTATATAAACTTAATTTTGATGAACTATTAACTTTAGATAAATTTGGACCAAAGAAGGCTCAAAATCTTTTAGATGCAGTTGAAAGAAGTAAAACACCAGAATTATATAGATTTATATATGCACTTGGAATTCCTAATGTAGGAGTTAAAACTGCTAAAGATTTAGTAAGACAAGAATTTAATAGTGGACATGCAATAGCAAA
>OLNE01002796.1_pt1 | contig 10492 bp, 6 predicted proteins | sample 1672431 | NCBI WGS metagenome assembly OLNE01 (sample SAMEA3136685, study PRJEB25190) | human gut metagenome | reverse complement strand
TGGCTGTCATTTCCTTTACTGTGGCAGTCGTGATTACCGCATTATGTATCAAATTTAGAAAAAAAGGACAAAAGAGTCAAGATGCAGAAGATTATGTTTGAAGAAAGGAAAGGTGTAAAGTATGAGAAAAAAGTGTTTCAAAAAAACTATTTCATTGGCATTATGTATCGTCATGTCCGCAACGATGACGGGAACTCCGGTATTGGCAGACACTTTTACAGATGGCAGTCAGTCGATAATTTCCGAGAATGCAGAGATTCTGACAGTTGATGCGGAGTCTGCTACTGACTGCGGAGATGTAGCCAGTACAGAGGAAAATCTGACAGAGCCTGCGCTCTTGTCGGAAACGGAAGAAAAGTTTGACAATCCGGAATATGCAGAATTTTCCGGCGGGAATGAAGCAGAAGTTGTCAGCGAGTTTTCCGATAACAGTGTTCCGGTTGCACAGACAGGAGGAAATAATGTTGTTTACCTGGATTCGAGGTCAGGAAATGATACAAATGATGGAAGCAGTGTAGAAAATGCCGTAGGGACTCTTGCGAAGGCTATAGCGATTGCCAATGGTGGAATTATCTATCTGCTTAATCCTATAGACATCAATGAAAATGTCACTCTGGAGAATGTGACACTTCGTCCGGGAAGAAGCAAAATGTCACGTATGCTGTATATACAGGGTGATGTAACGTTACAAAATATAATAATAAATAATATAACACCGGATGATAAGCCTTGCCAGTTCTCTGCTAATCCTATTGAGGTGGCAGGAACGTTGACTATAAAGGATGGCACTGAGATTGGACCGTTCCCGGGAAAAAGTTGTATTTCTGTATCACAAAATAGTACTGTAAATCTGTATGGTGGTAAAATCCAGGGAGATAAGCAGAACACAGTTGAGTTTGGCGGTGGAATATATGCGCATGAGGCTACTGTCAACGTGAATGGAGGTACAATCAGTGGACATGGTGCAACGTATGGCGGTGGAATATATGCGTATAACTCAAGCATTAACATAAGCGGGGGTACAATCAGTGAAAATCAGTCAACGTATGGCGGTGGAATAAATGCGACAGAGCATTCAAAAGTATGGTTAAAAGGAGGCAGAATTGCTGGTAATAAAAGTGGACGGGGCTCAGGTGTCTACTTGGATATGTCTAACTTGTTTATGATAGAAGAAAATGGGAAAAGCTGCCAGATCACCCAAAATACAGTAACAAAAGAACCTTCTTCTAAAGATATGCACGGCGAAGGTGGCGGAATTTATCTGGTTTATTCTAAAGCAGAAATTTCATCTGGAACCATCAATGAAAATACAGCCATTGCAACAGCTCCTGACGAATACGGTAATGTCTTTGGCGGATTAGGTGGTGCAATTTCAGCAAAGTATTCAAGAGTAACCATCAAAGGAGATACAAAAATCCGTAATAACAGTGCGGGTAACCGTGGAGGTGCGATATACACAGAGGGAACGAACAATGATTCTAGTCTGCTTAATATAGAAGGTGGAACTATCAGCGGCAATCGTGTGAATGGAAGCGGAGCCGGTATTTTCGCTCTATGTTCTAAGGGAAGCAAACATAATATGGATGTGAACATTTCCGGTGGAACGATAACAAATAATTACAGCGGAACAGGAGAGAATGAAGAAGAAAATGCGATCGTCTTGATGGGGTGGGATCCGAATCTGACTAAAAATACCGGTTTCGCAGATCTGTATCTTTTCCGCAGTCCGGAAATAACGGGAAGCGTAACACTTGCCGATGATCATTGTGCTACAGACAGCAAAAATTATAGTCCGCTTATTTATGTGTACGATTCTTTCAACGTAAACAAACCTATTTTAGTAAGTCCTATATATGGTGACGATCCAGATACGCCAGCAGTTATATATGCTAATGAATCTAAAGCCGGGAATTATCAGTCACACTTCCGTTCTAAAGAAGGCAGTAACAGGGAGCTGGTACAAAAAGGAGCAACTTTAAATTGGGTAGTTAAAGTTAAAGTTAATGTTAGATTGAGGACTTTTGCTGATATTACTAATTTTCCTGTGCTTAATCCAGAAAAAAGTATTTATCTTATAAAGGGAGGAAAAGTGAGTCCAGAAGATATTCCTAAAGCGGCAGTGATACGTGGTTATGTAAGAACTGGATGGTTTAATGAAAGTGGCAATACTACCTGGGATCCTGATTCTGAGATCACAGACAATATAATAATACGGGAAGTATGGGCTCTGGTAAAGCCAATAGTCCAAGTTTCAGCGGATAAAGAAAAAGGCTGTCCGTCTTCTAAAATTGTTTTAACGGCAAAGGCAACGCATGTGCTTGACGTTAAAGGCATTACGTACAGCTATCAATGGTATAAAGATAATCAGACTCTGGATGGTCAGACAGGAGGAACTCTTGCAGTCTCTGAGGCGGGAACCTATAAGGTGGAGGTAACAGCTACAAGTCAAGCAGGAGCGACATCTAAAGAAACAGCATCTATTGTAATTCCTGCGTTTGAACATTCTTATTCCTGGCAGTCTGATAAAACAAATCACTGGAAGCACTGCAGCATTGGAAATGAGGATACAGCACAGGAAGCACATCAATTTGATGGCTGGACAGTAATAAAGCAGGCATCAATCGGAGTGGAAGGAGAGAAGGAAAGAACCTGTAAGGTTTGTGGATACAAAGAAACGGCAACAATCCCGGCAATCTATATCCCAAGTTACCCGGTAACAGGTATCAAGGTATCTCAGGACACCCTTATGCTTACAAAGAAGGACGAGACTGCACAGCTTTCCGCTGAGGTAATTCCGTCTTATGCAGACAATACACGGGTAACCTGGAAGTCCAGTGATGAAAATGTGGCAACTGTAGATGAGAAGGGTAAAGTAACCGCAGTTGGAAATGGAACAGCTACAATCACAGCCACATCCGTAAGCGGAAATTATACCGCAACTGTAGCCGTAACCGTAAAGATTCCTGTAGAAATTGAGAAGATCTCGATTGAAGCAGAGAAGGAAACACTGACGAAGATTGGTGAATCCACAGAACTGAAAGTTAAGATCGAACCTGAGAACGCGGATGCCCAGAAGCTGATCTGGAAGTCTGACAATGAAATGATCGCTGCTGTAGATGAGAATGGTAAAGTAACAGCAATCGGAAATGGAACGGCAATAATTACAGTAACGACAGAAGATGGAAAAAACACAGCTTCAATAACGATCACAGTGAAGATCCCTGATGAGCCTGTAATTAACAAAACAAAAGGGTTCGGACGCTTAAAAGTCCGTTCTGTAAACCAGACGAAAACTTCCATAACCTTAGAATGGAGTAAACTTGATGGTGTGGACGGATATTTGGTATATGGAAACCGCTGCAATACAAGTACAAAGACATACAAATACAAAAAGCTTGCCACTATTACAAACGGACGTACATGGACACATAAAAATCTGAAGAAAGGCACTTTCTATAAATATATCGTAAAAGCATATAGAATAGTAGATGGCAAAAAGGTAGTGACAGATACATCTGCCTCCATACATGTAATCACACAGGGCAGCAAATACGGAATTGCAAGATCTGTTTCCGTAACTAAGATCGGAAACAAAAAGAATGTTTCAAAAATAACCCTGAAAAAAGGAAAAACAGCACAGATCACAGTAAAAGAAATAAAAAAGGACAAAAAGATCAGACACCACAGAAATCTCTGCTATGAAAGCAGCAATACAGCAGTAGCCACTGTTACTCCGGAGGGGCTTCTCCAGGCAGTTGGTAAGGGGACCTGTACGATATGGGTATATGCACAAAACGGTGTATATGCGGCACTGACGGTTACTGTGAAATGATAAAACATGATATCATCTGAATATATGTGCGGCCACCAGTTAATCCGGTGGCCGTATGTTTCATATAAGCAGATGGCAGGAAAATTATTTCCGCAGTTTTGCTTCATCCAGCAAGTTTAGTTTTTTTGCTGAAAGTACAAGCTCTGTCTGCAGAAACGCAAGATTGCAGGCTGTTAAAAATGCATCCATAAGTAACTCTATACTGATCACTAATGCAATTCCTGCAGAAGGGATTCCTAATTGTGTAAATAAAATGGTATAACAGGATAAACCTCCGCCGGGGATTGGCGGTGTTGCAATTGCCAGAATCGTACAGGTTATAATGGAGGTTATAATCCAGACGATGGTTATCTCTGTGCCAAAGCTCTGACCAATACATAGGGATACAATAAAAAACTGAATCGCCACACCTGGCATAAAAATGATTTGTCCGATAGAAACACCAAAGTTAATTAATTTTTTATCTATACCAAGTGTCTTGCAGCTTTCAATGTTGGTTCCAAAAGCGGCTGATGAGGAGGAAGTAGAAAGTGCGATTAAAAAGGTAGGAAGTAATTTTTTTATTAAAACTCCAGGCTTTACTTTACACTTCCAGCAGACCAGACCAATATAAAACATGAGAGTTATACTTGTAATGAGTGTAACTAAAATAATCTGTTTTATAAGACTGGATATATTTTTCAGGTTACCGGATAAAAACAGATTCATCATGCAGATAAATACAAACAGCGGGATAAGCTTGCTGATATAAGTCATAAGCAGCTGGATTAAAGTATTGAGCTGGGAAACTATTTTTGCCATCCCGGATACGGAATCTCCTAACACCAATGTACCTGCACCGCATATACATGCGAGAAAAATGATCTGCAGTGCATTTCCTGTCTGAAATGGAGAGATAATATTGCCTGGAATAATATTCAGTACCATTTGGTAAAGATCCATAATGGCGCTTCCTGAAACATGATTCTTTCCTGAGAAAGATATAAAAAGCCAGGAGACCATCAAACTGGCTGCGATCAGGACCAGAAAGGCAAAGGATGTGAACCGGATGATCAGACTTTTGCCAATTTTTCCAAAGGTTGCAGCATCTCCCATTTCATATATTCCGCAATATACAGCCAGGAAGATCATTGGACCTGAAATAAGAGTTAAAATGTTCATGAATGTATCAAATATTGGAGAAATAAACCAGGTCTGAACCATATTTCCTACGTCAGGCAGTCCAAAGGAAAGAACAGCTCCGCACAGGATGCCAAGAAGGATACTCAGTATCACCGGTTTTAACTGTCCGGATTGTTTTTTGGGCAGGGTTAGCTTGAGAAAATTCTTTCCATCTTCATAATGGTATTCAAGAAATAAGCCCAAAGTGGTCAGAAGAGAACTTCCATTACTGATGATGGATGTTAATTCATCCTGATATTCATTGGGATTTACAACTTTTCCTTCAGCAGATAAAAGAATATAGGTTCTGCCGAATTTAGAGCCACTGGTAAAGGTACAATTGGTGTTTTCTCCAAGTTCATGCATCCAGATTTCCATAACATTTTCAATACTTAATCGAAAACGTAAAATGTCTCTTGGATTAATTTTCATTTGTTGTAATAAATGAACGGTTAATTGACTGAACCGGTCAATTTCAGATGCATGGAGAAGAAATTTTTCTGTCGTTCTTTGCATTTGGTACTCCTTTTTGGTCTTATTCTTTATTAATTTCTGCGAATCCGGCAGCATCAATCTTTAAGTCTGTTTTTTCGCCTTTTTTCAGCTCTTTCCATTCAGAGAAAGCCATTTCATAGCGCTCTGTTTCGGTTTTGCCTTCCTTTTTCTCATAGGTAGCAGTCACGAAATAGTGTTCATCCTTTGTTCCTGTTCTCTGGTTGTCTTTCAGCTTTGGTTCCGGCCAGGCTGGATTCTGGTCCCTTCCGGAATTTTTCGCAGTGTCTACCACAGTCCACCGGTCTATTTCGTAGTAATATTTTGTAGCATATACCGGTTCTTGTCGATACACTGGTTTATCTGTGGTTTCTGTATAGGTTTCATCTTTGTATACAGGAACACTCTTGGTTTTCTCCTCAAAATACCCGTTTCCCAGGTCAACATGGGAGACTTCATCTTCATAATGGTCGATAACGCGGCGTGTTTTGGTTTCCGTAACTTTCTCATAGTGGTCTATGACTTGTTCGTATGACTTAATCTCATTTTTCGTGTATTGTAGCCGTGCGTCATCTGGCAGCTGCCAATCACTTTCGCTGTGTGTAACGATTTCTTCGATGTCGATGGTTCGTTCCCAGTCAAAGTCATCAATGGTTACATTTTTTACTTTCGGTGCCAGACAGGACATCATTCCGAAAATGATGACAGCAAAGATTCCCAGAAAGAGAAGAGCTCTTTTCATCAGTGATTTCTTCTTTTTTTCTTTTTTCTTTGGTGCACTTTTTGCAGTATTTTTCTGGTGCGTTTCTTTTTTCTCTTCTTTTTTGCGTTTCTTTTCTTCTTCCTGCTTCCGTATTTCGAAATAGTTTCTCTCAGAGTCTTCTTTTGTGGCTCCGCAGTTTTTGCAGATGTTCAGGTCGTCACTGTTAAGGCTGCCGCAAAAACTGCACTGCCAGTCTGGATTTCGGCTGATTTTGGCAGCCTTCTCTTCTGAAACATATTCGATTGCGTCCGGCATGTAGAATTTTGTGTTTTCATCCTGTGGATGTCCGCAAAGTGGACAGGTTTTCTGCCCGGCTTTGATTCTCTTATTGTCACAAAATGGACAATCCCAGAGTCCTTCGATTAATTTTCCCATACTTAATTCTCCTTTCCTGTCTATTATACATTTAATTTGACGAAAAGAACAGACTGATAATTAAGGAAGGGCATCGCATTTGCCGGATTCTGTGTTATAATAAAATAATTAATATGGTAAAAAATACTACAGAAGAGGAGCAAAAAGATGCTGTATATAGGAAATCACACAAGTTCATCCCGGGGATATGTTGCAATGGGAAAGCAGATGCTGGCAAATGGCGGTAACACATTTGCATTTTTTACCAGAAATCCAAGAGGAGGAAAAGCCAAAGAAATAGATTTTCAGGATGTGCAGGCATTTCTGCAGCTGGTAAAGGACAATCATTTTGGAAAGCTGGTAGCTCATGCACCCTACACTATGAACTGCTGTGCTGCCAAAGAAAATCTCAGAGATTTCGCCAGAGAAATCATGACAGATGATCTGAAACGTCTGGAAATGACACCGGGAAATTATTACAATTTTCATCCGGGCAGCCACGTAGGACAGGGCGCAGAAGTGGGAATCCGTAAAATTGCAGAAATTCTTAATGAAGTGCTGACAAAAGACCAGAGTACAATTGTACTTCTGGAAACTATGGCAGGAAAGGGGACGGAAGTAGGAAGAAATTTTGAAGAACTCCGTCAGATCATTGACCAGGTGGAATTAAAAGATAAATTAGGAGTTTGTCTGGATACCTGTCATGTCTGGGATGGTGGATATGATATTGTAAATGATCCTGACAGTGTATTTGCAGAATTTGACCGGGTCATAGGTCTGGACAGACTAAAGGCTATCCACCTGAATGACAGCATGAATCCACTTGGCAGCCATAAGGACCGTCATGCCAGAATCGGAGAGGGTCAAATAGGACTGGAAGCACTTGTTCGCGTGATCAATCATCCTGCCACAAAAGGAATTCCCTTTATTCTGGAAACACCCAATGATGATGAAGGATGGACTCATGAAATCGCCTTGCTCAGAGCAGAGTATAAAGGAAAATAAATAAGATAAAGAAAAGTAAAGATAAAAAATTTCTTGGAGGAAAAGGAGATGTTTATGAAAAAACGGAAACGGATTCTGTCAGTGATACTTACCATTGTAACATTGCTTCTGCTTGTGTTGGATATTCCTGTGGCAGCAGCCAAAACCAAAAAGGTAGACGTTTTGTTTACCCATGATACCCATTCCCATCTGGATAGCTTTTCAACTATTGTAGAAGGCCAGCAAAAAGAAGTTGGCGGATTTGCCAGACTGAAAACCCTGATGGATGAAAAGCGAAAAGAAAATCCGGATACTCTGGTGCTGGATGGAGGAGATTTTTCCATGGGTACACTGATCCAGACTGTATATGATACAGAGGCAGCGGAACTTCGGATGCTGGGGTATTTGGGGTATGATGTAACTACCTTTGGAAATCATGAATTCGACTACCGGTCAAAGGGGCTGGCAAATATGCTGAAGGCAGCTGTAAATTCCGGTGAGACACTGCCGGAGCTTGTAGTGTGTAATGTGGATTGGGAGGCTATGGAGAAAGAAGGCTTAAGTGATGGCCAGAAGCAGATCAAAGAAGCATTTGAAGCCTACGGTGTGAAGGATTATGTGGTGGTTCAAAAGGGGGATACGAAGATTGCAGTAGTTGGTGTCTTTGGAAAAGATGCCCTGGAATGTGCCCCTACTTGTGAACTGCTGTTTAAGGATCCGATAGAGTCAGTAAAGCAGACAGTAGCAGAGATTAAGAAAAATGAAAATGTGGATATGATCGCATGTGTGTCTCATGGCGGAACCTGGGAGGATGAGGATAAGTCTGAGGACGAAATCCTTGCAAAAAAGGTTCCTGAGCTGGATCTGATCATCAGTGGACATTCCCACACAGAGCTGAAGGAAGCAATTCAGCATGGGAATACCTATATTGTGTCCTGTGGTGAGTACGGACGAAATCTGGGATCGCTTTCCATGACACAGAAGCAGGACGGACGCTGGGAGATGACCTCCTACGAGCTGATTCCTGTGTCCGAAGAGATCAGGCCGGATCAGGCAACACAGAAACGGATTGATGAATTAATGGATACCGTAGACACCAATTATCTGACAGATTTTGGTTACACCAGGGATGAAGTTCTGGCTGAGAATGATGTTGAATTTAACAGCCTGGAAGAAATGGGTACAAAGCATGAAGAACTGAATCTTGGCGATATTATGTCTGATGCCTATGTATATGCTGTGGAACATTCAGAATATTTTGATGGAGATCCTGTAGATGTAGCAGTGGTTCCAAGCGGAACTGTCCGCGATACCTATACAAAGGGAAATATTACAGTAGAAGATGTCTACAATTCATTCTCTCTGGGAATCGGAAAAGACGGAGTAGCAGGATATCCTCTGATCAATGCCTATCTGACAGGAAAAGAATTGAAGCTGGTAGCAGAGGTGGATGCTTCTGTTTCAGACTTTATGACAACTGCAAGATTATATTGCAGCGGACTGAATTTTACATACAATCCTCATCGAATGATTCTGAACAAGGTGACGGACTGCTATCTGACCAGAGAGGACGGAGAACGGATCGAAATCCAGGATGATAAACTGTATCATGTTGTGACAGACCTGTACACCGGACAAATGCTTGGCTCTGTAATGAAAATGTCATATGGCCTGCTGTCTCTGGAACCAAAGGACAAGAATGGAAATCCTATTGAAAATCTGGAGGATCAGGCAATCATGGAGAATGGCAGGGAGCTGAAGGCATGGGATGCCATTGCAAGATATATGCAGTCCTTTGAAGATACAGACGGGGATGGAATTGCCAATGTACCGGAATATTATGCAGCCATACATAACCGTAAGGTTGTAGATGACAGCACAAATATTATTGATCTGGTGAAAAATCCCAATAGATTCTCAGTAATGATCGTGCTGATCTGCCTGCTCTTCCTTGTAATTATTATTCTTATTGTAGTCCTGATCCGAAAACTGGTCCGCAAGGCAAAAAAGAAAAGTATGTGATAATATCACAGAAATGGGGAGCAAAATCTGATATAATACTATAAACACCATAAAGTTACAAAAGGGGCTGTCAGGAAATAGACAGCCCCTTTTACGTTCAGAATCAATCTTCTTCCATCCATACCTTCATGGTTTTCAGAAGCTTTTGTTTCTCTGGAATACTCATTTTATGTACCTGCTCGGAAAGCTCGCGGTCCAGGGCAGTTTCACGGTATTCAGAATCAATTCTGCCAATCAGGGAATCCAGGGAGATGTTCAGCAGCCTTGCATAATAAATAAGGATACGCAGGGACATTGCAGTACGGTTATTCTCCACGTTGCTGATGTAGCCAGGAGTTACATTCAGAGCTTTGGCAACTTCTGCCTGGGTAAGCTTCATTTTGATTCGCAGTTCTTTCATTCGGGATCCTAAGTTTTCGTAATCAATCTGATTCATATTCGTTCTCCAATCTTTTTAACAGGTGCCGAACTGGCTTACCTGTGATTTTACACGCATTTAAGCTGCTTTCCAATTTGAACAAAATCTCCTGCAAATTCTGACGCACATCTTGCAGAAAACCCTTTTCAAACAGTTTCTTCAAACATGCTCTGGCAATCTATGGAACGGTTTCACCGCTTCCTGATTGCCTGCGGGTTCTTATATTATGGAACGACAGCTTCTTTATCCATAATATAAAGTATATAGAAAATATATGAAAAATGTAAGCTGTAAATTGTATGCTATTTATTTTATAGCTATATATCTGTTGTCGTTATTTTGACATTTCTGTCAGATACCCATATAATAATATGAGTGTCAAAAGGTCTTTTGCCACTCATTTGATACCTCGGATTGCGACCCAGCTACGCTGCTCCCGCAATCCTCCAAATATTCGAAATCCGCT